>MRWG01000116.1_pt1 | contig 148326 bp, 136 predicted proteins | sample 1013341 | NCBI WGS metagenome assembly MRWG01 (sample SAMN06117577, study PRJNA244670) | biofilm metagenome | biome: Water; feature: Cathode Biofilm; material: Biofilm; isolation source: microbial consortium enriched at the cathode of a solar microbial fuel cell | place: USA: District of Columbia...
GCGCTTGCGTTTCATATCGGGATCTCCTGTTGTCTCGATTATAAGGAAATCCCACATTCAGGGTGGCTCGAATTATTGGGGTACGGTCATAAAAAATGGGGTATATCAATTTGTGGGTGTCTAGAAAAGGGAGGTTGGGGTGGGGTAAAAAAAGCCCCACTCAATGGGATTGAGTGGGGCTTGGTAGTTCACCTGTGATACTCCCGGAGGGAGGAGTACCTGATCAGATCTAAGGGGGCGACCTGGCTCAGTTACAGGTGTCCAGTTGCTCTACAGGCTTGGCATCAAGCTGTTTTCAGTTCCTCATGCTGAAATTCGACAATATTGTCAGGACCGGCAATGTCCTCGGCACCGGCGAGTCGGAAGTAGGCAATCAGGGAATCCAGAGTACGGGCCTGATCGCTCAGCGATTCGCTGGCTGCAGCAGACTCTTCCACCAGGGCGGAGTTCTGCTGGGTAATGTCATCCATGCTGATAACAGTCTTGCTCACCTCGGAAATACCCATGGCCTGCTCCTGGCTGGCATTGGAAATCTCACCGACGATGGTGGCAACCTTGTTAATGGAAGCGACAATTTCTTCCAGGGCTTCACCGGAGTCGTGAACCGACTTGGTACCCTGATCCACTTTGACCATGCTGTCTTCAATCAGACCCTTGATCTCACTGGCGGCCTGGGCACTGCGGCTGGCGAGGGTGCGAACCTCATCGGCCACTACTGCAAAGCCCTTGCCCTGTTCGCCGGCACGAGCCGCTTCTACGGAAGCGTTCAGCGCCAACAGGTTGGTCTGGAAGGCAATCTCATCAATAACGCTGATGATATTGGCCATCTGCTTGCTTGAATCCTCGATGGCTTTCACGGCCGCGACCGCTTCGGTAACCACGCGCTTGCCCTGCTCGGCAGTGCCAGAGGCACCCTTGGCGAGCTGATCGGCTTCGCGGGCATTGTGGCTGGTTTGCTCGGTGGTGGAGTTGATTTCATTCATGGTGGATGAAGTCTCTTCCAGCGCCGCAGCCTGCTGCTCGGTGCGCTGACTCAGGTTGGCGTTGCCCAGGGTGATTTCCTCGGCGCCAACACGTACCTGGCCAGAAGCATTCTTGATGTCCACAACCACTTCGGTCAGCTTGTCCACGGTGCGGTTGATATCCTGTTTCAGGGTATCGAAGCGACCGGCATAGTTGTTGTCTATCTTGCGGCTCAAATCACCTTCGGCCAGGGATGACATGACGTCAGAGGCATCCACAATGATGGACTCACACTGGCTGACCAGAGCATTGATGGAGCCGCCCAGATCAGCATAGAAGCCTTGCTTGCCTTCCATGTCGATACGCTTGGCCAGATCACCGCGAGCAGCAGCTGTGGTGATGGAGTGAATCTCGGTTTCGATTACATTGCGCAGCTCGTCCTGCATGGTGTTCACATTCATGGCCAGGCGCGCGAAGCTGCCGTCGTAGCCCTTGCTCATCTTCTGCTCAAGATTACCCTTGGCCATGGCGCTGACTACGTTAACAGCATCGTTAACGACTTCTTCGTTGGTGCTAACCAGGTCATTGATGCCCTCGCAGAGATCGCCGTAGAAACCTTCCTTGTCGGAAAGGTCAATGCGCTTACTCAGGTCGCCTTTACCGGCGGAGCGAACCAGGTCGCTGACATCTCTGGTAATAATGGCATCCAGCTTGTCGCGCAGGGTGACCACAGCATTGCCCAGTACGTCTTCGCCGGACTTGGCCTCCACTTCGACACTGGCATCACCGTGAGACAGGGCATCGACGGTGCGTGCCATGGATTTCTGGTAAGTGAGCATCTCGGAGAAGGCATGTCCCAGCTCGTCCTCTTCGGACTTGGGATGGACACTGACACTGATATTACCTTTGGCCAGTGAGCGGGCGGCCTTGGCCATTTCCTGCATATAGGCAACCATGTTGCGGAAGGCAGTGGCCATCTCGCCCATTTCGTCGCCGCTGTTAATGTTGATGTTCTGGTTAAGATCACCTACCGACAGGGACCGGGCAGAGGCTGCCAGGCTCTTGACGATGTTGGAGAAGTAACGTGCCAGGAAGAAGGCGACAGCCAGACCGATCACCGCTGCCAGCACACCCAGGGCAGCAATAATGATGGTGCTGGTGGCCATGGTGGCTTCGAGATTACCACGGGCCTGGTCACGGCGCTCAACCATGACGTTGTAGACCTCCTGCAAAACCGGTTCGATGCTGCTGGCCTGTTCCTGATAGCTTTCGCGGAACAGTACCATTTCCGAATCCAGTTCCAGATACTGCATAAACAGCTCGCGGTAGTTCTGGGCCGCTTCAATCACAATGAAGGAGGCATCCTCAGACAGGTCGCTGTTTTCCACGATGGAAATGAAGGTGTCGATTTCTCCCGACAGGCGCTGCAGATAATCCAGGTCGCCGCGCAGCATGTAGTCTTTCTCGTGGCGACGCAGGGTCAGCAGGGAAATATCCAGCGACGGCAGGCCGGCTATCTCCACGATGTCTTCGATCTCATGGGTCACGGCACGGAATTCGCCTTCCAGCCCCACATCATGAAAACCTTTCTGCTCCATCAGGTCCACCACCGCCAGAAAATCGCCCTGATAGGACTCAACGCCGGCGATCACTGTGTCGATCTCGGCCATGATTTCCGGGTCGGTGGTGAGCTCCCGGAGTTCTTCCAGCTTGCTCATCATGTCAAACAGTTCCAGCTCCAGACCCACCACATACTGTTCACGGGCGGCCTCAAAGCCGATGTCCGTGGCATGCAGCAGATAGGACTGATCGTGGTTACGGGCGCTGGCCAGGGTTTCCAGAGAGCCCTGGGCCAACTCGGCACGGCGGCCATCCACGTCCAGCATGGTTTCCATGGAATTGTTGACGGTGCCCTGATTGAAAACCGTGATCACGGTGACTATGGCAATCAGCACAATCATTGATGAAAAGGACATCAACAACTTGTTGCGAATGCTTAAATTATTAAACCAGTTTTTCATAACGCTGTTTCCCCACTTGCGCGGCAGAAGCCCAAGGAACGTGAAGGACTGCCGAGGTGGCTGACCTTCTGCAATAAATTAAAATCAGAAATGACTACGGATGCCGCCCGGCAGAACTTTAGGGGAAATCCGGGCCGGGCAGGGTGCCCGTGTTTAGTGGCTTTTCGGCCTGCAGCAAGCATTCGGCGGGGGCTTCTGCTAGACTCCGCAACAAATCCAGGCGCTCAAGCGCCCTGTCAGTCACCCGTCAGCACCCGAAATCATGTCTCAGCAGCCGATGCAACCCGAAACGCAGTCCCAGCCAGCAAACCAGGCCCAGAAACCCGAAAACCCCTGGATCAATATCCTGTTCAATATACTCATCCCGGTTTTCATTCTTAATCAGCTGACCCGCCGTCTGGACGAAAACGGCCCCTTGATCGCGCTGCTGGTGGCGCTGGCCTTCCCGCTGGGCTACGGCATCTATGACTACCTGACCCGCAAGAAGAAAAACTGGCTGTCCCTGCTGGGCATCGTCAATGTGGGCTTCACCGGAGGCATGGGGCTGTTTCAGCTGGAGGGCATCTGGTTTGCCATCAAGGAGGCCACCTTTCCGGCCCTGATCGGGATTGCAGTGTACGTCTCAGCCTTTACCCGCAATCCCCTGATGAAACTGATGGCAGTGGACACCGGCGCCCTGGACATGCAGCGCATCAGCCTGCGCCTGACCGAACTGGGCAAACAGGGCGCTTTTTTTGCCCATCTGCGCAAGTCCACCAAATTGATGGCGGTGTCTTTTGCCATCAGCAGCTTCCTCAATTTTGTCATTGCGATTCGCGTCTTTACCCAAATCGATACGGCCTTGCCGGAGCTGGAACGCCAGGCCATTCTCAATGAACAGATTGCCGACATGACCTGGCTGGGCTTTGCCTTCATCGCCTTGCCACTGATGGTGTTTACCTTCTTTGTGATGTGGTATCTGATTGCCGGCATCAAACGTCTCACCGGTCTGTCACTGGAAGAGATCATGATGATCGAGGCAGATGATGATGAAGACGAGCAGCAAGCCGAGGTAGCGGGACAGGCCGGCAAGCAGGCCGACAAGAGCGACCGCAAAGAAGAGCGCTATGACAACTAGTATCGGCACACCTTTCTCGGACACCGCCACCCGGGTACTGATGCTGGGCTCGGGCGAACTGGGCAAGGAAGTAGTGATTGAGCTGCAGCGTCTCGGGGTGGAAGTGATCGCCTGCGATCGCTATGCCAATGCACCGGCCATGCAGGTGGCGGATCGCAGCCACTGTTTTTCCATGCTTGACGGTAAAGAGTTACGCCGGGTGATTGAGCTGGAACAACCCCATTTTATCGTGCCGGAAATCGAGGCCATCGCCACCGATGTATTACTGGCGCTGGAACAAGAAGGCTTTAACGTTATACCCACCGCCCGTGCTGCCAGCCTCACCATGAATCGTGAAGGCATTCGCCGCCTGGCAGCCGAGGAGTTGAAACTGCCCACTTCCAGCTATCGCTTTGCAGGATCACTTGCGGAGTATCGGCAGGCCGTGGCCGAGGTCGGTCTGCCCTGTGTGGTCAAGCCCATCATGAGTTCTTCCGGCAAAGGCCAATCGACCGTCACCGCGGCGGAGCAGATTGATGCCGCCTGGGAGACCGCCCAGACCGGCGGGCGGGCCGGGGCCGACAGGGTCATTATCGAGGGCTTTGTGGAGTTCGATTTCGAGATCACTTTGCTGACGGTGCGCCATGTGGACGGGGTGAGTTTCTGCGAACCCATTGGTCATCGTCAGGAAGAGGGTGATTACCGTGAGTCATGGCAGCCCCAGGCCATGAGTGCAATGGCGCTGGCGCGTTCCAAAGAAGTTGCTGAAAAAGTCACCGGCGCACTGCAGGGCCGCGGTATTTTCGGTGTGGAGCTGTTCATCAAGGGCGATGAAGTGATTTTCAGCGAAGTCTCACCCCGGCCCCATGACACCGGCATGGTGACACTGATCTCCCAGGATCTGTCGGAATTTGCCCTGCATGCCCGTGCCATTCTTGGCCTGCCCATTCCCAATATTCACTTTCACGGGCCATCGGCATCGGCGGTACTCATGGTAGAAGGGCAGTCAGAGCGAGTCAGTTTTGCCAATTTGCAGCAGGCCCTGAGTGAGCCGGATACCGCGCTGCGCCTGTTTGGCAAACCGCAGGTGGCCGGCAAGCGCCGCATGGGTGTGGCACTGGCCCGGGCCGACGATTGTGAGCAGGCCCGGGCGCGCGCCGCTGCCGTTATTGCCGCAGTGAAAACTTCCCTGTAATCACTGTCGCGCCCGGCAGTCAATTTCCAGTCAGACCATAGAGTATCTGTGCTCCGTCACTGGATAGCACTTCCACATCACTGATGCCATCAGCATTGGCTGCCACCACCCGGTAGGCCAGCCCGGATTGATCCTGATTGTTTTGCCAGTAGCTGTTCTGTTCAGCACTCATGGCCTGCACGAAATAGGCAGGGCGGAATCGGTAGCTGCCTGCGCCGTCGTTTATCACGATGATGCCGCTGTTGCGATCGGTGCTGATGCTGGCGCCAAGTGTCTTCACCGAGGCGATAAAATTATTGGCGGACACAAAGGGTTGCAGCACCTGACTGTTGCCGTCGCGATAATGCACCGTGAACTGATAGTCGGGGTCAGCTTCATCGCTGCCAACAGGCAGTTCGATGCTGGTGCTGGAGCGGGTCTGGCCACCGCTTTGTGAACCCAGGAAATCAAAACTTGCCGAGAACTTCAGCGTGCCATCGCGAATCAGCACATTGCCGTCGTTAGCTGTCGAGCTGATGTAACCGAGCTTGCGCAGATCGGCATAGAAATTAATGGCATCGTGGGACGCTGGCACGATGACCGAGGCGATACGGGCTTCGCTGATCACCGCCGAACCATCACTCTTGATGCTGATGCCGGAAGGAAAACTGGCGGCAACGATTCGGGCGGAGGTCACGCGACTGGGAATCTGTTTTGCTGAGCTCAGGGTGGCGAAGCCTTGCAGTCCCTCGCTGTCATTGTTGTCCGCAATCGCCAGACTGAGGTAGATGGTGCCGGTGGCGGCATCGAAGCTTACCGACGCGCCTCCTGCTGCGCTGAATCCGTCACTGAGCGAATCCTGACCATTGATGTTGCCAAGCTGAATGTCGGCGGGATTAATGGCCTCGGCCAGCTCTGCAAGCAAGGCGTCCAGTTCGCTGTCTTCGATACCTGTGTCCAGCAGCGCATCATTGAGAGTCTCCCTGGAGATCAGCGCCTTGTTGCGAGGCTGAACCGGAATGGCATTGTCCAGATCAGTGTCGGTATCGCCCTGGGGCTGGCCGGCCTGGTCGGCGGCATCGAATACGGCACTGGCCTGGTCTTCACTGAGGCCAACACCCAGATTGACCGAGCTGGAAACGATCTTGCCCAGATCAGCCAAAAGGCCCTGGCGATCTTGCGGGTTATTCTCCAGTGCCGACAACACACTCACCGCCGCCACCACGGCCTTGCCGGTGGCCTGTTGTACAGATTGCTTCTGGGTGGGAGTCAACTCATTGCTGTTTTGCCCGCTGCTGCTTTTTTGGTCCAGGGCCGAGAGCAGGGTGGAGAAGCTGTTGATGGCGGATTTGCCACTGCTGCTGGTGGACTGGGCACCTGTGCTGTTGCCACTGGCCGTAGTATTGCGGGTTGCACTGCCACTGACCTCAGCGACATTGCCGATGGCATCCAGTGCGCCGATGACATCGTCGTCCTCCACGTCATTGATATTGCTGGCCAGATCCTGGGCCAGGCTGTTGCTGACAATGGCAGCTGCATTGACGGCATCGATAGTGTCATCCGTGAGGGGGTCATCATTATCGGGAATGACAATGTCATCGACGATATCAGACACCTGATTGGCTGGTGGGTCCGGCTCTGGTGCCGGCGTGTCGACCACCGGCAGGCTGATTACAAAACTGTCGGATTGCAGGGCAGTGAGGCTGCCTGTGCTGAAACTGAGCGTGTAACTGCCGGGACTGGCGATAATGAGATCAGTGAATGTTGCCAGTCCGGCGTCGTTGCTGCTTACCGTGCTGCTGCCACTGCTGAAATTGCCGCTGCTGAGAGTCACGCTCACCGATGCGCCACTGGCCGCCTGACCGCTGTAATCGAGCAGTGCAACGCCAGGTGCCGGTTGTAATTTTTCACCGGCCAGGCTGTTCTGCGGCTGTGACTGAATACTCAGGCTGGCAGGATCGGTGGAAAGCCCAGCGAAGCTGTCGTTGATATACCAGGGGCTGACTTCAATATTGCTGCCGACGCCAGCACCGCTGTCCGGGCCGGCCGTTGCTCCCCAGTAATTGAGGCTGGCATCAAGCGCTAGATCTGGCAGCAGGCCAGGAATAGCAGGGTGAATATTGATGCCGTGAAACACATCGGCAGCAAAGCTGTTGCGGCGCAGGCTTACGCTGGCTATCTCCGGATTGCCTTCGAAGAAAATGGCCGCAGAGTCACGGAAGCTGCTGGCGTCGATGGCAGTGTCTGCGGGAACCATGGATTCAACTCCATCACTGTCGATCACTTTGCTGCCATAGATGCTGCTGAAACGATTGTCAGTGACGGTGGCATTGGGGGTGTTGGCTTCCAGCCCCAGGGCGTGAACCCAATAGCCGTTGATAGCTGACAGATCGTTGTCGATGATGCTTGCGGCATTCACCTGACCATTCACTGCCGCGTTGACACCCCAATTGATGAGAATGCCATAGGCGCCGCGGCCGCCATTGCTGTAATCGACATCGTGCCGGGCGGTGATATCGCTTATGGTGTTGCCGCGAATAACCAGGCCGTTGAGGGGGCGGTCCGCCAGTGAGTCGCCGATGAAGATACCCTTGTTGCTGGCACTGATCCCGTCATGGCCGATCTTGCTAATGGTATTGTCTGTGATGCTGACGGTAGTTTGCGCTACTGACTCAATGCCATTGTGGTGTACGTAAATCGCCTGGGCAGTGCCAGCGAAACCGGGGTCAGTGCCAATATCATGGAGGCTGTTGTCGGTCAGGCTTATATTGCTGGCGCCATTAACCACAATGCCATAGCCACCGTCAGGGTCACTCAGGTCGAGGCCGGAAACACTGACGTTGTCGGCGGAGATGTCCAGGCGGCCGACGAGGCTTGCTTCAGTGTTGCCGCCGAGGCTGATACCCGGGCTGCTGATGCTGATATCTTCGATGAAGCTGCCTTTGCTTAGCCGCACAAGATCGCCATTGCTGGCGGCGTCGACGGCAGCCTGGATGCTGTTGTAAAGCACATGGCCAGCATCGATATAGGCCACATCGCTGACGTCATTGTCAGCGACAAAGTCAGTCATGTCGTAGTGACTGCCACTGTCGCGGAAGACGCTGCCGGGTCCGCTATTGTCGAAGCTGTTGGCGCTGATGCTGGCGCCGGCATTCCAGATTTCCAGAAGGGCATAGCCGCTTTCGCCGCTGAAGGAATTATTGCTGACAATGGCATTGTCTGTTTCCAGCCCCAGCAACACACCGTTGCCGGCAGCACTGCTGCTGAACTGGTTGGCCGTAAAGCTGACGTCACTGGAGTCCACATTCAGGCTGGCCTGTCCATTAATATAGACGGTGGGCACGCTGCCATTATTGCTGAAACTGTTGCCGGACAAGCTTGAATCAGACAGGCCGGCACCGGCGCTGCCACCGGCAAGGAAAGCATGACCACTGGCCCCGTTGAGAATATTGTCCGTCAGTTGCAGATTGCTGTTATTGCCGACGGCATAAACTGCGGCCAGATCGCCACTTGCACTATTGATGCTTAGCCCCTGGTTATTGGTGCCAATACTGACATCCGAAACCCCCGCAGCGATGCGCAGTGCCCAGCCCTGGTTGACGCCCACGCCATTGATGCTGGCCGTGGCAGCTTCGATGGCAACAAGATTCAGGCTCTTGTCGATACTGGCCCGCTGATAGCTGCCGTCATGGAGTTCGAGTGTATGGCCTGCTGAGGCGGCATCAATGGCATCCTGCAAAGACGTGTAAAGCGAGTCAGTGACAATTGTGTCAGCGTCATCACGAATCACGATCAGGCGCGCGAAGTTGTTGGCAGCAAGCAGGTTGTCCAGACCAACATCAAAGGCCAGGTACAGTTTTATCGCTGCGCCATCGCTGACATCAAAGTCATTGTCGGTGATGCTGTTCAGGGTATTGCTGCCAATCAGGCCCAGGCCTTCGGTGTCAGACTGCACAGTATTGCCAGTAAAGCTGTTGTTATCGTTTTGAATAGACAGCCCATAGCCAACTCCGCTGATGCTATTGTTTTGTACCAGGGCATGGCCGTCAGTATTGGCTGTGGTGGTCTGAATGCCGGTGAGACCGGAGACAATGGTATTGTTCTGAACCGTGACGTGCTGGCCGGAGATGGAAATGGCAACATGGTCATCAGGCGCGGCGATGGTGAAACCCTGCAGCACGGTGCCATTGCCCCGGATGTCGACAACACGGTTAGCGCCGCCACTGCCGGCTAGCTGTGGTGAGGCATCAGTGGCTGCTTCAATGTGCAGATTGGACAGTTCAACGGGTACCGTAAAAGCGGAGTAATCACCATTACTGACAACAATGCTGTCACCGGAGCTTGCAGCGTCTATTGCTGCGCTGATTGTGCTGTGATCTGTCGGTACCAGAATGCTGGCGGCCCAACTCTGCAGGCTCACCATGCTGAGTAGCCAGCAGCAAAGCAGTGGCTGTACTATTTTTCCTGCTTTCATGATGAAATCAGAACCGAAGCGATAAATTGAGCTGGCTGGATACATCAGAAATTGTCCCCCTTTTTCTCATTTTTTCTGTGGACAGGTGGCAATGGCTTGGCGTTGCATAAAATGCGGGCACAGCCATGCTGTTCTGGCTGGCAGAAAGGGCAGTGCGTGCTAAAAAATAAGTATTGCGGCCCGCAATTATGAGGCGCTGATTGAGTTGCCAGTCACAGCCTGCCATGCCAGCATTGCAGCCCCCCAGCTTTTCCTCCACCTGCAATGAACGAAATCAGGGCTGCATTGTTCATGCGTGCTTATCGGGGGTTGGGGATCGGGTAGGGTGCAATCAGAGCTTTACGCCTGCTGGAGCACAGGCTCGCTAAGCGTCGAGATTGCTGTTGAGCAGGATGGAGTCTTTGACTCTCTTGGTTTGCCGGTGTAATTCCAGCCATATCACGCGAATATCTTCCGACTTTGCCTTGCGGGCCCGCATCAGTGCGAATAGTTCCAGAGGATCAATATTGAGTACCCTGGCGATAATCAGGCATTTCTCGTCACTCATGACACCTGATTGTCTGATTCGGCTGAGATGCTGTCGGGAAATACCAAGAAATCGCGCGAGCTCAGAATCCGATCTGAAACCTTGCCGCTCTGATACCTGATCCAAATACGTCCCTAGATAGCTCATGAATCTGTTACTGCCTTGAAAGTAGGAAAAGTACTCATTACCACGTCACCTGGATACTTGACATTGGCGTTGAGAGGGTAGTGTAAGCAATGTCTGCTAGTCACGTGACATAAATGGGTCCAATAATTGACCGATTTCACAAAAAAAATATTTTCACCTTGATGGGGGTGTACTCTTTCTATCCATCCGAAGGAATGGGTGGTATTAATCGAGCTTGTAAAAATTTCTTTATTGAAACTGATTGAAGACTGAACCTTGTCAATAAAGTGGTTTACACAAAAAAATGAAACGGGCGATCGTGATGCCTGACTTGTAGAGTAAATCCATCATGCCATCGCTGCCTGAGCCGTGGTGATAAGGGATTACGGATGCCGGGGGGAAAACTAAAAGGAATTTTAGGCAAGCAATATGAACAATCTAGTGAATGCATTTAAGACTTTTTCCGGATTGACAGATGATGATCTGAGCATGTCACCCAGTTCAGTGACGCTCGACCGCGCCCAGATCCAGGAAATAATCACACGCCTGCCATTGATATTACTGGCGGATATGCTGGTAGGAATATTCCTGCTTTCTGCGCTTGGTATTTTGTTACAAACCTGGCAGATCGCAGTCTGGTTTGTGCTGCTCACAGTAAGTTGCGGGATTCGCGGCCTTGTTGCTTACAAGCTGATTCGCGGCCCTGACAACCTATTGTCCCCTGCCAGGCAAAAAAGCTTCGTGTTGATTGGTGCGGCTGTAGGCGGATTCATCTGGGCCAGCATCTGGTTTTTCCTGCCAGCGCATACCGGTTATGTCGAATATGGCCTGGTGGTACTGTGGCAGTGCGGAGTGCTGGCCGGTGCTGCCGCGTCCATCTCCATATCCACCGCTGTGTTCTTTGCCTTTATCCTGTCTCCGGTTTTTATTTCCATAAGCAAGCTGCTGTTGGAATTTGACAGTATCTCTGTGGTGCTGATGGGAGCCTTTATATCCTATGTGCTGTTTGTGATTCCTCTGGGTTTGCATACCGGCGGTGAGCTGCGCAAAGGTATCCGCCTGCGCATCAGGAATGAATTGCTGGAAAGCAGTCTTGAGGCTGAGCATGACAAACTGCGGGAGCAGGAGTCTGAGCTAATCCAGCAAAGAATCAGGGAACAGCAACTCATCGATGAAAAAATACATGTGGGGCATAAGCTGCAAGCCGCCGCCGATGAAAGAATCCTGTTGCTGGAGTCCATCGATGAAGGGGTGTTCGGTGTCAACAGTATCGGCAAGGTGACCTTTGCCAACCCTTCGGCGCTGCGCATGCTGGACTATGATGAGGATGACATCATCGGCGTGCGGGCCGTAAGATTGATCCGACGCCGTGGCGGCAATGCCGATGAGTTTCTGAAGACCACTAAAGCCATTACCTCCTGTTATGAAAGCGGAGAATGCTCTATTGGCAAGCAGGGGGAGTTTGTCAGTAGCGATGGCAAGGTCTTGCCGGTACGTTTTTCCTGTCGGCCGATTCGTAACAATGCGCAGAAAATAATCGGTTCGGTAGTGAGCTTCTCGGATATTTCCAAGCAACTGGAAATGGAATCCGCGCTCATTCAATCACAGCGCATTGAAGCCATCGGCAGAATCACCGGCGGTGTCTCTCATGATTTCAATAATCTGCTGACCATTATCATTGGTAATCTTCAGTTCATGCGGCGTCAAGACGATTTGTCCCCGCGCATGTCCGAACTGGTCAAGCGTACGCTGGATGCCGCCCGCAGTGGTGCTGACCTGGTAACTCGTCTGCTGGGGTTTTCAACGGAACGGCGCCTGGATCTGGAAACCCATGATGTCAATATACTGTTGTTGGATATCAAAAGTTTCCTGGAGAGAATTCTCGGTGAAAATGTCAATCTGAAGCTGGAGTTGGCAGAAGAGGATTGTCTGGCCATCACTGACAAGACCGAGTTCCAGAATGCCATCCTGAATCTCTGCGTGAATGCCAAGGATGCCATGCCCGGAGGTGGCATGCTCAAAATCAAGGCTAGCAAGACCCGATTGGCTGACAAGGACTTTGTCAAACTGGCAGTGCAGGACAATGGCATTGGCATGCCGGCCGAGGTGAAAGATCAGGTGTTCGAACCCTATTTCACCACCAAGGACAAGGAGAAAGGTTTCGGCCTTGGCCTGAGCACGGTATACGGTTTCGTGAAGCAGTCTGGCGGCAATGTATCCGTTGCCAGTGAGCCAGGCAAAGGTACAACCTTTAACATATTTCTGCCCCTGTCCTCCGAGTCAGCCAGACCGCGGAGCATCCCCAGGGCGGTGGTCGATGACGGTCAATTCAGTGGCACCATTCTGGTTGTTGAGGATGACGACACGGTACGCAATGTGGCAGTACAGATGCTCAGCGATGCCGGGTTTGATCTTATCACCGCCAATGACGGCAAATCGGGTCTTGAGCAGTTTCGTAAACACCCTGAAATCGATCTGGTGTTTACCGATATTGTGATGCCCGGCGGCATGACCGGAATAGAGATGGCTCAAAGGATTCTGCAAAAGAAGCCCAATACACCGATTCTCTTTACCACCGGCTACACCGAACAATCCATGGCCGAAAATATTCCCAAGCGCAGCAATGTGATCTGCGTGCCCAAACCCTATGACACGGAAGAAATCCCCAAAGTCGCCCATTCACTGATAGACAAGGTTGCATCATGAATTTAGCGCTGTATGAACAACAGGTCCCCCGGTTGTTGGTGATAGACGATGACAAAGGTATTACCAGTCTGTTCGAGACCATCACGGAAGATCTGCATTTTTCGGTGAAATGCGTCAATGACTTTGAGTCCATTGGCAGCACCCTGGCCAGCTTTGACCCGGACATTATCTTTCTTGATCTCAGGTTGCCAGGCTACGATGGTGTCGAGGTGCTGCAGTATTTTGCCGAGGTGGACTGCAAGGCAAAAATATTCCTGATCAGTGGCGTGGACCAGGGCACTCTGGAGGCGGCGGGCGAAGTGGGCAAGCTGCACAAGCTCAATATTCTCGGCACCATCAAAAAACCCTTTGATCTGGACGACATCGAAAAGATCCTCAAGGACAAGGTGGATACCACCTCCAGTTTTTCTTCCCAGGTACTGCAAAACCTGTTCGGTACAGGCGAATTTCGGATTCTGTTTCAGCCCTGCATGGCTATCAAGTCACTGGGTGGCATGGGTGTCCATGATATGGATACCAGTGTGAACTGGTATGGCCAGACCGGCGCCGCATTCGTTGCTGCCCAATCGGTTATACCAAGGCTTGAGTCACGGGGATTGATCACGCAGTTCAGCCAGGCCCTGCTGGGAAAATGTCTCGAATCGCTGAATTACTGGAATGCTCGCGGCATGGAGGCAGGCATTGTTATTCAATTGCATGATTCCATGTACCGGGACAGCAGGTTTCCCAGCTATCTGCTGGACCTGACCCGTAAGTGGGAAGTCTCTCCAGCGGCTATTACCCTGGGTCTGGGCGATGGAGAATTGATGGAGCACGCCGACCGGATGCTGGATGTGCTGACCCGCTTGCGAATCAATGGTTTTAATGTGTCGGTGCGAGTGAGAGATACTTCCAGTTCGGAGCTGGAACGTCTGTTGCATTTGCCCATCAACGAAATACGTCTGAGTGCGAATCTCATCAACGGTATTGCCGGTAGTGTGGATCATGAGATTGATATTTGTTCTTTTATCTCCCAGTGCGACAAACGGGGGCTGCGCACCCGGGCCGAAGGAATCGAATCCGAACGGATCCTGCGGCTGCTCTATGACAGTGGTTGCACCACAGGCCTGGGGCCCTATTTTTCCAATCCCTTGAAAATGGATGATCTGGAGGCCTGGGTTTCACGGGGCGAGTTTACCCGTGAATTGCGAGTGGGTTAGGTGCTGTGAGGCGGTAAAATTTATTGTTCGGCTTCGGTCTGGTTTTCCCCGGATGCGATAAGCTCACCGTCCTTGAGGACGCCCCACCAGGAGCCCGGCTTGCCGATAACCCTGGCGTCGGGAATAAACAGATTGCCCCGGTAATCCAGCAGGCTGTGCTGAAGGCCATAAAGGCTGTGCAGGCACTGCAGGTCGTCAAAGTGCGTGCCCTTGTCATAGAAAATGCCGGGAAATAGCAAGGCAGCGGCCTCACCGGAATGATCGCAGCCAAGGCCATGCAGGATTTCATGGTCGATCACATCCTCAAGCATCCAACCTGCAAGGGCAGGGTCCAGCTGTATATCCACCTCGATGATTTCATCATCCTCCCACCACAGATGGGCCCGACCCATCACGCTATCGCCCTGCGCCGAAGTGAGATCGGCGCTGAGATAATTTACCCCTGCCGGAAGTGATTGCAATTGCTCGCTGAAATCTGTGCTGCAGTAGAAGTGGCTATTCTGATTGAAAGTGGCAATGCCCGGGCCGCCCATGGTGTCCAGGTATTCCAGCGGTACCAGCGCGCTGAATAATTCGCTGCGGGCCAATACCTGTTCCCTGATCTGCTGCGGGCAATTGCTGTCCAGGGTAAAGCGCCAGGCTTTTTCCCAGCGTGGACCATAGAGCTCGAAGCCCAGTAGCGGCGTCGCGGCCAGCCAGAGCAGGGTCGCGGTCAGCAGCTGCAGGCCAGTCTGAACGGGCTTGCCTGTCAATGATCGAGGTGACATGAAATAACAGCTTTAGTGGGTTGGACAGCTGTTTTTAGCTACGACCTGTTCACTGCGAAGCTTGAGGAGGAACGTGGCCGGCGTTGCTTCACAGGGCAGTAAAGTGCAGATACAGGCATGTGCCTGCTGAGCAATGCAGCAGGCAGCAAGCCGTCGTCAGGGAGTGTTAAATAGCTGCAGAAAAGGCCAGGCTAGAAAAAAGTGATCAGCTCTTCGATGCCATGGTGCAGGGGGTCCACCAGCAGAAAGCTGGCCATAATCAGGGCCAGTACCGCTGCCTGGAAACCGGTCTGTTGCCACAGGCTTTTCTGTCGGCCATGAATCAGGGCCTTGATTCGCAATTCGATTTCCGCGCCGGTGAAGGCAGAGAGAATGACCTGGCTGCCAATCTGCCACTGCAGAGGTGAGAGTTTCTGAATTTTCAGCAGGGTTTCTGCTACATCCAGATCACCGAACTGTTTGGCCGCTTCGAAATCACAGGCCGACTCCACCATCAAGTGCAGGTCATCGTGCAGCAGGCGAGCCATCTTGCGCGGCAACACCAGGGTGAACAGCATGGCTATCAGCAGGCGAATATTGTCACAGCGGCGGGAATGGGCATTTTCATGGGCCAGTATCACCGCCAGATCCTGCTCGCTGCAGGCCTGTTGCAGACCGCGAGTGACATAGATCTGATTGCGCCACCAGCCCAGGGTAAACACCACGGGCTTGTCGGTATCCAGCAACTCGTAGTGTGCTTTATGGTCCGCCATTTTTTCCAGCTGGCATTTAAGGCGTCTGGACAGGCGCAGATTGACCCACAAGCGATGGGCCAGTCTTAGCAGTATGGCAGTGACCAGCAGCAGGCCCAGGGGCGCCAGGCCCGGAGTGGCGATAATGGGCATATGGGCCGCACAGTTTTCATGGCAGTGCACCGAAACCAGGCTGTCGAAGGCGGCGGTGAATAGCAACAGGGTTGAGCTGAGGCTGAGTAAAAAGGGAAAGGCCAGCAACAGCATTAGTAAATTGCCGGCAATGGCGGGATGCCAGCGTAGCAGGGATTGGCGGAGCAGTGGATAAGCCAGAGACAGAATGCCGGCACAGGCAAACCACAGCACGATCCAGACGGTGGCGAATGAGCCGAGCACTTCCAGAGAATCAGTCATTGCGCTTGCCTCCGTTTTTCTTTTCCTGGCGTTTGCGCTGAATCAGTTTCTCCAGTTCATCCAGGGCATCGTCTTCGAGCCGGGCGGCAACATTGACGAAACTGCTGAGAATGGTGTTTGCCTGGCCATCATGCAGAAGATGGATCACATCCTTGAGCATGGAGCCCAGCAACTCGCTGCGCGATTTTTTCGGAAAATACTGATAGGCATGACCCTTCTTCTCGCGCTCCAGACATTGTTTGCGCACCAGGCGCTCGAGCGTGGCCTGGACGGTGGTCAGGCGGCAAGGGGCGTCGATGGAAAGTTGTTCGGTGAGTCGGCGGGCATCGCTGCCGGGTGCTGACCAGACCAGTTCCATGACTTTGAGTTCCAGCTCCCCGAGGGAGTTGGGCAATGTGTTGTGAGCGCGACGGGATGCAGGCATTGAAATTGACGGAAACTTCTATTGTGAATAGGTGTTTGCGGCCGGAATTGATTCCTTGAGCACTTCCTATCTTATTGATTTTTATTGTTTATTTTTATTCCTCTGTGAGCGGCCGGCAAATTTGCTTGCCCGCTCAGGAGGCTTTGAGCAGACTTGCGCCTGCCCATATAAACCACATTATTATCTGGAGAGAAGTTCGTGTCCAGCCGCAAATTACGCATCGCTATCGCCAGTGCTCTGGCAATTCATATGCCGCTACAGGCGCAGGAAAGAATTCAGGAAATCGAAATTGTCGGCCGCGAGGTCAATCTGGTGGGTTCAGCCCGCAGTGCCTCAGAGGGTCGCATCTCACACAATGAATTACTGCAGCGTCCATTGCTGCGTACCGGCGAGCTGCTTGAAGCAGTGCCGGGTCTGGTTGCTACCCAGCATAGTGGCAGTGGCAAGGCCAATCAGTTTTTTCTGCGCGGCTTCAACCTGGACCATGGCACGGATTTCGCCACCAGCGTCGATGGCATGCCGGTGAATATGCGCAGCCACGGGCATGGCCAGGGCTATACCGATCTGAACTTTCTGATCCCCGAATTGGTGGAAGAAGTGGTCTATCGCAAGGGTGCCTATTATGCCGATGTGGGGGATTTCTCCGGCGCCGGTGCCGCGCGTATTTACAGCCGCGACCATAGTCTGGACAACAGCATTAACCTGGGGGCCGGGGAATATGGTTTTGGTCGTTTGCTGGCCACCGGTTCAATGGCCAGCCTGGAAGGGGACCTGATCTACGGTCTGGAACACCAGGTCTATGAAGGGCCCTGGGACAGCATCGATGAAGACATTGGCAAGACCAATCTCTGGCTGAAACAGGTTTGGCAGGGCGAGGACCAGGACCTGGCCCTGTCATTCATGCTCTATGATAACCAATGGAATTCGGCGGACCAGATTCCAGCCCGAGCCGTGAGCAGTGGCCAGATCAGTCAATTTGGTTCAATTGACCCCACGGTGGGCGGCAGCTCTTCGCGTTACAGTCTGGCCCTGAACTGGCAGCGCAATCTGGGCTGGGCCGAATGGCAGAGCAATGCCTGGGTCATCGACTATGACATGGAGCTTTATTCCAATTTCAGCTACTTCGTGTCTCCCCAGGGAGATCAGTTTCAGCAGGTAGATGATCGCCGCATCTATGGTGGCGACGCTGCCCTGGTCATTCCCGGCCAGTGGGGTGATGTGGCAGTGACCAATACCCTTGGGGCCGAACTGCGCATCGATAATATTGATCAGGTGGGCCTGCGCTCCACCGCCCAGCGGCAGTTCCTGGATGAGATTCGCCTCGACGCGGTAGACGAGTCCAGCGTCAGCCTCTATTGGCAGAGCGAGCAGCAATGGTCGCCGCGTCTGCGCTCGGTGCTGGGCCTGCGCTATGACGCCCTTGATTTTGAGGTCAATGCCCTGGCGGCGGCTGACCCGACCACGCTGGCAGCCAACAGCGGTGAGGCCGATGATGATATTTTCACTGCCTCACTGAGCCTGATGTATGCCGTGAATGACAATCACGAACTCTATGCCAGCATCGGCGAGGGCTTTCACAGCAACGATGCACGCGGCACCACGATCCGGCTGGATCCGGTCGAAGGCACGGCCGTGCAGCCGGTGGACCCGCTGGTGTCGACCCTGGGTTCGGAGCTTGGCTGGCGACTGTTCCTGACCGACCAGATCAATGCCACCGTGGCTCTGTGGCAGCTGGATATCGATTCCGAGCTGTTGTTTGTCGGCGATGCCGGTAATACTGAAGACACCGGTGTGGGCAGTGAACGGCAGGGGGTTGAGCTGACGACCTATTATCAGCTCAATGATGCGGTGGGTCTGGATTTCGAATATTCCTGGACCGATGCGGCCTTCGAGACCGCCGTTGATGGCAGTGATGCGATCCCGGGAGCGCTTGAGCATGTCATCAGCGCCGGCATCAATATTCAGCCCAATGACCAGTTCTTTGCCCATCTGCGGCTGCGCAGTTTCGATGATTTTCCGCTGGATGGCGGCGTGCAGGCGGACGGCAGTACGCTGGTGAATCTGCGTCTGGGTTATGAGTTCAGTGATGCGTTAAGTGTGGCGCTGGATGTGTTGAATCTGACCGATTCGGATGACCACGATATCGAGTATTTCTACGAGTCCCAGTTGATGGGAGAGCTGGCGCCTGTGGAAGATCGTCACTTTCATGTGTTCGAGCCGCGTTCCCTGCGGCTCTATCTGGACTATCGTTTCTAGATGCTTCTTGGCTGCTAGCCGATTTCCACCAGCACATCGCCGGGGGTGACACGGTCACCCTTGGCGACGTTAATGGCTTTCACTTCACCGGCAATATTGCTGTGAATCTCTGATTCCATCTTCATGGCTTCAGTCACCAGTACTGCCTGACCCGCTTCCACCTTGTCGCCCACAGCAACCAGTACATCTACTACATTGCCCGGCATGGCCGTGGTGACATGACCTGGCTGGCTGGCCTGCTGACGCTTGCCGCCGGATTCCTCAGCCACGTATTCATTCAGGGGCTCGAAAATGACTTCTTCCGGCATGCCATCCAGTGAGACATAGAGCTTGCGGCGGCCGCTGGCGCTCTCGCCAACACCGGTAATGGCAACATCGTAGGACTCGCCGTGCACATCCAGTTTGAATTCCGTGGCCATGGCTTTGGAGGCGCGCTGGTTGTCATCGGCAGGTAATAGTGCCTCGGGTTGCAGCGTGCCATCGGCCCGCTGTTGCAGGTATTCACGGCCCAGATCCGGGAACATGGCGAAGGTCAGCACGTCCTCGTCGTTATTGGCCAACTCAGCAATGTCCTTGCGCAGTTTGTCCAGTTCCGGCTCCAGGGCATCAGCCGGGCGTTCGTCACTGTATTTTTCCTTGCCGATCGCCTTGTCACGAATGGCTTCGTTGACCGGCGCCGGGGGCTGCCCGTAACCGCCTTGCAGGTAACGCTTCACCTCATTGGTGATGGTCTTGTAGCGTTCCCCGGCCAGTACGTTATAGACCGCCTGGGTGCCAACGATCTGTGAAGTCGGGGTCACCAGGGGCGGGTAGCCGAGGTCTTCGCGCACCCGGGGAATCTCGGCGAAGACTTCGCGAATCTTGTCCAGGGCATTCTGTTCTTTCAACTGGTTGGCCAGATTGGACATCATGCCGCCCGGCACCTGATTGATCTGCACTGAAATATCTTCGCGGGTGAATTCGCTTTCAAACTGCTGGTACTTCTTGCGTACATCACGAAAGTAGTCGGCAACCTCGGTAAGTTTGTCCAGATCGAGCCCGGTGTCCCATGCTGTGCCTTTCAGTGCTGCAACCTGGTATTCAGTGGCAGGATGGGAGGTGCCACCGGCAAAGGAAGAAATGGCGGTATCGATACGATCGGCGCCGGCTTCAATCGCCTTGAGCTGACACAGCGGTGCCAGGCCAGAGGTGGAGTGACTGTGAACCACCAGGGGCAGGGGAACGGCATCCTTGATGGCTTTCACCAGTTCGAACGTGCCGTAGGGAGTCAGCAGGCCGGCCATGTCCTTGATGGCGATGGAATCCGCACCCATGTCCTGCAAGCGGCGCGCCTGCTCAACAAACAGCTCGGCTGTGTGCACCGGACTGGTGGTATAGCAGATGGTGCCCTGGGCATGTTTGTCGGCTTTCTTGACCGCCTGCATGGCAGTTTCGATATTGCGCAGGTCATTAAGGGCATCGAAAACGCGAAACACATCGATGCCGTTGTCGGCCGATTTTTGTACGAAGGCCGCTACCACATCGTCTGCATAATGGCGGTAGCCCAGCAGGTTCTGGCCCCTGAGCAGCATTTGCAGACGGGTGTTGGGCAGTGCCGCACGCAGTTTCTGCAAACGTTCCCAGGGATCTTCCTTGAGAAAGCGAATGCAGGCATCAAAGGTGGCACCACCCCAGACTTCCAGTGACCAGTAACCTATCTGATCCAGTTTCTCACAGATCGGCAACATGTCATCCAGACGCATGCGGGTCGCAATGAGCGACTGGTGGGCGTCGCGTAAAATGACATCGGTGACTTCAATCTGTTTCTTGTCGGTCATGGGTAACTCCTGCTTTACCATCCGGCATGGGCGGCCAGGGCCGCAGCCAGCGCCAGTGCGACTTCACTGGGATGGCGTTTTTCCGAGTATTTTAAAAGTTCCGGGTGTTCAGCCACAAAGCTGGTATCGAAATCCCGGTTCTGGAAATCCTCGTGAGCGAGGATTTGCTGATAATAGGCGGCAGTGGTCTTGATGCCATGCAGGCGCATGTCGTCGATGGCGCGCTGTGCCCGGGCAATGACTTCTTCCCAACTCAGGGCCCAGACCACCAGCTTGAGGCACATGGAATCGAAATAGGGTGGAATCTCATAGCCGGTATAGATGGCAGTATCGACCCGCACGCCAGGACCACCGGGGGCGTAATAATGGGTGATGCGGCCGAAACTGGGCAGGAAATCGTTCTTCGGGTCCTCGGCATTGATGCGCATTTGTATGGCATAGCCGCGGTAACTGATTTCGTCCTGGCGATAACTCAGTGGCTGGCCTTCGGCGATGCGCAACTGTTCACGCATGATATCGACGCCGGTAATCTGCTCGGTAATGGTGTGCTCAACCTGGATGCGGGTGTTCATCTCCATGAAGTACATGTCTTCGCCCGCCAGCAGGAATTCCACGGTGCCGGCGTTTTCATAGCCCACGGCCTCGGCGGCCTTGACCGCCAGCTCACCCAGACGGTTGCGCTGTTGTTCGCTGATTTGCGGGCTGGGCGCAATCTCGATCAGTTTCTGGTTGCGGCGCTGAATGGAGCAGTCGCGCTCATAAAGATGAATGACATTGCCATGGCTGTCTGCCAGCACCTGCACTTCGATGTGCTTGGGATTGACGATGCATTTTTCCATGAAGACTTCGGCCGAACCAAAAGCCTTGGTGGCCTCTGAAATGACCCTTGGATATTGCTTGCGCAGTTCATCGGCGTTGTCGCAGCGACGGATGCCGCGACCGCCACCGCCGGAGGTGGCCTTGATCATTACCGGGTAGCCGATGCGCTCGGCTTCCTCAATTGCCTGGTCCAGGTCGGCCAGATTGCCGTCGGAGCCCGGAGTAACAGGGACACCTGCTGCCTTCATGGCGCTGCGGGCCTGGGTCTTGTCTCCCATTTTATGGATGACTTCGGCCTTGGGGCCAATGAAGATAATGCCCTTTTGTTCGCAATAGCGAGCCAGTTCGGGATTCTCGGACAGAAAACCGTAGCCGGGATGTATGGCATCGCAGCCGGTTTCCACTGCCAGGTTTACGATACGCAGCGGATCCAGGTAGCCGGCAAGGGGGTCTTCGCCCAGGGGATAGGCCTCATTGGCCCGTTTGACAAACAGCCCGTAGCGGTCTGGCTCGGTAAAGATGGCTACCGAGCGGATATTCATCTCGGCACAGGCACGCACAATGCGCAGGGCGATTTCGCCGCGATTGGCGATTAACAGTTTTTTGATTTTTCTTTGCGACATAAACTTTATCTAGTGACCACCACTTCTTGTTTCGGGCTGACTTGAGGCCAGTCCGGCTTCCGGGTTTGCGGAATTTATCCTGAAAAATTAGAGGGATAGCTCCGTTCAAACTGTGCACAGGCGGCAGCGGAGGGCAATTCTACCTAAACCACCGCCATTAGGCGACCGAATCCGCTGCTGATCGGCCCAGAGTCAGGCTTTTGTCGATGGTTCAAGCGGCTCCACTTGCCAGTCGGCATCGGCGAACTCGCCCAGCAAGCGAATCTGCACATGCTCGGCCTGGCTCTGGATGATGGCCTTGATGGCGGGGTCCTGTCCGGCATGACTGGCATCCCGGGCGGCCTTGGACTCCCAGTGGGCAATGGCCAGCAGGCGCCGCTCGTCATGCAGGTCCCGATGCAGATAGGTACCCCGGGCGCCGGCAGCCTTCTGTATCAGGCGGCTGGCCTCGAGCCAGGCAGCCGCATATTGCTCGGCGCTGTAATCGGCATCGATAAGGACTTCAAAAATATACTTCATGGCTTTTCCCGTGGCGATCGCTTGATTGATGCTGTTGCTGTGATAACGTCAGTTTTCAATGCATCACTATCGAAGTATGCCCAATAGCGCAGGTGAGTAAACCCTATGAGCAAACCGTTTCTGATTATCCAGCTGAGGCCGGAGGACGCCACTGCCGACAATGAGCTGCTGAAGATCAGGCAGTACGGTGGCCTGGCAGAGAACGAGATCAAGCGCCTGCGTGCCGAGCGGGAAGGGTTACCGCCGATCAATCTGGATGACTATGCGGCAATTATCGTCGGCGGCAGTCCCTTTGATGTCAGTAAGCCGGTGGCGGAAAAATCACCCCAGCAGATAGAGCTCGAAGAAAGTTTTGGCGAGCTGTTCGAGGAACTCAAGGCGCGGGACTTTCCTTTTCTGGGCTGCTGTTCCGGCAATGGCCTGCTGGGCTCCTGGCTGGGGGCGAGTATCTCCCTCAAGTATGCCGAACCGGTTGGAGCCATTGAGCTTGAGCTTACCGAGGAAGGGGCACAGGATCCGCTATTGGCAGATTTCCCGCCAGTCTTCCGCGCCCTGGCCGGGCACAAGGAGGCCTGTGATCAACTGCCGCCCGGCAGTGTGTTGCTGGCAACCAACAGCCAATGTCCGGTACAGATGTTCAGGGTCAGGACTAACATTTATGCAACCCAGTTCCACCCGGAAGGAGACGCCGAGGGTTTTATCCTGCGCATCAATGTGTACAAGAACCATGGCTATTTCCCCCCCGAGTCTGCCGAAAAACTGATCGAGGCAGTGGAGAATGAGGAAACCCCCCAGGCACATCTGATTCTGCGGCGATTTGTTGAACGTTACCGCCAGGGGTGATCGATGTTGCTGCTCAGGGCAATGGCATCTCTTCGCTGTCATTTGCACGAGCGGGTGTAAAGCGCTGCTCTGAAGTGGCACTGCGCACTTGCTCCAGCCAGAACACGCCATCGAAAGGGGCGCTGTTACCGCGGGTGGCAGCGAAGTCCATGTCGCCATCGCCATCGAAATCACGGGCGATGAACTTGTCGAACATGCCGCGTTTGCGCCTTGAAATATCGTGGCGAGTCCAGCTGTCGCTTGCCGCGCCAGCACCGGGATTGGCGAACCAGCCCAGGCGTCCCAGGGCATCGCTGGCATCCACATCGCCGTCACCGGTACGGGGACCCCGGCTGTAGCTGCCGGCAATGATGTCCACATCACCATCCCCGTCGATATCCGCCAGTTCCAGGCCGGTTACGCTGTCCGGAGTAAAACTGCCAATCAGATGGGAGTTCCAGGCATCGCCGCGGCGGGCCGGTTGCTGCAGCCAGGCCAGGCGGGTACCGGAGGCGCCAATAATGTCCAGGCGGGAATCACCATCGAGGTCGGCGTATTCGAGATTGAAGCCAGCCAGTCGGGGGCCAACAACGCCGATGGCCTCTTCTGTGAAATCAAGGCTGCCATCGCCGGGATTACGAAACAGGATCAGCCGGTCCTCGCCACGGCTACCGACGATCAGGTCCAGATCGCCGTCGCCATCGATGTCCACCGGCTCGGAATTCTGGGGAATGCTGTAGTTGCCGAGGATGATTTCCTGCCAGCTGTCGCCGTTCAGGGGGTCGCCTTCAAAGCGGAACACCGATACCGGTGTTGAGCGGGCAAAATCCGCCGGGCCGGGCCGCTGGGCGCCCTTGTTGGCGGCGATAATTTCCGGGCGCTGGTCGCCATCCAGGTCGGCGGCGAATACCCGGATATAGGAGCCGCGATTTTCCGTCATGGGCAGGACAAGTCGCTGCCAGGTCTGCTGGCGGGCATTGGCACCGGGATTCTGCAGATACAGCAGATGTGACAGTTCAGCGGCCACCACCACATCCGGGTAGCCATCGGCATTGAAATCCGCCAGTGCGGCGTCTTCCGGAGCAGGAGCCTCGACTGCCTCGGCCAGGGTGATACTGACCCAGTGCTGCGGGTCTGCACTGGCAAAGGCTGCTCGCACATGTCCTTCCGGAGGCGGTACAAAATCAGGATCGAAGCTGGCGGAGTCGTACTCACTGTCAGATTCGTGCACCGAGACGATATCCTCAAAACCGTCCTGATCCAGATCCGCCATCACCAGCCCGTCACTGCCACTGAGGGCGAATCCGGCCCGTGTTGGGTCGTCGATGATATGTTCGCGCCAGCTGATGAACTGGCCGTCGATTGCCCGGGCCTGGCTGGCCTGCTGGCCCACAGGCTGGGCGGTGGCGAGACTGCCAAGGCTGAGGCCGGCGAGCAGCAGTATTGGCAGTACAGGGTGGCGGCTGAAGGTAGTCCGGGTAGTGTTTGTTTTCATTTTTTGTTTCCCCATGCTTGCTCCCTCCATGGCTGCCCATGACTGCTTTGTATGCTGGCCGCTGCGATGGCGGCGCAAATGCGGTTAGAGACCCGTTTTCAGGGGGTCAGCAGCATTCTGCCCGGTCGACATGGTGCTGCCCAGAGGATAGCATTCATGCTCAGGATATCCAGTGCCAGGGCTTGGCCCCGAACAGGGCTGATCAAGCCGATGGCATAGGCGCTGCAGGCAGTCTCCCAATTCAGAAATTCAAAAAAGGGCCAGCTACGTTGTAGGGAATCACCCGGTAGCCGGTAGACGGGCAAGTCATGGAACAGGCGAAGGCACTCATCCCGAAAATCAAGGCGACGGTGGTACCGTTATTGCAGGAACAGGTGGTGACTGCCATTGACGATGCCTGCCTGGCCATGCGCAATCAGACCAGCACGGCTATGGACGGGCAGACCCTGTTTAATGGCAAAAACGACGTCAAATCGCGCTTTCTGGAAAGGTTTCAGCTCAATTTTGATCGACTGGTGGGGCTGGCGGAACTGCCTGAGGTCAATCTGCTGGATTACAGCAATCTGTCTCTGGTGGAAGAAGGCGATCTGGAAGCCATTATCGCCCTGGAAGGTATGGTGGCCCATGCCCGTAACAGCGATATCAGCGAATATCTGGCTTTCTCCACCCGCCTTGATGCCCTGTTCTACGGCACTCAAATCGATGAATCCAACAACCCCATGGACCCGGAACAGATTGGCGATGCCTTCAAGGATGCCTTGCGGCCGCTGGAGTTGAGTTCTCTCGGTTTGCTACAGATCTATCGTAATTTTAATACCCAGGTTTTTCATCAGCTGGAATCGGTGCTGAAAAAAGCCAATGAATTGCTGGTGGCCGAAGGGATTATGGCGGATCTGGATATTACTGCCCGCAGCAAGGAAGACATCAAGGGGCGTCGCGGTCCACCGCGGGAGCGCAGTGACCCTACTGACCGCGCATTTAAATCGGCGCAGGATCAGAGCGAGACTGCGCAGCACAACCCGCAGCAAATGTTCTCCATGATCCAGCAGTTGATGCAGGGGCTCGGTAATCAGGCAGCGGCGCAGGTTCCGGCAGGCCCGGCAGCGACGCTTGCTGCGGATGCCGGCGGTAGCGCGCATCTGCAGCCGAACCTGCAAGCGGGTATGCTGATCGGCGGTCAGAAAGTGGAGCTGGTAGCTGATGACAAACTCCTGAGCCTGCTGGGCAAGCTGGATGATGCCAGCTCCGGGCGTGGGCAGGCCCTGGACCTGGGCAAGGCTCTGGGACAGTTGCTGGAAAAAGAAAGCCAGCAAGCGGATGCATTCAAGGCTGTGGACAGCAAGGCGTCGGATGTCATACATCTGATTACCCTGCTATATGAGGCAATCTGGGACGATGCCACGGTGCCGATCCCTATCAAGGAGTTGATAGGCCGCACCCAGATTACTGCGTTAAAGATTGCCCTGGAAGATCCGCATTTTTTCGATCAGGAGGATCATCCTGCTCATCAGTTTATCAATGAACTGGCCACTGCCGGCATCAGCTGGACCGACTTCGACAAGCTGGAACAGGACCCGATGTATCGCAAGATGCATGAACTGGTGGAGAAACTGGTAGATGGCTATCAGGGCGAGGTGGATTACATCGGGGATTTGCTGGCGGAGTTCAGGGAATTCAAGCAAGGCTATCTGCAGCAGGATAGCGAAGTGGAAGAACGCCTCATGGATGCCGATGTCCGTGAACAGCGTCTGGATGAAATCAGGCGCTATGCCTTTCAGAAAATTACCGAGCGCATTCTTGATGAGCAGACGCCGGCGGCAGTGCGCAGTTTTCTGGAAAACCAGTTTCACAAATTTCTGGTCGAAGTGATTGTGCGTGAGGGCCCCGGTGGCAATAGCTGGAAACCCATCATGAATACCATTGATGTATTGTTATGGACCGTGCAACGAGACAAGAGTGAATCGGAGCGCCAGCGATTCAAGAAGGTGAACGGACGCTTGCTGATAAACCTGAACAAATCCATGCAGGTGGCAGGCATCGACAAGGATGAAGCCAATGCGGTGTTAAGAAAGATTCAGCTGGCACAGAAGGAATCGCTCGAACAATCACAGGTCGAGCCGCAGCCCGAAGAGCAGGAAGACAGTTTTGAAGCCTGGATGCAAACTGCTTCAGCGGAAGCGCAGAAATACGATGCCGATCTGCCGGAAAACGATGAACATCTGCAGGAAGTGGATCGCTATCCACTGGGTATCTGGATGGAGTTCGACATCGATGAGAGTCATTCCATTCGCTGCACCCTGGCCGGCAAGATTGCCTCGATCGACAAATATATTTTCGTCAATGACCAGGGTGTCAAGGTCATCGAAAAATCCCGTATGGGACTGGCCAGGGAATTGAAGGCCGGCACCGTGAAAGTGATCAGCGCCAGCCCGCTGTTGGACCGTGCCATGGAAACGGTGATCGGACGTCTGCGGGAAACTCAGGAAGCGGCCTGAACAAGCGCCTGAGCAATAACAGAAAATCAAATCCGGGGGGAATCATGTCTGTGACCATACGCGTTTTGCAATCAGTTCGCCTGAGCCTGATGTTATGGCTTTGTGCAGCCAGTCTTGTCAGCCAGCCACTGGCGGCGGCAGACAGTGGTGCCGGTCTGTCGCTGACCGCGCTGGATCGTTATGTGCGTGCCCCGGACAGTCATTACAACTGGTCGGTGCTTGCCACTGTCGAGGGGGCTGGCTACACCAGCCATATCCTGGAAATGACCTCCCAGCAGTGGCTCACTGAGGCAGAGGTGAATCTGCCCGTGTGGGAACATTTCATGACCGTAACGGTGCCGGACACCGTCAGCAGTGATATCGGGTTTTTGTATATCACCGGTGGCAGCAAGTCCAATGACGCGCCAGAGGCGGCACCGGCCGATGATATAGAACGCGCGCTGATGACCGAGACAGTAGTCAGCACGCTGTATATGGTGCCGAACCAGCCGCTGGTGTTTACCGATGACGGTCGCCGGCGCACTGAAGACGCCATTATTGCCTATACCTGGGACAAGCATTTCCGCACCGGCGATGACAAATGGCCATTGCGCCTGCCCATGACCAAGGCCGCCGTGCGTGCCATGGATACCGTTACCGCCCTGATGGCATCGGAGCAGGCCGGGGCCATGAGCGTGGACAAGTTCGTGGTGGCCGGCGGTTCCAAGCGCGGCTGGACCACCTGGACCACAGCCATCGTCGATGAAAGGGTGGTGGCTATTGCTCCCATCGTGATCGACTTGCTCAATCTCGGTGAGAGTTTCAAGCATCATTTTTCGGTTTATGGTGCCTACTCGCTGGCGGTGATTGATTATGTCACCAGCGGCAATGTGAACTGGAATGGTACTGAGGAATGGGACCGGTTGATGGACATCATCGAGCCCTATGAATACCGTGACCGGCTTGGCCTGCCGAAGTTTCTGCTCAATTCTACCGGGGACGAGTTTTTCCTGCCGGATTCCTGGCAATTCTACTGGCATGACCTGGTGGGCGAGAAACATCTGCGCTATGTGCCAAATTCCAATCACGGCATGGATGACACCGATGTGGTTGACAGTCTCAATGCCTGGTATCACGGCATCGTGCACAATGTTGCTATGCCACGCTACGGCTGGAATGTGGCGGAGGATGGCACGATTACGTTCTTTTCCCTCGACGAACCCAGCCAGGTGCGCCTGTGGCAGGCCCATAATCCCCAGGGCCGGAATTTTACCCAGGCCGTCATTGGCCGTGCCTATGAAAGCAGTCCGGTACAGGCGACAGAGCCCGGTGTCTATCGGGTCAAACTCGAAGCGCCAGAGCAGGGCTATACAGCCTATTATCTGGAGGCGGAATATCCCAGTGGCACCAGCGTGCCTTTCAAGTTCACCTCTGGCGTGAAGATAGTGCCAGATGTCACTGAATTTGAATGGCAATTTGTTGATCCGCGCTAAGCGCATCGAAGTTTCGCTTTAAGCTGGTAATTATCTGGCCCACTCGCTGTTTGGGGCCGGCGTCGAGGCGTGGCTGAGCGCGGCAGGCGGCATTGATTGCCGGCCCTGTGATCTGGTTAACCAATTCACCTTTCTGTCATGATTGGAATGTGATCTGGTTAAAGATCAATTCACCCCAATCCCTGAATAATGACCCGAAGTGTTTCCATTGCTGTTGGAAGCTCACGGAGGGTTACCATGCGTTGTTCCCGATTGCTGTTTGTGCTGCTGACTTTTCTGCTGTTTGTCGCAGAGGGGCAGGCCCAGTCTTCAGAGTCTGTCATTGAAGATGGCTATCTCTATGTTCCCAGAATCGATGTGGACGGATACGGTGCTCTGGCCCTGAGCTTTCGCATTGTTTACCAGAATGGCGCCTACTACCTTGACCTTGAAAGCGCTGATCCTGCCGCCTTGACAGTTCGCAATTCCGGGGTCTTCAATCCGGATCTCATGACTCTGGAGATCGACAGCATCGTGCTGGAGAACGGCGCCAGCTACGCAGCGACCCTGGCCTTGATGGAAGAGGGTGAGCAGTCCCTGTTTGAGATACGCGACGCCATCGAACTCGGTAGTGGGCAGGGCAGTGAAAACCCGCCGCCGGCCAGCGGCGGCAGTTACAGTGATGCCGACAAGGCCGCCTATGATCTGCAGTGCGCCGGCTGCCATGGTGTTGATGGCGCCGGCAGTGAGGTAGGGCCTGCACTGGCGGCCTGTGCCAACTGCGCCACCGCCAGTGGTCTGGCTAACTATATTCGCGACACCATGCCCATCGGTCAGCCCGGCAGCTGTGATATCAACTGCGCCAGCCAGATGGCCACTTATATTCTGGCCGCCTTTAATGCCGGCAACGAGGAACTGGCCAACGACACCGTGGGTTTTATCCGCCTGTTGAGTGCCGGTCAGACCTTGCGCAAGGCGGCAATGGAGTTGAATAGCCGCATCCCCACGCCGGCTGAATATCAGGCAGTAGCCAGCGGTGGCGATTCGGTTTTGCGGGATGTCATTGATGGCATGCTCGAAGAACAGGCCTTTCATGACCGGCTGATGGAGATCTGGAATGACTACCTGCTGACTGACAAGTACCACTCGCGCAATGGTTCCGAGGCTGCGATACGCCTGCTCAGCAATGACGATTTTCCCGATCGCCGCTGGTTCGATCCGGGTTCTGAGAACCGTGATGACCATTATGAAGCAGTGCGGCGCGCCACCAATAACGGTATCGCCAGAGAGCCACTGGCCCTGATCAGTCATGTGGTGCGCAACGAGTTGCCGTTTACCGAGATTCTCACCGCCGACTATATGATGGTGAATGGATTTTCGGCCCGCTCCTATGGCATTGAAGGTCTGGCATTCACTAATCCCGATGACCCGGATGAATATCGCCCCGGCCGTCTGCAAGGCGTCCCCCATGCCGGTATTCTCACTTCGCCGATGTTCCTGAACCGCTATCCCACCACCTCCACCAACCGCAACCGGGGGCGGGCCCGGGTAGTATTCGATCTGTTTCTGGATACCGATATTCTCGCCATCGAAGGCGTGCGACCGGGCAATGCCGTGGATATCACCACGCCCATCCCCACCATCAACAATCCCCAGTGTTCCAAGTGTCACTCTATTCTGGATCCGGTGGCCTCCACCTTTCAGAACTGGGATTACAAGGGCCGCTACCGTCCGGCCCGGGAGAGCAAATACGGCTGGTACACCGATATGGAGGCGCGGGGCTTTAATGGCGAATTGATGCCCCTGCAGGGCAATGTGGACAGCTCTCTGCAATGGCTGGCGGCCCAGGTAGCGGGGGATCCCAAATTTCCCCGCGCCGTCACCCGCATCATGGTTAACGGACTGACCGGCAAGGAACCCTTGAAGGCGCCGGCCGAAGGAGCCAGCCAGGAAGCAGTGGATGCCTATATCGCCGAGCGCACGGTGCTGAACGACATCCAGACCAGTTTTATCAATGCCAATTACAACCTCAAGGTGCTGGTGCGGGAAATCATGCTGAGCCCCTACTGGCGGGCAGGGGGACTGACCGAAGACGCCAATCGCAGCAGTCATGAATTAACAGGGGCCAGTTATCTTTTGTCGCCGGAACAGCTGGATCGCAAGATTCGCAGCCTGCTGGGCTTTGAGTGGCGCAACTCCATGGACAGCTACTACAAGGACCAGCACAGCAGCTGGGCGTCGAAACTGGGCAATACCTTTCATCAGATCTATGGTGGCATCGATTCTGACAGCGTCACCACGCGCCTGCGCTCCCCCAATGGCATGATGGGCGCCATGCAATTGCGCATGGCCAACGAACTGGCCTGCTATGCGGTGCCCCACGATTTCTGGCTACCGGCGGATCAGCGACGGCTGTTCCGCCATGTCAGCGCCGACAGCAACCCCTATAACAATACCGGTCGCATCGATAGCGCGGTGATGGCGCTGGTGCGCCAGAATATCCAGTATCTGCATCACTATCTGCTGGCAGAAGACCTGCCCATTAATCATCCCGAGATTCTGATCACGGAGCAATTGTTCATGGACGTGCTGGATCAGGGGCGACAGATCATTCTCAACGGTGGAGGTCACTGGTCAGACGGACGTTTGCACAGCAGTTGTGACCGCACCCGGGATCTGCAGGGCCGGGAGCTGAGTGAGGATGCGCGTCTGCGGGATGATCACCAGTATGTGGTCAGGGCCTGGATGGCGGTGGTGGCCTATCTGCTGGCCGACTATCGCTTTGTCTACAACTAGCAGTTCATAGCGGAGAACCCCATGTACCGTCGACAGTTTCTCAAATACCTGGCCAGCAGCGGTCTGGGTCTGTCCCTGCCACTGACAGCGGCGCGGGCAGCCCAGCCCAATCGTTTCTGGGTGCTGGTCAATGCCGGCGGTGGCTGGGACCCCAGTTATTTTATCGATCCCAAGGGCGACCGCCCGCGTCAGGATGGCCGCGGCCCGGTGAACAATTATCCGCAATCCGCCATCGCCAGAGCCGGCAATATTGCCTATCCCTCGGTGTATCCACAGAACATCGATGCACCGGAGACATCCTCGCCCGGACATTTTGCCAATTTCTTTCCCCGTCATGCCTCTCGCTTGCTGATAATCAACGGCATTGATACCCAGACCAACAATCATGATGCCGGCTCGCGCTTTGTCTGGAGTGGCAAGATCGAAGCCGGCTATCCCAGTTTCGGCGCCCTGGCGGCGGCCGCCACGGCACCGGGAGAGCCGCTTTCCTACATCAGTAATGGCGGCTTCGATAATACCCAGGGGCTGGTGGCACCAGCGAGAATTGGTGGTGGCAAGGTATTCCAGCAGCTGGCCTTTCCCAATGCGGCACGCCCGGACCAGGAGCCGGAAAAACGCTCGCCCTATTTCGATGAGGCGGTCTATACCCAGGTCCAGGCGGCCCGCAATGCCCGCCTCAATCGTCAGCTGACGGCAGCCAGCCTGCCACTGCAGCGCCAGCAACTGAATGAACTGATCATGGCGCGGGTGGGGGACAATAACCTCAACCGGCTGGTGTCGCTGTTACCAGAGCGGGTATCCAGTGGTCTTGAGGGGCAGGCCGAGGTGGCCATTGCTGCGTTCTCTGCCGGTGTGGCAGTGGCTGCCAATATGCATATCGGCGGTTTTGATACCCATGGCAATCATGACCAGAGCCATGCCAATCGCCTCACCGCCTTGCTGGAAGGCGTTGATCACCTGTGGAACCAGATCGAGGCGGCGGGCATGCAGGAGCGGGTGACAGTCTTGATAGGCTCGGACTTTGGCCGCACACCGTTTTATAACGATGGTAATGGCAAAGACCACTGGAATGTCACCAGCCTGATGGCCATGGGAGCCGGGGTGCGTGGCAACCGGGTTGTCGGTGGCACCGATGCCCATGTGGAGGCCCTGGCAGTGAATCCGCAAAGCCTGGCTTTGGACCCGGCCGGGGTGATTCTTACACCCGAGCATATCCATGTGGCGCTACGGCAGATGGCGGGCATCTCGCCAACCCTCAGCAGTCAATTCGGTATCCAGGCCGACTTCCTGAATCTGTTCTCCTAGTGTGGCCTAGTCGGCATAGGCGGCATGACTTTCCATCAGCTGCCTGATCTCGACCGGGCTCATATAGGCACCGCCGCCGCCTTCGGTAGTGAGGGCGGCCTCGCTGCTGCCCAACAGCTCACTGCGCACATACAGGGCATGGTCATAGCGTTGCCAACCCAGACCGTACTGCACGAGCCGCTGGTCTGTCTCTCTTTCGAATTGCACCCGGCAACTGCTCAGCTGGCACAGGGCATCGGCGGCAATCCCGAAAAATGATCGCTCCAGGTAATAAACCGTATGGGCCAGTTCATGGCCGATAATCCCCACCTGGGCATTGAAGGGCTGGTTCTTCAGCAGCAGCGCTTCCCGTCCACCCTCGCGGTGGCTGTCGATTACCACCAGGTAGGTGCGCTTGCTGGCCGAGCGCAGCATGCTGGCCCAGTGCGGGCGCGAGGAGAGGGGAATATTGACATCATCGACGATGAAACGGATTCGCACCTCTTTCAGCGCCGGGAAGTGACTCAGGGCCAGCAGGGTCTGTAATTCAAAGCCCGGGGGCAGTTGCTTGTTGTGGCCAAATTCGGCCTGCAACTCGGCCAGGCGCGGGCGCTGCTCTGCCTCTCTGTATTCCCGCACCGCCACTGCTGAGGCCTGCAGCTGAAGCGGCAGGATCAGCCCCCACAGCAGGACTGCCAGGCTGGCGGTTCGGTATGTTTTTGTAGGAATTATCCTGAATAAAATCAAGGTGATGGCCCGGCTTTCCAGAATCAGCTTTGTGTGTATTGTGATCTGCCGCACAATTGCAGCGCCAGTTTTCACGCAAGCGGCAAAACTGTGGGGCAGTTCAAAATACTCAGCAAGTTTAGTGGGATAGTTAGCAGACATAAAGAAAGCTCAAGACATTCTCGGTATCACCCGTAGTCACTCTAACAAACCCAAGGACAAGACTTTACCGCCATGATGATGAGAAACGAGAGACGCAAGTACCCCCGCATCGATCTGGCTGGCCAGGTCAACCTGATGGTCAACGGTGTAGTGCGAACCGGCAGTCTGACCAATCTGTCGCCCTGTGGCATTCAGGTTGAGGCGCGCCACCAGCTCGTGGAACAGATCGCCCAACACAAGTCCGATGCCGGCCTGTATCCGGATTTTGAACTGGAATTTCCGTTGCCGGATGCCAGCCGCCTGCAGTGTCGCTGCACGGTGTCCTATTGTCGACGTCTGAGTCAGGACACTTATCATCTGGGCCTGGATTTTATCGCCCTGAATCCGGAAGACGAACAGCGCCTGGATTCCACCCTGAATCAACTGGCCGCGGCCTGAAAACGGCGGCCAGGCGAGGCCAGAGCCAATAGCCGGGGCGGCTCCCGCCGGCCCCGACAGATTCTATTCGCCGCTAAAATCCTTTATCATACGGGCATGAAATTACTGCCTGTTCTGCTTTTCTTCATCGCTCTTTCCAGCACCGCCTTCGCCCAGGAGCAGTCCTTTGAACAATGGCTCGAGGCCCTGCGCAGTGAAGCCCGTGAGCAGGGCATCAGCGAAACAGCCCTGGCGGCCCTGGATGGTCTGCAACCACTGGAACGGGTGCTGGAGCTGGATAACAGCCAACCGGAATTCGTCCAAACCTTTACTCGCTACCTCAGTCTGAGAGTGACCCCCGGACAGATCAGTCAGGGCCGCAACCTGCTGGACCAGCATGGGGCCCTGTTGCGTGAGGTGCAAAACCGCTACGGTGTTCAACCCCATTACCTGGTGGCCTTCTGGGCCATAGAAAGCAACTATGGTCGCGCCACCGGCGGCTTCTCCGTGCTGGAGGCACTGGCGACCCTGGCCTTCGATCCCCGGCGCAGTGATTTCTTCCGCCGCGAACTGCTCACCGCCTTGCGTATCATTGATGATGGTCATATCGCCCCCGACAGCATGAGCGGTTCCTGGGCCGGTGCCATGGGACAACTGCAGTTTTTGCCCAGTGTCTTCTATCAGTACGGGGTCGATGGTGACAACGACGGCCGCATCGATATCTGGAACTCTCTGCCGGATGTGTTTCACTCCGCTGCCAATTTCCTTGCCGAATCCGGCTGGCAGGGCGATGAGCGCTGGGGCAGGGAAGTACTGTTGCCTGATGATTTCGATTTTCGCCTGGCCGGAACTGCCACCAGTTTGCCCTTGCAGGAATGGCGTGACATGGGGCTGACCCGGGTGGACGGCTCAAGATTGCCGGTGGCCGATATGAATGCGTCGGTGATCCTGCCGGCCGGGGCCAGTGGGCCGGCGTTTCTGGCTTACAGTAATTTTCGCGCCACCATGCGCTACAACCCCTCTACCTTTTATGCACTCACCGTGGGCCATCTGGCCGATCGCTACACCGGCGGCAGTGCCATTCAGCGGATGCCGGAAAACGAGCAGGCCCTGTCGGTGGCAGAAGTCAGGGAATTACAGGAACGGCTCAATGCACTGGGCTACGATTCCGGTGAACCCGACGGTCGCGTCGGACGTATGACCAGAGCGGCCATTCGCGCCTACCAGGATGACCAGGACTTGCCCATGGACGGCTACGCCTCCGGTCAGCTATTGGCTGCCATTCGCGCCAGCGGTGACTAGGGCGGGTCGTACTTGCGACCTGCCTGCAGCACTCAAGGCATAGATTCTGATTTGATTGAATAATTCCACCATGACCGAGCTACAAAGCAATGAACTGGCCCTGCGCCGCTTCCGCCGTCTCACCACCATTACCCTGGTGGCGGTTTATTTTCTGATACTGGTGGGAGCCAGTGTGCGGGCCTCCGGTGCCGGCATGGGCTGCCCTGACTGGCCCACCTGTTTTGGCCAGTGGATTCCGCCCACCAGTGAGTCACAATTGCCTGCCAATTATCAGGAAATCTATGCCGAGCTGGGTTATGCCGACACCCGCTTCAATGTGGTGAAGACCTGGACCGAGTATATGAATCGCCTCACCGGTGTCACCATCGGTTTGCTGATTTTCCTCACCGCAATCTATTCCTGGCCACTGCGAAAGTTAGACAAGAGCATTCCCATTGCCTCTATTGCCACCTTCCTGATGGTGGGCTTTCAGGGTTGGCTGGGCGCCCAGGTGGTGGCGTCGAACCTGCAGCCTGGCATGATTACCCTGCATATGCTTATGGCCCTGGCCATTGTGGCTGCTCTGTTGTTTGCCCTGGCCCAGTCCAGGCGGGGCATCATGGCCTCGCAGCCGGTGACCACTATTGATCCGCGCTTCAAGACCTGGCTGACTGTTGTGTTAGTCATGACCCTGTTGCAAGTGGCCATGGGCACCCAGGTGCGGGAAATGACCGACTTTATCCGTGAAGCACAGGGGGAGGATTTGCGCAGTAGCTGGATTGAATTCATGCCCTGGTTCTTCTATGTGCATCGCAGTTTTTCTGCCCTGGTGCTGTTTGCCAATCTGTGGCTGCTGCATTTGCTGCTGCGTTCGCTGGGCTGGCAGCATGGCATCACGCGTCTGACCATGGCCATGATTCTGGTGATTGGGCTGGCGGTGCTGTCCGGCGCGACACTGGGCCATCTGGGCATGCCGGCGCTGGTGCAGCCGACTCACCTGCTGGCGGCGACTGGCCTGTTTGGCCTGCAGTTTCTGATCTGGATGAGCTATCGCCACGCACTGGCAGGCGCGGCCGGGAACAGCCCGGGCGGCAATTTGGAATCTTCTCGTTTAATGTCCGGTCAGGCCACCGCCTGAGTGCAAGGGAGAGCGACATGAGCAACAAGGAATTTGATCTGGTTGTCTATGGCGCCACCAGTTTTGTCGGTCAGATACTCTGCGACTACCTGGTTAATGAATATCTTGAGCCCAATCTGAGCTGGGCCATGGCGGCACGCTCGGCGGACAAGCTGGCCCAATTGAAAGCAAAGCTGGGTGAGCGAGCGGACTGTATCCCGGTGATTATTGCCGACAGCTTTGATGAGGCTGCCCTGGCTGCCATGTGTCAGCGAACTTCGGTGGTGATCAGCACCGTGGGCCCCTATGCGCTTTATGGGGAGGCCCTGCTGCGTTGCTGCGCGGAATCCGGCACCGATTATTGTGACCTCACCGGCGAGGCGCCCTGGATTGCTGACATGATCGAGCGCTATGAAAGCAGCGCCAGACTCAGTGGTGCGCGCATCGTTAACTGCTGCGGTTTCGATTCCATTCCGTCTGATCTGGGTGTGCGTTTTTTGCAGGAGCAGTCGCAGAAGGCTTTTTCCGAGCCCTGCGTGGAAGTGCGCATGGGAGTGCGAAAGATGCGCGGTGGTGCCTCCGGTGGCACGATCGCCAGTGGCGTCAATATGTACAAGCAGGCCGCAAAAGACCCCGAGTTGCGCAAGTCCATGGCCAATCCCTATTCCCTGTGTGGCAATGACCATGGCTATAGCCATCGCCAGGAGGAAACCGGGCTTGAGTATCTGGACGATTTTGAATCCTGGGCCGCGCCATTCATCATGGCAGCCATCAATACCCGGGTGGTGCTGCGCAGCAATTTTCTGGCGGAGTCGGCCTGGGGCAGGGAATTCCGCTATAGCGAAGTGATGCTTACCGGCAAGGACAAGCAAGGCAGGAAGCGGGCATCCAATGTTGCCAGGGGCATGAAGCTGGGTGCTCTGGCCATGAGCCTGGCGCCGACGCGCTGGCTGGCCCTGAAATTTTTGCCCAAACCGGGAGAGGGACCGTCTCCCGAAGAGCAGCGCCAGGGCTGTTTTGAACTGGAATTTCATGGTCGCACTGAATCCGGGGCCAGGATAGTTACCCGTGTCACCGGCGACCGTGACCCCGGCTATGGTTGTACCGCCAAGATGCTGGCACAGTCGGCCATCTCCCTGCGCCGGGACGTGGACAAAGGCGAGCGGGCGGGCGGTTTCTGGACACCGGCGGCGGTGTTTGGCCCGGCCCTGTTTGAAAGGCTGACCGATCATGCCGGTATGAGCTTTGAGCTGTTGCACCGGGATCAGCCAGCACTCATCGAAGATCAGCGGCAATCCGACAATGCCATTGACTAGAAAGTCAGGGTAATACCGGTGTAGAAATACTCGCTGTTATTGTTGCTGAGATTTTCAGCGGCGAGAAAAATCGCGCCACTCTCCATGGCAACATTGCCCGGCACAACATCCCAGCGCAACCTCAGTTCCAGGTGCTGGCCGAGGTAATCGCCACTTTCTCCAGTGATATCACGCAGGCCGGTGCGCCCCCAACTGTCCCGGGCTTGTGCTAACCAGAAGTGCCGGTAGATCGCCAGAATATCTACGCTGGGGGAGAGATCGGCACTCAGCCGCAAGGCTGGCGAGATCAGGTTGCTTCGATTGAAGGGGTTGTAGAGGCCGACGACTCCAAATTCAAAAGTTGTTGGTCCAAACAGCGAGTCGAAGCGTCCACTCTCACTATCCAGGGGATCAGAATCGCCGCTGGCATAATCAAATTCCAACTGCAGCCTCAGGTTCAGGGGGTTGTCAAAACTGTAGCCCAGTCCCAGGTATTGAAAGAATCCCTGGTGCCTGAGATCAATATGATCGGCAGGGCTGCTGCTTGATCGCCGGTGCCCCTGTTGCAGGATAGTCTCGATTTCCAGATCCCATTGTCCGTGTTGGCGGGGCGATTGCAGGCGAAACCCGGCCGTGTTCAGCCGGCGATTAGCTGTTTGCAGATCGGCAGTGTCTTTTTCGCGTAATAGAAACAAAAATACTTCGCTGCGCCAGTTTGTAATCAGCTCGGGCAGATCGGCATGCAGGCCATAGAAGCGCTGGGCATTAAACGAACGATCAGATTGATGACTGTTATCGAGCAGGCTTTGACGGTCGCTGGGGCGCTGTTGCACCACCTGGGTAGCCATGGCCCTGATTTGCCCGCCATTGCCCAGGTTTTGATGCCATACCAGTCCATCCCAGGAATTGATCGTGTTGCGAAAACGGAGACGCGCCATCAGCCGACGACTGCCCCAGTCTTCGGTGAAGCGGCCCAAGCGTAGCCAGTGGCGATTTTCGCTGCCAAATCGAATTCCGAAATTTGCTTGCAGGATGTCGGCGCTGTTTACTGTAGCGGTACTGATGACGCTGTCGTTGTCAGCCATGGATTGACGCATATCTGCCAATTCCAATTGGCTGGTGAAGCGTTCGCCCTGGAACCGGAAGTCCAGCAGAGTGCGTTGTGCCAGCAGCTGATCGTTTTTGCTGGTTCCAGGTTGCACATTATCGACAATATTTTCAAAGCGACTGCGATGGGTCAGAGCAAGACTGTAGCCTTCGCTCAGCTGGAGCGCGTCGGTCAAACGAAAGGCCTCCTGCTGAGCAGCAGCGGGTACGGTGAATGCGATCCCCAGCATGATTGCCAGCAGTGCTAGTTGCGTTGACATCGCATAACTCCATTTTTTGTTTTTTATGCTTCATCATAGCGAATGCGCTGCAGGAAACTAGCTGGAATTCATAGCTGGCAGAAAAAGGTGGCGAAAACTGCTACTTGATGGGCAATGCCAGTGCTGCGAATTTAACTATAACAAGGCAATTCAACAACTTGTGCCTTTGGCCTGATTCCTGCTTGCTGTCTGAACAATGCAGTAGGCTGCCAGTAGCCAATTGTCTGTAACCTTGTGGCCGCTCCGGCGTCTGAACAATGAGCAATTCCTGCAACGTGTTTGCGCTTGGTTTCGGCTACAGGTCCCGTCATCCGGGCCTGTAGCCGGGCCTTTTTTGTGACAAGCAGAAACTGTTCTACCATGGCGGCAATCAGGTCATCGTTTTGTGAGGAATTAGTGCAATGAAAGAAGATCAATCAGACAGTGCCGGAAAACCGGTTTATCAGGCGCGGTTCTGGCCCCAGCTCAAGCGACTGATGATCTTCCAGATCAAACTCTACGTCGATGCCATCCGCGACCTGTTACTGTCCGCCCTGTCGTTGTTTGCCTTTATCGCTGATGTCATCCAGCAGACCCACGGCGAGAATTCCTGGTTCGAACGGGTGTTGCGGCTGGGTAGAAAGAGTGAGCGGGCCATTAATCTGTTTGAGCAATATGACCCTGGCAGCCAGGGCAGGCACAGTGTCGATGGAGTGATTCGTAAAATGGAAGACCGCTTCAGGTAGCGGGCCAGACAGCCTGGACTGGCCGATACAAAACAGCGAGACATAAAAAAACGGCGATGCCAGGGCATCGCCGTTCTTCGTTTGCGCTTGTGGCGCGCAGCTTCGCCTAGAACAACCAGCGAGCCCGTGCATACCAGCGTCGACCGCGACCGTCGAAGACGGTGCTGTCGTAGGTCTGGAAGCGGTACATCGGCAGGTCTTCATTGAGGGCATCAATCAGGCCCACGGTGAAGATGGTACTACCCAGATCGCTGTTACCCCAGTTGTGGGTATAGGCGTACTGCACATCCCAGGTGTCATAGCTTTCCACCTTGGGTTGCAGATAGGGCAGCAGTGCCGGTGAAGTGGAGGTCAGGCGGTCCTGATAGTCCAGCACCTCGTAGGAACCGATGTGACGGTTGATCAGGGTTACCCGATGGTTGTCACGGTTCCAGCTGAAGGTGATGTTGCCTTTGTTGTCAGGCAGGGATCGCACCACCGGGGCGTCACCACTGGTGCCGGCGGCATCAGTCCGTCCGGTTTCCTGCAGGCCGTTATCAAAGCCCGGTACATCACCGACGTTGTACTCATGAACATGGGTGTAGTCGGCGCTGATGCGGAAACGACCCCAGTCATTATCCCAGCTGTAGGCCGCTCTCAGGTCGAAACCGGTCTGCTCGATGGTGCCGCCATTGATGGCAGGCAGGACAATGGTAACCAGGTCGGCAGCGGTATCGCCGGCCAGACGCTGGACGCCGGAGACCTTGTACAGGCGTGGATCAACCACGCATTCCAGGCGCTCGGCGGAGTCGCGACCGTATTGTGCCTCCAGGGCATTGGGGTCACAGGACTCATAGGGGTTGGCCGCATCGGGTCGGATCGACTCGTTGAGAATGTAGTTATTGGTGTCAGCCGCGGCAGCCGCAAAGGCTTCCAGTTCAGGCTCCAGTGCCGCAATGGGCTGCTGGGGCAGAACGCGGTTTTCCACTTCAAACATATAGGCATCGACACCCAGGCTGAAACCATCCAGCACACCGGCCGGTGTCCACTGGAAGCCGAGGCTGTAGGTATCGGAGTTTTCATTGCCCAGATTCGGATTCGCCGCACCCAGAGTGAAGGAGGATTCCCGCTCACCGTTTTCGATAGTGGGTGGCAGCAAGCCGGCACGCACTGCCTGGTTGCTGATGGGGTCCTGGATCGAGGTGCTGGAAGCTTCGAACGCCTCATACAACACGCCGATATTCGGCGCGCGGAAGGACTGGGAGAAGGAGCCACGCAGCAGCAACTCGTCTACCGGGCGCCAGCTGAAGGCCACCTTGGGTGAGATATCGCTGCCGATGTTGCCGCCGTAATCCTCATAACGCAGGGCCACCTGGGTTTCCACATTCTCCACGAAGGGCAGGGACAGCTCCACAAAGGCGGCGGTCACACTGCGGTCGTGATCGAAGTTGAAAATACAGTTGGCACATTCCAGATTGTTGGTGATGTAAGTGAAGTCATTGGGTACACCAGCGGCATCGTAACCAACAATGGCATCGGGAACACCCGGCAGGTTGATTCCTGGTGCCTGGGACTTGGCATTGCGGTCACGATATTGACCACCCACGGCGAAGGCCGCAGTACCACCTGCCATTTCAAACAGTTCACCGGACAATACTGCGTCGAAGACACCCAGCTTGTTGCGCTTGTCTGCGCGCTTGACGTTTTCGGTCATCCAGTCCAAAAGCTCCGGCGAATTGGCCAGATTGGGATCGGTCAGCGCAGTCAGGAAGGGGTTGTAGAATTCGCAACCTCCCTGGCCGTGATTATTACTGGTCAGGGCCAGTGACACGGTTTCACGCAGGTTCAGGATATAGCCCGGGAAGGGAATATCGTTGAAGTTGGCGGACAGACCGGGCCAGACCAGACCACCTGTGGGGTCGTTGCCGGCAAAGTCAAAATTGTCCACCCCATTGGGCGTACAGTTGGGGCCACCCAGGCCCTGCAGGGCCAGTTCGGTGTTACGACGGTTCAGGGTCAGGTAGTCCTGCTCAACGGAAGAGTTGGACCAGGAGTAGCTGACGTCATAGTCGTAGCGCTTGTCATTGAGATACAGCTCACCACGCAGTCCGGCCTGGGCCATGATGGACTGGTTGGAGGTATCGGCAGTGCGGCCGTCGCGGGGCCAGCCAGTGGCCACGGTGCCACCGAACATGGCTGTGCCCGGGCCGCCATTGGCCGCCGACAGCGGCGAGTTGGTGATGTCAGCCGCTGTGGGTGCGGGCAAACCGATAAAAGGAGCATAGCTACCCAGTTCCGAGAAGCGGGTTGCCGCCGAAGCCGGACCGGAGTGGGTCCCCGGAGGTGGCAGGTAGAGATGCACGGAACGGCTGGAAGTATAACCACCGGAGATATTACGGGTGGTATCGGTGTCCGAGTAATTGGCAAACGAGTAGAATTCGGCCGACTCGCTGAAGGTATGGGTGAAGGAGGCGGCAAAACTGGAGCGCTCCTGGCCCACGGCTACGGTTTCAAAATCCAGGGTGGACTCGTAGCAGTTGGCGTTGTTCTCACCCAGATCGCTGTAGCGATTGTCGGTATAGAAAGCACCGTTGGGGCCGGACAGTGTCTCACACAGGGGATCCTGCAATACCGGTGAAGAACTGCCGCCTTCGGCGATGTTCTGTGCGGTCAGATCGGCACGCAAATAGTCCGGGTTGAGGCTGGCACCGGGCAGTACCAGAGGGGTGCCCAGGGCACCCACGCGGCCGTTGTACTGGCCGGCATTGGGGTCGTAGAAATTAGCGTATTGCTCGCCCACCGGATCACGCTTGAAGTATTCACCGGCCAGCACGAAGTGGGTGTCACCGGAATCACTGCTCCAGCCCCAGATACCACTGGCGGTCTTGTCGAACAGGTCGCCGGCCTCGGCAACGCCATTGGCCTCACCGTACAGCTCAACACCTTCGAAATCATTGCGCATGATGACGTTGACCACACCGGCCACCGCATCGGAACCATACAGGGCCGAGCCGCCATCGGTGAGGATTTCCACTCGCTCGGTCATCACCAGGGGAATGGTGTTCAGGTCAACGAACTCCTGACCGGAACTGGATACCGCCGCCACCGGACTGACGCGTTTGCCATTGATCACGGTCAGGGTGGAGTTGGGGCCGAGGTTACGCAGGTTAACCTGCGCGGTACCTGTCAGCTGACTACCGGCCTGCGAGCCGGCAACACTGGTATCGGAACCGGAATTGACTTCCAGGTTGCGGATGACGTCCCAGATGACCGAGGCGCCCTGGGATTCGATGCTGTCCCGATCAACCACGGTCACGGGTGATGGGGCATCGAGAGGGGTGCCGCGGATATAGGAACCGGTAATGACTACTTCTTCGATTTCCGACGAGCCGTCCTGGGTGAAAGCGGGGCTCGAAAGTCCTGCACCGGCGAGCATGATCGCCAGAGACAAGCTATGCCGCCTGCTGGGAAAGTTTTTACGCATGATAACTCCCTTGAATAACTTCTTATAATTTGTCGCGGGGTTGAAAAACTCGGCATTCAAGACGCTGTCAGGTGCTGAAAAGAGCAGTGGCAGGGCCAAAAATACGTCTTCCGGAGTATAGTGAGATGGCCATGTCAGCGCAACGAATATCGACCATTTGCTCGACTGAGGTTTCGGCTGTAAGTCTCTGAATAACAAAAGAAAGTTAGGACTCTAAACAACCGTCAAACACGTGGTTTTCGGGGCTGCGACGAGGCGAGATTCAGCGTCGACAAGGCGTTTAAATGAAGCAGAAATCTGCCTGTTGCAGGCATCATGACGGGGAACGTCCGGTTTTGTATTCTGCCGGGGCTTCGGGTATGTTCATGCGAGCGTCAGACCCGTCATCAGGAAATCACAGTGCCCAATCCCATGTTGCTTTTCGCCGCCCAGATCGTTGCGATTCTGTCGGTGTTGTTACTGGCTGCCGGTTACCTCAAGACAGAACCCCGGGCGGCCAGCGCCAGGGTGTTTGCCCTGATGGCAGTATTTGTGGTGTTTTATTTGCTGGGCGGCATGGACGGGGACAATATCGACCCCAACTTCCGGGTTGATCTTTCCTCAATCGACCTGATCCTGACCACTGGCGCCAACGCCATTTGCGGCCTGTTCATGATTTACTGCTTTCTGATTTTTCAGGAGCAGGCCCGATTCCCCTTTCCGCTGCTGGTGGCCTTTGGCATGCAGGTGGCGGTGGATCTGGTGCTCAGTTTCATTAATGTCTTCCAGGTCGGGGAGCCAGACTCGGCAGCGCTGTCGATTCTCTCCACCGGTATGGATCTGTTGCAACTGGTCTTTGTCGGATTTGCCATCTACTGGACCCTCAAGGGCTGGCGTGCGGACCTGGTTCAGGACCGGCGTGCGTTTCGCTGGTTCATTATCGGTTTCCAGGGCGCGCTGATCTTTGCCGTCATGTTTGTGGAGAACTTCCTGCTCAGCGGCGGTGCCGCCAGTAACCAGACCGAGTTTGCGGTCATCATCTACGCCATCGCTTTTCTGACCCTGGGCATGTTGCTGGTGGCCTTGCGCTTCGATTTCGTGTCTCTCAGCTCCGTGATCCGCAAGGTGGCGGAATTGACCGAGGAGCCGGAGAGGGAAGGCAGCAAGACTTTCGATGTCGACAGCTTCAATGCTGCTTTCAAGGGTGGTGAAATGTACAAGGAGGCGGGTCTCACTATATCGATGCTGGCCAAGAAGCTGCATATGCCCGAATATCGCCTGCGGACTTTTATTCACAATGAACTGGGCTTTCGCAACTTTAACGCCATGTTGCACCAGTACCGCATCGAGGAAGCCAGTGAGGCCTTGTCCAGCAAGGAAAACCAGAACGTGCCGGTGCTGACCATTGCCCTGTCGGTGGGTTATCAGTCCATCACCCCTTTCAATAATGCCTTTCGACAGATCAAGGGAGTGACACCTTCGGAATACCGCAAGCGAATGCAAAACGGCTAGGCAGCGGGTCAGGCGATACGACTGCAAAACCCGGGCATTTGTCGACTGTCATCGCAGCCCTGTCTCTGCGGCAGTGGATTTACCGCGCCGCCATGCAGTATGCTTGCCGCGCATTCAGGCGATGCGCGATGGCAGTTTGTTGACCCTGCTCAATATCGGGCAGTAGCACAATCCGCTAGACTTTCAGGCTGAAGCATTGCCGGGGCTGTCAGTGTCGGGCGAACAAGCGCTGGCCCTGGGGTCGATAAAGCCAGCAACAATAACAACAACACGAGCCACAATAGCGAGTGCAGGCAATTCAGGTAGAGGGGAGGGAAGAACCTTGAACGAGCTGTTATACAACCTGGCGGTCATGATTGATGACACGCAGTGGAGCACATTGCTGCACGAATCCTATTATATGTACAACTGGGTTGAGTCGACCCATGTGCTGACGCTGATGGTTTCCATCGGTATTCTCTTTCTGATTGACCTGCGCATGCTTGGCTATGCGTTTCCGGATGTGCCGGCCAGCAAAATTGCTGCCCGTCTGAATACGCCCATGCTGATTGGTTTCGTGGTGATGTTTATCACCGGAATCCTGCTGTTTTACGCGGTGCCTGTGCGTACTACCCAGAGTGTGTGGTTTCGCATCAAGATGGTCTTGCTGGTGGCCTGTGCGGTAAACGCCTTTTTGTTTCACAAGCGCATGAATGAATCGGTTGCTTCCTGGGACAATGAACCGCGGGCACCGAAGCGCATTCGCACCGGTGCCATGCTGTCTCTGGTATTCTGGTCGGTGGTGGTAATGTGTGGTCGATTTATTGCCTATGACTGGTTTGATTGCGATCGCGATCCCAATGCCCTGATCAGTTTTGTCGCCGGCTGTGTCGACGGCCAGACACGTTACTAGGGAGGAGATGCAAATGCTGACTTCAGTTTATGAACAAAACAAGCGCACGCTGATTACCTCGGCGGTGCTGCTGCTTGCCATTTCCTTTGCCTACAGCGATTTGCGCCTGACAATCTATGGCGCCCTGATGCCAATGTTTGAATGGTTTGAAACGACGCCTTTTGGCTATGTCGGTAAAACCTGGGGCGCTGCCTTTGCTACCGTTCAGGCGGTACATCTGGTTGGTCTCGGCGTATTGGGAGGCGCTGTCATCGCGGCCGACGGCCGTTTGCTCGGGCTGCTGTTAACAGATGTGCCGGCAAATACGGTGGTTGAGCGCAGCCACCGGGTGTTTGTCTGGGCGCTGATATCGCTATTGGCCACGGGTATTTTCATGGCCTGCGGTGTGGCGATGAAAATTTATTACCTGCCGGTTTACTGGTACAAAATGCTGGCCCTGGGTGCCGGCATACTGTTTCATTTTTATATTCGTAAACCACTGTTGGCCCATGATATCGACAGCCTGAATCCGGTAGTGGTCAAGCTGGTCGCGATTGCTTCGATTCTGGTCTGGTTCATGGTGGCTGCAACCGGTCGCTGGATCGGCTTCAGCGGATAAGAGGGGGATTTGCTATGAATGATTCTGACAACAAAATGAATGAACAGAAAGATGATGAAACCGCTGCGCTGCTGGTAGCCCAGGCCTTTATTATCTTTTCGGGTATTTACTGGTTCCTGCAACTGGAATCAGTGCGTGAGTTGCTGGAACTGGCCTATGGCTAGTGACCGGCGATAGTCTCTCTAAACAGCCAACGGCTGCCGGCTCATGGAGCGGGCAGCCGTTTTTTTTGTCATTAAACAGCCCTGACCTTATTGCCTGAATAAAGGGATGGCTGAATGATCGAGTGACTTACTGAAGGGGCGAATAATCCGTGGCAATCATGTATTGCCGCTCGACGCCACCCAGTATCGGGCCATTGGCATTGGAGGCCTCGGACACCTCTTGCCATTCCGGGTCCTGGCCAAAGGCACGCCAGGAGGCATTGGCGGCTTCCTGGCTTTCATGTTCGAGCACATAAACCAGGGTGTCGTCGGCCAGTTCCGGGTCGGTGGGGGTCCAGAAGCCCACCACCTCCATGCCGTGTTTCTGGAAGATACGGATCGTGTGGTCCCGAAAGCGGGCGTGCAGATTGTCAAGATTGCCGGGCGTGGCGGTATAGGTCCGCAGTTCAAAGACCTTTTGGCCCTGGGCAGAGCTGCCCAGCAGCAGACCACCGCCGAGGCCAATGGCCAGAGTGGTCAGGGCGATACAGGCGGTTTTTATTCTGTTGTTCATAGTGATGCTCCTGAAGCTGTCGGGCTGCGCGCTTTTTTGGTGCGCGGGGCTGCTCGCAGCCATGGCGCTTTCACGCTAAGTCCCTGAATTTAAAGGTCAAGCGCCACGAGTATAGTCTGCTGTCTGTAAAATAGCGAACCGCTCACGACAGCGCAAAAAATGACTAAACTGCTGGATTGGCCCGATATTTTGGTGCTAAGGTAAATCCACAATAAAAATGCATGTACGTTAAACCGAATCTGCCCTTATGGTACGTCCCGCGCTGACAGTAGTTTCGTTGGCAGTGTTGTTCGGTATGGCCACTGCAGTGGCCCAGACTGCCGATCCTGCCGATTTGTACCAGGAGCTGGAACGCTCCCGGCAGCTGCTCTATAGCCTCGAATCCCACACCAATCACCACGATGCCAGTCTCGCCGAGCCCTTGATGCAGTTGGCTGATCGTCATATGCAATTGGGGCAGTTCGTCGAGGCCCATGCCGCTTTGGATCGGGCCCAGCAGATTGTGCGCATCAATGAAGGGCTCTACACCCGTTCCCAGTTACCGTTTCTGCGCAAGAAGATCGAGAACTTCGCCAATGGCCGTGACTGGGAGTCGGCCCGGGATCAGTTGCAACATCTGTTCTGGCTGTATCGCCAGAAATCACCGGAGATCGACGAGCAACTGGTCAATGATTTTCGTGAACTGTCGGCCATGCACCTGCGCGGTGTGACCGAAGACAGTATCGAGTATCAGGGCTATCACCTGCGCCGGGCGGTCAGTGCCAACTGGTTTTCAGTGCGCGCTGGTGAGTCAGTGTGGGGGGAGTCGGATCAACGCCTGGCACCGCTGCTCTACGATATCGTCAAGAATTACCATCTGCATGCGGCGGCAATCCAGACCGGCGGCAGCGTGGCCTATGAGTTGCGCCAGATTGCTCCCGGCTCTGACTGGGTGAGAGAACGGGCCGATGCGCAGCGCTTTTATTATTTTACCGGCTTGCGGCTGCTCAAGTATCTGCGCCGTATTTACGAAGAGGCCGAACCGGCAAATCCGGAAGGGCTGGCCATGGCCAATCTCTATCTGGCGGATTGGCAGACACTGTTCTCGCGCAACGGTGAAGCACTGGAGAACTATAAACTGGCCTATCAGGGGCTCGAGCAGGCCGGTGTCGATGCCGCCATGATGGATGCTTATTTTTCCCGACCGGCGCTGCTGCCGGAAATCGAATTTCATGACACGCTGGCTACTGCCATGGCTGCCCGTTCCACCGAGCAGCAACAGCCGCTGCAGCTTGCCAGTTCGGCTGTTGCCCAGACGCTGTACTTCAATGAGTGGAGCGCCGCCTTTCCCTATGTGCGCAAACCGGCCCAGGTTGCACAACAGCCGAACCTGCCTTCCAATGTGGCCCTGTTCTCTTTCAATATTGCCGGGGTTACCGAGATTACCCACTGGATCAATGGTCGCCGGGAACGGGATTTTGCCAGCATCCAGGAAGTGAAAATTGTCGAGCCTCGGGTTGATTCGGAAGATCAGCAGCAGCAGTTGTTGAAGCGGCTGGATTATTTGCGCTTTCGGCCCCGCCTGGACGGTGGTATCCCCCAGGAAGCCAATACCACATTGATGTATCAAATCGCCTCGGACTGATTGCCGGGGCAGGGTTAAATCGCCCTGTGCCAGGCGCCCGGCAGGGCACGCCGGCCCCTGCCGTGGCAATGGGCTTCTGTGCATGGCTCTCTGTGAATGGTTCTCTGTGCATGGTTCTATGTGAATGGTGCTCTGTGCACGGGCCTCTGCGAAAGTACCGTCATCTCAGTGTAATGCCAGACAGGCATACTCAATTCAGATGCTGGCAAACCTAAAGCTTTTCATCATGGATGCCGACGGAATTAATAAGCATCATTCAATTCACCTGTCACCAAGGGAGGTCACCGGCTCTGGCCATTAGCAAACAACTCTTCTTCTTACTCAGACTCTAAGGGGCTGCAGACACCATGAGTGAAGTGAAACTCGTCAAGGATTCAATTGACAGCAAGACCTCCTCGAACCCGATTTTCTATGTGCTTGACACCAACGTTCTGATTCACGATCCCACCTCCATACTCAATTTTGACGAACACCACGTCGTTATTCCCATCACCGTACTTGAAGAACTGGACTCACTGAAAGGTGGGCGCCACGCCATTGCTGCCGACTGCCGCCAGGCTATTCGCGAACTGGACCGGCAATTGGGCCGGGCCAGCCCGGTGGAAGTTGAAAACGGCGTGGGTATTCAACGGGCCGAGACCGGCAAGACCCTTGGCATATTGTCGGTGATGATGACCGAAACGCCTGACAATATGGTGCTGTTGCCCACCCATTTGAATGACAACAAGATCCTCAATGACGTTGGCGTACTGAAGCAGCAGTACCCTGAGCGGCGCGTGGTGCTGGTGACAAAGGATATCAATGTGCGCCTCAAGGCTCGTGGCTGTGGCATTGAATCCCAGGACTATCACAGTGACCAGTTGCTCAGCGATATTGAGCACCTGAATACCGGCTATATCGAATACTCGGGTTCCTTCTGGGACCGGGTGGACAATGTGGAAACAGTCCAGAACGAAGGGCGAACAGAGCATGAGCTGTCCCGCAGCCTGTTCAGCCAGGATGTCTTTCCCAATCAGTTTGTGCTCGACGAAGAAGGGTTTGTGGCACGGGTTGTGGCAGTCAATGATGAGCGTGTAAGGCTGTTGCATCTGAACCTCAATAGCCTGATGGATACGGAAGTCTGGGGGCTCAAGCCCAGGGACGTGTATCAGGCCATGGCCCTGAATCTGTTAATGGATCCGGATATTCACCTGGTCAATCTGACCGGCTCGGCAGGCTCCGGTAAAACCATTCTGGCACTGGCGGCCGCGATTGAGCAGACGGTGCCGAACAAGCTCTATCGGCGCATTATTGTCACCCGCAGTACCCAGGGCCTGGATGAAGACATCGGCTTTTTGCCCGGCACCGAGGAAGAAAAGATGGAGCCCTGGCTGGGAGCCATTACTGACAATCTCGAAGCCCTGCACTGGGAAGATGAGAATTGCAACAGCAGTGTTGAGTATGTACTCAACAAGGTGCCACTGATGTTCAAGTCATTGAATTATATTCGCGGCCGCTCATTCCAGAGCAGCCTGATTATTATCGATGAATCCCAAAACCTGACGCCGCACCAGATCAAGACCATAGTCACCCGCGCCGGCAATGGCTCGAAGGTGATCTGTCTCGGTAATCTGGCGCAGATCGATACGCCTTATCTGACTCCCATCAGTTCCGGGCTGACCTATCTGACCGAGCGCTTCAAGAACTTCGGTCAGGGCGGCAATATCCTGTTGCAGGGTGTGCCGCGCTCGGTGTTGGCGGCATTTGCTGAAGAAAACCTCTAGTCATTCGCTAGAGCGAATACGGAAACGGATGCCCGGCTCGAAAGAGCCGGGTATCTTTCTTTAAGAGGTTTTATCAGGCCTCGGAATCGTCATCGACATACTGGTCCATGGTCTGCGAGGGTGTGTCTGAACACAATTGCCCCACTGCCCGGGCCGGGACGCCCACTACTGTAGTGCGGGCCTCTACATCCTTGAGGACGACACTGCCGGCGCCGATCTTGGCGCCTTCGCCGATGGTGATATTGCCCAGCACCTTGGCACCGGCTGAAATCAGCACGCCGGAGCGAATCTTGGGGTGGCGATCCCCCTGTTCATTGCCAGTGCCCCCCAGCGTTACCTGCTGCAGGATGGAGACATTGTCATCGATAACGGTGGTTTCGCCGATGACGATGCCGGTGGCGTGATCAAACATGATGCCCTTGCCCATGACACAGCCCGGATGAATATCCACACCAAAGACTTCCGAATTACGGCTCTGGATAAACATCGCCAGATTCTGGCGATTCTTGCTCCATAAAAAATGTGCCAGGCGGTGCACCTGAATGGAATGGAAGCCCTTGAGATAAAGAATTACCGGCAAGTAACTGCTGGTGGCGGCATCCCGCTCAAACACCGCCAGCAAATCCTGGGCAGCATTGTCGATAATCTCCGGAGAGCAGGCGAAGGCCTCCTCAAACAGCTCCCGCAGTGTCACGGCGGGCATCACTTCATCGGAGAGTTTATTGGCCAGAATGAAGCTCAGGGCAGAGGCAAGGCTGTCATGATTGAGCACACAGGAATATACATAACTGGCCAGCAGGGGCTCCTGACGAATGACCTGTTCTGCTTCACTGCGCAGTTGCTGCCACATCTCGTTGGTCATGCTGCTACTCCATGGTTTGGGGCCGGGGACGTGTTCTGGCCTTGCCCGAAGTCTGTCTGCACCTGCCCGGGCAATGATTGACTCGCGAGTCTGCTGAATTGATTGCCTGCCGACAGCTTGTGCCGAGCAGAAGCGCCATGGGCCGGTGCTGCGGAGCGCCGATTATAAAGGCCAGCGCCAATTAATTCTAATGACAATGCCGTGAAAGGCGGCGCGCTGGCATTAATCGGCAGCGGGCTTGCTGCCAAACAGACGCTGGCGCCAGCCCTTAGGCTTGTTGGAGGTTTCGGTATCCTCAATGGCTGCCTGCACGAAGTCTTCGCGAATGCGGGTCTCGCCCTTGCCATAGGCCACCATCAGTGCCTTGTGGCAGAGAATATTAATCAGTCGCGGTACGCCGCCGCTGGCGGAATAAACAAGGTCAATAGCCTGGCTGGCAAACATATGTGGACCACTGTAGCCAGCCCTGGTCAGACGATGCTGAACATAGGCTTCGGTGCCGGCGCGGTCCATGGCAGGCAGATGGTAATCGAAACAGAAATGCTCTTCGAGCATGGCCAGTGATGCCTGCTGCAGCAGTGTTTCCAACTCTGGCTGCCCAAACAGCACCACTTTCAGGTGCCGGCCGGGCTTTGCCTCGACCCGGGTCAGCAGGGAAATAGCCTTGAGGGATTCCTCTGGCAGGGCCTGGGCTTCATCGATAAACAGCACAACCCGCTTGTCGAGGTTGCCGAGGCGCAGCAGTTCCGAACTGATGCACTTGAGAAGTTCGCGGTAATTCAATGAGTCGTGTTCCAGCCCAAGCTCCCCGGCAATGGCGTGCATGATGCCTTCCTCGGACAAAATGGGGTGGGGGATATAGGCGGTAACGTATCTGGCCTTGTGGGCGGCCAGGGCATTGAGCAGTTTGCGGCAGAGCATGGTTTTGCCAGTGCCCACCTCACCGGTAATCTTGGCGAACTGACCACTGTCTTCCAGAGCCTTGACCAGGCCCTCAAAGGCTTCCTGATGACTCGGCAGCTTCAGGAAGAAGCGGGTATTGGGCGTCAGCGAAAAGGGGTACTGAGCCAGGCCAAAGTGCTGTATGTACATAATGGGCGGATCTCGCTGGCCAGAGTGGCGCGCTCAATGATGATTGCAGTATAGCGGTTCTATTGCCGGGGCAAAAAGTTGATGAATATCAGACATTTTGGGGCTTAGCTAATGGCTGCTTTTTTGAGGATGGCCTTGGTCTTCTCCAACTCGGTTTCCAATGCCTTGCGGGTTTCCTGCTCAATGGACGGGTTGGACAGAACGAAATAGGCGGTGCGGATAACTTCGCGCCAGCGCGGTATCTTGGGCAGCTGTTCCAGACGCAGGTAGCGATCGAACGTGCGGGTACGCAGCCGACCATCATCAATGCTCACGGCCCAGATATTACTTTCTTCGGCCAGTTCGATTTTGGACTTCTGGGTGGTCACTTCCCAGGTGTGCAGGGCCGAGCGCATCAGGGTGACCAATTGCTGACGATATTCACCTTCACTGCTGACCGATGGCAGCTTTTCATCGATGAAGCTAACCAGGTCCTCAATGCCCGACAGCTTGTCCAGCAATTGCGGGTATTCGGATAGCTCGGTCGGGGTCATCACGTTCAGCCGTGTGCCGATGCGGCGGATATTCTGTTGTGCCTGGCCGAGATAGCTAACCAGTTCCACTGTGTCCATGGCCAGTGAACTGTCGCTGACCTTGTTAAGGGGTGCGCTGTCTTCCAGAAATAGTACGCCGGTGCCTTCATCCTGGCCAAAGAGTTTCAGCCGGCAATTGAATTCAACAGTCTTGCTGGAAGGTTTGTCAGCGCTGTTGTAGGGGTAGACCAGCTCAAGCTTGAAGCTGCGGCTGTGAATTGTACTGTCTTCGTCACCATCACTGACCAGTTCATCGGCTTCCCAAAGGTCGATTTCCTGGCGAAAGGCATCGTTGCTGGCGTCGTCACTGAGCAGGCTGAGTATGGAGTTGTCTTCCAGGTTTTGCCGGTCAGTACCCAGCAGTTCGGTGGCGCGCTGATTAAAGGTAAAGATACGACCGGGGAGTTCAAAGGCGATAAAACCGGCCTGGATAGTTTCCAGTACCTGTTGCAGACGCAGACGCGAGCTACGCAACTCGGTATCCGCCTCGGCATAGGATTCGATCTGCGAGCGCAGTTTGACATTGTCTTCACTGATACGGTGCAACATGCTCAGGCGTAGCTGGTTTTCCACCCGCGAGCGGAGTTCTTCATTGTGGAAGGGCTTGGCCAGGTAATCGTTGGCGCCGGTACGAAAACCCTGGGTCAGGTCTTCAAGATGATTCTTGGCTGTCACCAGAATGATGGGCAACTCGATCTGGTTGTACTTTTGCCTGAGTTTCTGGCAGACATCGTAGCCATTGAGGCCCGGCATCATCAGGTCGAGCAGCACCAGATCCGGTTTTTCCTCGTCGATAATAGTGAGGGCATCAAGTCCATTGGAGCATTTCACCACATTATATTCTTCAAGCTGCTGGCCCATCACCACACGATTGATCTCATCGTCATCCACTACCAGGATGGTGGTTTCCTGTTCGCTGCGCAGCCTGGGCATCTGCTCCGGCTCGTTGGCTTCTGCCAGGTAGTCGGCACGGCGAATCATTTGCTTGTTGATATCCGGTGATTTGACTGCGCGGGTCTGATCCAGGGAAACCCGCAGATCAAAACTGAAGGTGGAACCCATGTCCAGTTCGCTCTCCAGCTTGAGCGAACTCTTGTGCATCTCGATCATGCGTTTGGCCAGGGGCAGGCCAAGACCAATACCGCTGGCGTTCATATTGGCCGAGGGCAGTTTCTCAAAGGTTTTGAAAACGGTTTCGTGATCGGTCTTGTGGATACCAATGCCGGTGTCCTTCACCTTGACGGTGACATTGTACTCGGAGCTCAATTCGGCTGAGATAAGCACTTCACCGGCATAGGTGAACTTGATGGCATTGGAGGTGAGATTGACGAGAATCTGTTGCAGGCGATCTTCATCACCGGCCACCAATGGTAAATCCGGATCCACCTCCGCGCGCAGTTCGATGGACTTCTCACCGATCAGGGGTTTGCAGACTGCCATTACCAGGGTAATGACACTGTTCAGGTCCACCGGCTTGAATTTCACATAGGTGGCTTCCTCGCGGGCGGCCGAGAAATCCAGCAGGTCATTCACCAGTTTGGTCAGACGGTCGCCACTGGCACGAATCAGCTCCAGATTGCGGGCCACCAGTTCACGATCATGATGGCGGTTTTCAAACTCCGCCAGGGCAGTTTCCGCCAGACCATTGATGCCATACAGCGGCGTGCGCAGTTCATGGGACACATTGGCCAGCAAGTCATCCTTGATCTGCTCGGAGCGCACCAGGTTGTGAATAGCCTGTTGCTGGGCGTCTTCCTTTTCCTGTTTGATCTGGTTGTAACGCAGGGCCAGGCTCAGGGACATGAGCAGGGCCTGAGCCACCAGACCGATGCTGTAGGCATTGACAGTAAAGGCGTTATTGGGAAAGGCAGGCACCAACTGCAGCAGCATCAGGATGACGGTTCCGGCCAGGAATACACCGATGCCGATCATATGCATGAACGCCGTGCTCTCGCCTCGCTGCAGGGCGTCGTAATTGCTGTAAAAGGCCAGCGGGATGGCCAGGGTCAACAGCAGGACCAGCGGATACTGATGCAGTTTTTCATCGGGAAACAAGGCCAGCAGGGCAATGATCGCAAAGCCGATGATAAAACCCTGCAGTATACGATCGAGGCGCGGATTGAAATCCGGGATGCGCAGCAGGGCGCGCTGAAACAGAATCGCGGTGATGATCATGAGCGGATAGATCCAGCGTTCGGACATATCCACCAGCCAGTTGCTCTGGTATTCCTGGTCTAACAGATAGCGCAGGTGCTTGGAGTCGAGAAACAGAAAAGCCGCCTGGGCGGTAATCATGAACACATAGTGCAGGTAACTGATTTCCCGAATGGAGCTATACAGAAACAGGTTGTAAAAAATCATCGCAAACAGGATGCCGTATTGCCAACCCAGCAGGGTGTCATCCTGAACCTGTTGTTGTTGAAAGCTGTTGATATTCCATAATGTGATGGGCAGGCGCAGAGGGCGTGCCGAGGTTACCCGCATATAAATCTGGCTGCCATAGTCGGCATCGATTTGCAGGGCAAAGCCGCGCCGCAGGGTTTTCAGTTCGCGATTATCCTGATGAGTACCGAGGGTGTACTGGCGCAGAACACGGTTGTCCGGGCTCACCACAAACAGGTCGATGCCCCCACGGGCAATGCCGCTGACAATCTTCGGCGGGCCAAATTCAATAATCTTTTCGGCCTCGCCGGCATCACTCCAGTCAAGCTCGAAGCGGGCCCAGAACGCGGAACTGGTGATACCGAAATTCAATAACTCTTCGTCCCAGGGGAGGAAATTGACGCTGAAGCCGGGGTCCAGCATGTCTTCAATGCCAAGACTGGCAGAAGGGTCTTCGTAGTATTCCAGATAGGGACCAACAGCAAGGCGATCAGTATTGGCATCCACCGCCAGCGTTTGCGCCTGTATCGATGCGGCAAACAGCAACGTCGCCCCCAGCAGAAGCAACTGCAGGAGTCTCGTTGAGTGATATTGCCTTAACAATGCAAACACAGTGGGCTCTTCCCTGATGGATCCGACCTGCCTCGCGGGCGGCGCCCACAGCGGATTGATACTGATGGTTTTCATTTTAGCCTGTAGTTCATTGCAGAACAATGAAGGGGCGTCGTCTCATTTTTCAAAATGTTATTTAGATCATATATTTAGAAGCTTAACCGAAAGCCGCTTGCGGCAGCTGGGCAAGCAGGGGTGATTCAGATTACTATGCCGGTATCAAAGATGCTCCGAGTTCCTATGCCCAAGCGAATTTTTTTCATTGCCCTGATTGCCCTGACCAGCCTCAATTTTGCCCATGGCCAGGAACGCGATCAGTTTCAGCATTGGCTGGACCTGGCTGCGGCCGATCAGACCTATGGCGCCCGCTCGGCGGAGATCGGCCGTAACCGCGCCTTTCTCGAATTTCTCGGGCAGGGCTCGGTGGTGTTTCGGCAGGGCCCGGTGGATGCGAGGGAGCTGTACACCTCACCGGATTTCCAGGGTAATGATCTGCGCTGGGAATCCCACTACATCGATGTGTCCCGGGATGGGGATCTGGGTCTGACCGCCGGCCCCATGGTGATCATCAACTCCACCGAGGATGCCGGCCAGAACACCTTTGGTCATCTGGTCTCAATCTGGGTCAAACGCAATGAGCGCTGGGTATTGATGGCGGATATGGGCACCATGATTCCCGGCTACCTCAGTCTGGAAGTGGAACCCAATTTCGAGGATACCCGTCCGGTATTCGAGGAAGCCGCGCATCCGGTGATGGTGCAGAACAGCACGCTGCAGGATCTTATCGATGCCGATAATCTGTTCGGCCGCAGCATCAATTTTCGGGGTGGCCAGCGGGCACTTTTGCGCTATGGCATGGAAAATACCCGCGTCTATTTGCCGGGAATGGCGCCAGCGGTAGGAGTGGAAGCAGCCAGTTCGGTTTACGGGGCCTTCCTGGATAACCAGCTCTCCACCACCAATCCCATTAGCCTGCGTTATATGGGGGGCTTTCTGTCGTCTTCAAAGGAGATGGGTTACACCTATGGCGTGATGGAAACCAACACCGATGAAACCCAGATCGGTTTTACCACCAGCTATTTGCGCCTGTGGCGTTTCACTGATGCCAATGAATGGCGCATCGCCGTGGAAGTGCTGAATCCCTTCGGCTGATCAATTGCGGATCATCACCTTGCGACGCCCATAGCGGGTGACCTGACCCAGTTTGTTATGCAGTTCAATGGCCAGCCAGTACTCGCCATTGGCAAGTGCGGTGCTGTCAAAGCTGCCGCGAAACCCCAGTTCGGGGGCATTGGGGTCCAGTTCCGCCGCCATTACATCCACCACATCCTGGCGACTGATGCCGTAGGCCAGCTCCAGCAGTGGCTCGTCATCGATCAGCAGCATGACCCGCTCGATACCCACCTCTTCACTATAAGCCCAGCCATCCACCTCCACAGTACCGGCCAGGACATCGCCGGCGGCGGGAATTTCCAGCCAGGCCCGCATGGGAAAGGGGCAGGGGCTGGCACGGCGGTCCGCTTCGGTGTTCAGCGCCGTGATCTGGTAGTAGCTGAACTGCTTGTCGCCATTGAACAGCACCAGATCTTCCAGGTAATCGAGGCTATCGGCCCGCTGGCACATCCGGGTCATTAGCTCGCGTTTGTCCAGCACCTCCAGAGTGCTGTCCTCATTGATCAGCAGTGCCGGCTGGCCGGTCTCTCTTGACAGATCGGCAGCATGCATTTGCCAGAGCTGCAGCTGGGTGATGCGCCCGTCCCGTATGGCCTTGTCCTGATCGATGGTATAGACCCGCTGGCCCAGGCCGGCAAACAGCAGCTGGGCGGCGGTATAGTAGTTGTCAGTAATCATTACCGGCGCCTGGCCTGCATAGTGCTCATCGATGACTTGTCCGGTATGGCGGGCAAATTCTTGCCAGCCGGCCATCTTGTTGGACAGTACGCCTCTGCCCAGCAGTGATTGCAGCGGCTGCTGATAGGCCTGGGAGCCAACCCCCAGCAAGGCGGTCACAGTGCCGGCAAAGCCCATCAGCACGGCAGCCGCAATAATCAGCCGGAATTGCGCCGGTGGTCCGGGCCATTTATTGGCCAGCTGACGAATGGCAGCGGGCAAATAGACCAGCAGCGGGAAATAACCCGACAGAGGCCAATGGATGGAGGTGCTGTCGGCATCCGTCCAGGGTGCCAGCAACAAATACACCGACAGGTTGACCAGGGCGAAGCTGAGCAGCAGGGCCGCGTCCCGGTGGCCGCTGCGCGCCTGTCGCCACAGCATCCAGGCGGTATAGAGCAATAACCCGTACATCAGGGGTGTCACCAGGCCGGCCTGTTTGAACAAATGCAACAGGCCCTGGGGCTGAAACTCCCAGGGATGGCGTTCGACAAAATAGAAACTGGCGCTGGCCAGTTGATTGCCCAGGTTAAACCAGGCAATGGGGATCACCCCGCAGCTGCCGATCACTGCCGCAGTCCAGAAACGGGGATTGCGCCACTGCCGGTGCTCCTGGCGAAACAACAACAGGAATAGCAACGCCGCCGCCAGGTACAGAACAAAGCGGTAATGGGTGCACAGGCCGAGAGCGACGAACAATCCGCTTGCCAGCCAGCAGGACCAGCGATTATGGCTCAAAGCGCGCTGGAAGAAGCCGATGGCCAGCAGGCCGAAGAAAATCAACGGCACATCGGGCACTGCCAGCAAGCCCAGAAAGCCACCCAGGGGGATGCAAAGGCTGAGGGCCGCGGCCTCAAGTGCTTGCCGGTCTGTGGTCAGAGGCCGGGCAAGCCAGTACAGCAGGAATGGGATGGCGCTGCCCATGAGGATGAACAGACTGCGCACTGCCAGGGCCTGGCCGGGTGCCAGCGTCGCACCAAGGCCGGCCAGCTGCGCCGTGACAAAGGGCAGGTCGCTATAGGCCAGGGCCGGATGGGTGGAAGCCAGCCAGTAGAAGATCTCGTCGCTGTACAGATCCAGCACAGTGGCAAAATGAAGCTTGAGGGCCACCACCAGCGCATAGGCAGCCAGGGCCAATGCGCCAACCGGCAAGGGTCTGCTGGGGGGGGCGGCTTGGGTCACGATGTTTTTCCCTCGGGGTTGCTTGCCAGGGCACTGACTGTTGCCGTCTCCAGCGCCCGTAAAGACTGCGGAGAATACGGGGTTTGTCGTAAAAGTCCAATGACGGGGAGGGCTCAGAAGAAGTTGGCAATTTTCTGTATTTTCATCCGCGAATCTTGTTGACAATCATTCTCATTTGCACTTAAATAGCTCCATCAACTCAGGAATGTGCCATGTACGTTTGCATTTGCCGACAAATTACCGATAACCAGATCCGCGAAATCTGCCGTGGTGGCGCCAGCAGTCTCACCGACGTGCGGGCCCAGAGCGGTGTGGCCAGTGAATGCGGCAAATGCGGCAAACTGGCCCAGTCTATCGTTAAGGAATTCGCCAGATCAGCGGAATTCGTCAACGCTGCCGGCTGAGCTTGTCCTGCGGGCCTGAAAGCCGCGGCCGCCTTACCTTTTCTACTCCTGTTCCCTCCCGCAGAGACTCTGCGCCATACTGCGCGGGCAATTGCAAACCGTAATGGGATTGCTTCTCATTTTAAATTGCTTTAAATATCAATAGCTTACAATTGGATTTCCTTGAGAGTTGATGGCTGCTGCCTTACAATGGCGCCCATTAATCCACTGCTGAGGACAAAACCATGCAAGCTGTTGACGCAACTGTCATCAAACACCTGAACCAGGCGCTGGCCAATGAACTGATCGCCATTAACCAGTACTTTCTGCATTCCCGCATGTACGAAGATTGGGGTTTGAAAAAGCTGGCTGAAAAGGAATATGAAGAGTCCATCGATGAGATGAAGCATGCCGATCAATTGACCCAGCGCATCCTGCTACTGGAGGGCCTGCCCAATCTGCAAAAACTGGGCAAGCTGCTGATCGGGGAAAACGTCAAGGAAATGCTGGAATGCGATCTGAAACTGGAGCAAATGGCCTGTCCGGATCTCAAGGAAGGCATCGCCTACTGCGAGTCGGTCGGTGACTATGTCAGCCGTGATCTGCTCTCCAGTATTCTGGACAGTGAAGAAGAGCATATCGACTGGCTGGAAACCCAGCTTTCCCTGATCGAGCGGGTAGGTCTGGAGAACTACCAACAGTCAATGATCTGATCATGCCCCAACTTTTGTAATGAGTCCTGACCCGTGTCTGCTGACAGGCGCTGCGGGACTCATTCCAATTCCTGCCAAGTCGTGTTCCAATGTAGACCTGAGATCGATTGAAGTCGACGGCTACTAATCTATGCATGCATGTATCGACCTCGGTTCCAACAGTTTTCACCTGCTGATTGGTGAATGGGAACAGGGTCGCATCCGAATTATTGAGCGTCTTTCCGAAAAAGTGCAATTGGGCGAGAACGTACGCTCCAGCGGCGAAATTTCTCCCCAGGCCTTTGCCCGGGGTATTGCCTGCCTGAAGCGATTCAAGTCGCTGATGGACCAGTACCCGTTGGAAAACTACTGGGCCCTGGGTACCAATACCTTTCGCGTTACCCGTAATGCCGATGAATTCCTGGCCGCAGCTGAACAGATCGGTATTCATATCAGTATTATCTCCGGCGTGCAGGAAGCGGTGTTGATCTACGCCGGCGTCATCACCGGCCTGCCGGTGAGTGATGCCAACCGGCTGGTTATCGATATTGGCGGCGGCAGCACCGAGATCATCATTGGCCGGCATCATGATCGCCCGTTTACCGAGAGCCTGGCCATCGGCTCAGTTGCCTGGCGGGACCGGTTTTTTTCGGAGGCTTCAAAGGATACCTCAACCCTGTTGCAACAAATGGAGAAGGGCCGGTTGGCTGCCAGAGCCGTGTTTGATGTCAGTGCGCCGGGGCTGAAAAAAATCGGCTGGGATGAGGCCTATGCCTCTTCCGGCACCATGAAAATGCTGAGCCAGATCAGCGCCGGCGCCGGCTTTGCTTATGGCAAGCTGAAACTGAAGGCCCTGTACAAACTGCAGGAGCAGATGGCTCACTGCATAGCCAGTGATGGTGACATGACGGGCCTGAAAGTGTCTCGTCGGGATTTGTTATTGCCGGGCTGGTGTGTGCTGGTGGGTTTGATGGAAAGCTATGGGGTCAGGAAGATTACTTTCAGTCCCACTGCGCTTCGCGAAGGCATGCTGGATTTTATGGTGAAGAACGAGAAAACGCTCGAAGCCATGACATCCAGTGAGCTGCCACAAACCAGGCCGGTCCAGAACCCGGTGTCTGACAACTAGGCCTGCCCCAATTTTGTCAGCAGTCGCTGCTGAACACCAATACACTCTTGCTCGCCCTGATTGAGCTGCCGATAAACGCCGTCGGCCTGTAATTCCCAGCTCTGACATTCATCTTCCAGATGCATCTCCATCTCTTCCATGATGCGATTGGCCAGCTTCTTCTTCAGCACCGGAAAGCACACTTCGATGCGATGTGAAAGATTGCGTTCCATCCAGTCGGCGCTGGCGCAGTAGACCTGATGAGGGTTGTTATGAAAATAGTAAACGCGACTGTGCTCAAGGAAACGGCCAATCACCGATACTACGCGAATGTTCTCGCTAACACCTTCGATGCCGGGTTTCAGGCAACAGACCCCCCTGACAATCAGATCGATTTTGACGCCAGCCTGGGAGGCCATATAGAGAGCCCTGATGATGGCGGGGTCGGTAAGTGAATTAATCTTGGCGATAATGCGTGCTTCCTTGCCGGCCAGGGCTGCCTGGGCTTCGGAGTCGATCATCTTCATCAGGGCCTTGCGCAGTTTGAAGGGCGCGTGAATGATGAATTTGGGGTGAATTTTCTTGCCCATGCCGGTGATCTGCTGAAATACCTTGTGAACATCACTACACATGGTGGGGTCGGCGGTCAGCAGGCTGTAATCGGTGTAGAGCTTGGAATTTTTCAGGTGGTAATTGCCGGTGCCCAGATGGGCATAGCGCTTCAGCTTGTTGCCTGAGCGTCGCACCATCAGCAGCATCTTGGCATGGGTCTTGTAGCCCATCACGCCATAGACCACCACCGCGCCGGCCTCCTGCAGGATGCTGGCGAATGCGATGTTTTCCTCTTCGTCAAAGCGCGCTCTGAGTTCAATCACCACGGTGACTTCCTTGCCATTGCGCGCCGCTTCGGCCAGGGCCTCCACCAGTTCGGAAGACTCATTGGTGCGATACAGGGTTTGTTTGATGGACACTACCGCCGGGTCGCGGGCGGCCTGTCTGACCCAGTCAATGATGGGGATAAAGGATTCGTAGGGATGCAGCAGCAACTGATCTTCCTTTTCCACGCTGGCAAAAATATCACTGTTCTCTTCCAGGGCGCGGGGCAGACCAGCGGAGAACTTGGGAAAGCGCAGCTCCGGTCGCTCCACCATGGACATTACCGCAAACAGGCGTTGCAGATTGACCGGGCCTTCCAGCACAAACAATTCGTCTTCGGTGAGGTCGAAGCGTTCCAGCAGAAAATCGGTGAGCTCGCCTGGGCAGCCCTTGCCTACTTCCAGTTTGGTGGCGGCGCCGAAACGGCGGCTGTGCAGTTCCCCCTGCAGGGCACTGGCCACATCTTCCACTTCGACATTGGACATTTCCAGGTCGGAGTTTCGGGTAACGCGGAACTGGTGGCATTCGACGACATTCATGCCCGGGAAAAACTCCTCCACATAGGCGTGAATGACCGAGGACAGAAAGATGAAATTGTCCCCTTGTGGCATGATGTCGCGGGGAATCTTGATCAGTCGGGGCAGGGCACGGGGCGCCGGTACGATGGCCAGACCGCTCTCGCGACCGAAGGCATCCTTGCCCTCAAGGGAGAGAATGAAGTTGAGACTCTTGTTCACCAGGCGGGGAAAAGGGTGGGCCGGGTCAAGACCAAGGGGGCTGATCACCGGTAATACCTGTTCGCGAAAATATTCCTGGGTCCAGTTGATCAGGTCTTCATTCCACTCATGGCGGGCCAGAAAACGGATGTTTTCGGCGGCCAGAGACGGGAACAGGTCTTCGTTGAGAATCCGGTATTGCTCTTCGAGGACGGTTTTAACCTGACTGTGGATGGATTTCAGCACCTGGTCCGGGTACTTGCCATCCGGGCCCGGGCGCTGGCGACCAAAGCCCATCTGTTTTTTCAGGCCGGAAACGCGGATTTCGAAGAATTCATCGAGATTGGAGCTGAAGATCAGCAGAAAGACCAGGCGCTCCAGCAGCGGGTGGTTGGTATTGCGGGCCTGTTCCAGTACCCGCTGATTGAATTCCAGATAGCTCAGCTCACGATTTTCGTAGTATTCGCTATTGTCCAGATCAACCGGTTCCGCCGCCCCGGTCTGGTCGCCAGCGTTATCTACCACCACTGACAGGGGGTTGTTGTTGCCGCTGCTATTGCTCATTCCTCAGTAACCCTTGCCTGTAATGTTCATCTGAAACAATCCGTACTCGCTGCTAAAATCACTACCGCCCCATGGCAAGAATTCTGTGATGCTTAAACCAATTCAGTAGCTTAGCAGTAATTTAGAGAATTGATGTTAACAGGGATTATCAAATCAGCTTAGCACAATCATTTGACGGAAAGGGGACAGCTGGCGTTTGTCTTCCAGTATTCACCAAACTGTCATATTTCTGTAACAATTCTCCCCTATAGTCGGCGCTGAAAGCAGCAAGATGCTACTCAGTAGTGCAAATCCATGATTAACCAGGCCCGTTGGAGGTTTTCCTGCATGCAGCCCAAATTTTTCACCCGACTCTCAAGTCTGATCACTTTGACCCTGTTGGCCGCATCTGCCCAAGCGGCTGATGTGGATGCCGGAATTCCTGACTATGAGCGTACCAGCGGAGTGTCTGGCAACCTGTCCAGTGTCGGTTCCGATACTCTGGCCAATTTGATGACCCTGTGGGCAGAGGACTTCAAGCGCCTTTATCCCAATGTGAATATTCAGATTCAGGCGGCTGGCTCCTCCACCGCTCCCCCGGCACTGACTGAGCGCACTTCCAATTTCGGTCCCATGAGCCGGGAAATGAAAGACAATGAAATCGAGGCCTTCGAATCCCGCTTTGGTTACAAGCCCACCGCCATCCCGGTCGCCATCGATGCCCTGGCGGTTTATGTGCACAAGGATAATCCCATTTCCGGCATGACCCTGGCCCAGGTGGATGCCTTATTCTCATCCAATCAGCGCTGTGGCTACTCCGGCAGCATCGATAACTGGGGGCAATTGGCCATGCGTGGCCCCTGGGAGCGTCGCGATATCCAGCTCTTCGGTCGCAACTCGGTATCCGGCACCTACGGTTATTTCAAGGATTCTGCCCTGTGTGGCGGCGACTTCAAGAGCAATGTGAATGAGCAGCCTGGTTCAGCTTCCGTGGTGCAATCAGTCAGTACTTCAATCAATGGTATTGGCTACTCCGGAATCGGCTACCGAACCTCCAGCGTCCGTTCTGTGCCCATAGCCCGGGATGCCGACGATGACTATTATGATGCCACACCGGAGAATTCCGTGGCGGGCAATTATCCTCTGGCGCGTTTCCTGTATGTTTACGTGAACAAGGCGCCGAATACGCCGCTGTCACCGCTGGAGCGTGAGTTTGTGAAGCTGGTGATGTCACGTCAGGGTCAGGAGATTGTGCTGAAAGACGGCTATATTCCTCTGCCGGCGCGTGTCGTAGAGGCAACCATGCAAAACCTGGATCTGTAAGCAGCCAGGTCCTTCGCGGCAAAGCAAGTAAACAGAAAGGTTTGGCTCCCGGAGCCAAACCTTTCTTTTTGGAAAATGGCCAGTGCAGTGGGGCTGCGATTCCATTAGAATGCCCCGGCAAAACCAAGAGCAAAGAATGTCATCCACCAGTGAACAGCAAGATGTCGTGAGCGGGGAGCCTTCTTCCAGGGAAGAGGGTGGATTTTTCGATCTCGGCTCATCTCAAATTCAATTGCGCAGGAAATTGCGCCACGCCTTTGATAACAGTGCCCGGGTGCTGATTGCGGTCGGTGGCATCAGCGTCATTGTGGCCATCCTGCTGATCTTCTTTTACCTGTTCTATGAAGTCGCGCCATTGTTTCGGGCAGCGGAAATGGATGAGTTGGCCAGTTATCAGCTGCCTGAAGCCGATGATGCGCCACCTTTGCATTTGGCGATTGAAGAACAGTCGGAAAATGCCATGCGCTTGTCCCAATCAGGCGAGGCCCATTTTTTCGATCTGCGCTCCGGCGAAGAGATTGATCATATCGCTGTTGATCTGCCCGCCGGCGCCAGTGTCAGCAGTTTCTCCCTGGCCTCTGAGGAAAGCGGGGTCTTTGGTCTGGGGCTGGATAACGGCCAGGTGGTGGTGGCCCAATACGGCTATCGAACCAGCTTTGTCGGACCGGAGAATCGCCGGGTATTAACACCAATCATTGAATATCCTTTTGGCGAAAACCCCTTTGACCTGACCGATGGCAGCCCGGTGCAAACCCTGTCGGTAAGTGTCGATGATGACACCATGCTGATTGCCGCAGCGGATGACTCTGACAGATTACGAATTGTTGAAGTGTCACAGCAAACCGGCTTGTTCGCTGCCTTCGATACCGGTGGCGGGGGCAATTTCGAGATCGAGGAGTTTGATCTGGATCTGCTGGCCCCGGGGCTGAGAAATATTCTGATCGATGGTGACCAGCTGTGGTTGTATGCCATCACTGAAAATGGCCAGTTGCGCATGCTGGATTTGCAGGCCGCCTCCCGCGGCCAGGCCAGTGGCTTCACGGTCGATGCCTCCCTGAATACCGGCGCTGCCGAGGTTACCCAGGTAACGCTGCTGTTGGGCGGTATTTCAGTGCTGATTGCCAATGATCAGGGCGAGGTTAGTCAATGGTTTCCGGTGCGCGGTGAAGAAGGGGTCAGCCTGCAGAAGATTCGTGATTTTGAAGCCTTGCCGGCAGCGCTGGTGGATATCAGTGCCGAGCAGCGCCGCAAAAATTTCGTGACCGCCGATGCCGAAGGCAATGTGGCCATCTACAACACCACGGCTACCCGCCAGGTGTTTGCCGAGAAAATGCTCAGTACCGCCATCCGGCAGATTGCCATTTCCCCGCGTGGCGATGCCTTGCTGGTGGAAACCGGTGATCGTCAGTTTGCTGCCTGGGAAGTGCACAATGAGCACCCGGAAGTATCCTGGTCGGCGATCTGGAACCAGGTCTGGTACGAGGGCTACTCAGAGCCGGATTTCATCTGGCAGTCATCGGCCTCGGCCAATGACTTCGAGCCCAAGTATTCGCTGGTGCCATTGTCTTTCGGTACTCTCAAGGCCGCTTTTTACGCCATGTTACTGGCCGCACCGCTGGCCATTTGCGGGGCGATTTTTACCGGCTATTTCATGGCGCCGGCCATGCGCCGCAAAGTCAAACCCCTGATCGAATTGATGGAAGCCTTGCCCACGGTGGTGCTGGGCTTTCTGGCGGGGCTCTGGCTGGCTCCTTTTGTGGAGGGCAACCTGCTGGGTATTTTCAGCATCCTGGTGGTGTTGCCGCTGAGTATTCTGCTGGCCAGCTTCGCCTGGACCCGCTTGCCTCAGCAGATTCGCCACGCAGTGCCCGATGGCTGGGAAGCCGCGATACTGATTCCGGTGCTGCTGCTGTTCGGTTATTTGTCTTTTGCCCTTGCGCCGCTGCTGGAAACGCTCTTCTTCAATGGTGACCTGCGCTTCTATATCACCAATGACCTCGGTGTTACCTACGATCAGCGCAACGCCCTGGTGGTTGGCTTCGCCATGGGTTTCGCCGTGATTCCCACTATATTCTCCATTGCCGAAGACGCCATTTTTACGGTTCCCAAACAATTAACCTATGGTTCTCTGGCGCTGGGTGCCACGCCCTGGCAGAGCCTGCACAGGGTGGTATTGCCAACCGCCAGCCCGGGCATCTTCAGTGCCCTGATGATCGGCATGGGTCGCGCCGTGGGTGAGACCATGATCGTACTGATGGCCACCGGTAATACCCCCATCATGGACGTGAATATTTTTGAAGGCATGCGCACCCTGGCGGCCAATATCGCAGTCGAGATTCCTGAATCAGAAGTGGATAGCACGCACTACCGAATCCTCTTCCTGGCAGCGCTTGTGCTGTTCATGTTCACCTTTACTGTTAACACCGTTGCCGAAGTAGTGCGGCAACGCTTGCGATCCAAGTACAGCACCATATGAACAAGGAATTTGGCAAGTGGTATCGTTCCGGCTCACCCTGGATATGGATGAATGCCGGAGCTGTTGCCATCAGTATTTTGATGGTTATCGGTCTGCTGTTTCTGCTGGCCATGCGGGGCATGAGTCATTTCTGGCCCAAGGATGTCATGCAGGCCACCTACACACCACCCAGTAGCTATGCCGAGAGTACGGCGACAGAAATCATTGGTGAACTGGTAGAGAGTGAACAGGTTCCCGCGATCCAGATAGCCAGTTCCGGTATTCCGGTGGATGAGTCCCAGGCCTTTTATCAGCGCAACCTGATGAAGCTGGGTAACCGTGATCTGACCGGTGCCGATTTCAGCTGGGTGCTGGATGACTTTGTCACCGATATCTCTTACCCGGAGGGTGTGATTACCCTGGAGCGCAGGGAGTGGGGTAATTTCTACGGTTTCCTGGCTGAGATTCATGAGCAGGGGCAGGTAGTCGCCGAAACCAGCAATCTCAGGGGTGTCGATGAAGCACTCTGGCAAAACTTCAATGAGCGCCTGGACCGGGCTCTGGAAATCTTTGAAGAGATATACCGCATCGAGAATGATGAGATCGGTGATATCAACTATGCCGTTGAGCGTTTGCGCCTGCAACAGCGGCGCCTGGAATTGAATGGCGAAGACACGCCTGCCAATCTGGCGGAACTGGATGCCGAACGGGAAACTCTGGATGCACAATACCTGGAACTGCAACTGGAGCTGAACGGGCTCTATGAAGAAATTGGTCGGGACTCTGCAGTGTTCCTGGCAGCCAATGGGCAGGAAACCGAAATCGAGTTTTCGGAGATTGTCTTTGCCTATCAACCCAACACCCTGGGGGTGATTGCCAAGATCGGCACCTATTTTCAGAAGCTGGGCGAATTTTTGACCGATGAGCCCCGTGAGGCCAATACCGAAGGCGGTATTTTCCCGGCCATCTTCGGTACTGTCATGATGGTGCTGCTGATGAGTGTCTTTGTCACGCCATTTGGTGTGGTGGCCGCCGTCTATCTGCGTGAGTATGCAAAGCAGGGCATCATTACCCGCATGATCCGCATCGCCGTGAACAACCTGGCCGGTGTGCCTTCCATTGTCTATGGTGTGTTTGGCCTGGGTTTCTTTATCTATATTATCGGGGGTGAGATTGATCAGCTGTTTTACCCTGAAGCCTTGCCGGCGCCGACATTTGGAACCGGTGGTCTGTTATGGGCCTCACTGACCCTGGCCCTGTTGACTGTGCCGGTGGTGATCGTGGCAACCGAAGAAGGCCTGGCCCGTATTCCCCGCAGTGTCCGGGAAGGAAGCCTGGCACTGGGAGCCACCAAATTTGAGACCCTCTGGCGGGTGGTGCTGCCCATGGCCAGTCCGGCCATGATGACCGGCTTGATTCTGGCGGTGGCACGAGCGGCAGGGGAGGTGGCACCGCTGATGCTGGTGGGTGTGGTCAAGCTGGCGCCCTCATTGCCACTGGATGGTAACTACCCGTATTTGCATCTGGACCAGAAATTCATGCATCTGGGCTTTCACATCTACGACGTAGGATTTCAGAGCCCCAATGTCGAGGCAGCCAGGCCGCTGGTGTTTGCCACGGCATTATTGCTGGTGATCGTGATCGCGGTACTGAATTTGACTGCGGTGGCACTACGTAATCGTCTGCGTGAAAAATTCAAGGCGCTGGATTCACATTAAGGAGTCAGGGCCTGATAATGGGCCTGAATTGGCAAGCAGCAATGAATGATTTGAAAAATAACCAGGCGGAGTTAACCGAAGTGGAGAACGAAGTACTGAGTGAACAAGGCGCAAAGGGAAAAAAGGCAGTCAAGCTCGATGCTGAGACCTGTCTGGAGGTGAAAGACCTGAACCTTTACTACTCCCGTGACAAACGCGCACTCAAGGATATCAATCTGGAAATTCCGCGACAGCGGGTCACCGCGTTTATCGGCCCCAGTGGCTGCGGTAAATCCAGTCTGCTGCGTTGCTTCAATCGCATGAATGACCTGGTGGACGATTGCGTCATCGAGGGTGCTATTAATCTGGATGGCGAAGACATCTATCACAAGTCAGTGGATGTGGCAGATCTGCGTCGCCGGGTGGGTATGGTGTTCCAGAAACCCAATCCCTTTCCCAAGTCCATTTATGAAAACGTGGCATATGGCTTGCGCATCCAGGGTATTAATCGCAAGCGCACCCTGGATGAAGTGGTTGAATCCTCCCTGCGCTCGGCAGCGCTGTGGGACGAAGTAAAGGATCGCCTGCATGAAAGCGCCCTGGGCATGTCCGGCGGTCAACAGCAGCGCCTGGTTATTGCCCGCACCGTGGCCGTGCAACCGGAAGTGTTGCTGCTGGATGAGCCGGCTTCGGCGCTGGATCCGATCTCGACCCTGAAGATCGAGGAGTTGATCAACGAGCTGAAAAAGGATTACACGATCGTTATCGTGACCCATAATATGCAACAGGCCGCCCGGGTTTCTGACTACACAGCCTTCATGTATATGGGGGATATGGTGGAGTTTGATACCACCGACAATATTTTTACAAACCCGACCGAAAAACAGACCGAAGACTATATTACAGGCCGTTACGGTTAATTTACTAAAGCAATGGCTGTCGCCGGACGTAGTCCCGGAGCGAGAGCTGTGCCCTAAAGGTATAGATATGAATTCCCCAGCTGAGAATCACAGTACCCATATCTCCAAACAATTCAATGTGGAACTTGAAGAAATCAAGAAACGCATGATGGAGATGGGGGGCGCCGTCGAGAAACAGCTTGCGGATGCCATGACCTCGCTCACCACGGCAGACAGTCGCCTGGGTGAGAAGGTCATGAAAGACGACGATGAAATCGATACGTTTGAAGTGTCGATTGACGAAGAATGCAGCCTGATTCTGGCCCGGCGACAGCCGGCAGCCAGTGATTTGCGACTGGTGCTGGCGATCATCAAGACCGTTCGGGACCTTGAGCGCATTGGTGATGAGTCTTCCAAGATTGCGCGCATGGCGGTGAAGCTGAGCGAAGAGGGTGATTTCCCTCAGGGCTTTGTGGAGTTTCGCCATCTGGCTGACAAGGTGACAGCGATGGTTAACAAGTCACTGGATGCCTTTGCTCGCTATGATGCCGAAGATGCCCTGCGGGTGGCCCAGGATGACCGTGAAGTGGACAACGAATATCGCAGTGCGATGCGCTCCATGATCACCTATATGATGGAAGACCAGCGATACATCACCCGGGTGCTGAATATACTCTGGGCCCTGCGGGCACTGGAACGCATTGGAGACCATGCCAAGAATATTTCAGAGCATGTGATCTACCTGGTGAAGGGCACCGATGTTCGTCATGAGAAGCTGGAAGACGTAGCTGATCAAATCGTCGACTCAGAATAACTGAAGTTCAGCCTGCGGCGGGAATATCTGCAAACTGTTACAAAACTGCAACCGTTTTGTAATATAATCCGCGACGGGTTTGTTCGTCCGTTCGACTGAGCGCTGACGTCATCGTCAAAAGTCTGTATCTGCGCACAAATCTCCTGAACAACAACCTGAAGTCAGACAGTTGAGTTCATAAGGGATTTCCCCAGGTTTTAACCCGAAATCTCTCGTGAAGTGAGCTGTCTTTGTCAGCCTAAAGGACAGCGTCACTATGAAAAAATTGCAACTGGCAATCATGTTGCTGGCAAGCAGTCAGCTTGCTCTCGCGCAGGATTATCCCACAGTAGAATTCGGCGGCCGGGTACAGGCCGATGCCACCTATTTCGATAACGACAAGTACGCTTACAGCGACGGCAGTGAACTGCGTCGTGGTCGGGTGTATTGGCGAGGCAATGTCTCAGAAGACTGGGATTATCGTGCCCAGTTTGAGTTTGCCGGCGATGAACCCACGGTTAAAGATGCTTATTTGCGTTACCGTGGTATCGAAGGCTCAATGATCAGTATCGGTCATTACCGTCCCTTTACCGGCCTGGAAATTCTTACCAGTTCCAATAATGCCACGTTTAACGAGCGAGCCATGGTGAATGCATTCCAGGGCGACCGCCGCATGGGTCTGGGCTATTCAAAGTGGACCGACCGGTATACATTTCAGTCAGCAGTTTTTACCAATGAAGCCAATAATGCCGTGCGTGGCGAAGGTTTCAATGCGCGCTTCTCTTATCGTCCGGAACTGGCTGGAGAGCAATTTCTGCATCTGGGTGCAAGTTGGACTCGTGAAACCGATGACGATGATTCGGTGCGTTTCCGGGCTCGTCCGGAATCTCATCAGGATTCACACCGCATTATCAATACCGGTTCCATCAATGATGTAGATACGCTCAGCAAGCTAGGTCTGGAAGCTGCTTATGTCAGTGGGCCATTTTCCGCTCAGGCTGAGTACATCCAACAGCAGGTAAACCGCCAGAATGGCGCGGCTGATTTGTCCTTCGACGGCTATTACGCCTATATAAGCTATTTTCTCACCGCCGATTCGCGCCCTTACAGCAATACCTCCGCTGCATTCGGTACCGTGAGTCCCGCAAGCGACAAGGGAGCCTGGGAAATTGCCGCCAGAATCAGCAATCTGGACCTGACAGATTCGCTGGTGGCCGGAGGGCAGGCGGATATTTTTACCCTGGGTGTCAATTACTACATGACTCGGGATATACGTTTTACCGCCAATTACATGATGGCGGATTCAGATTCTGTGGCTGGTGACGACGACCCCAATACCCTGTCACTGCGAGTGCGCATCACCTGGTAGGCTGCTCACCACACTGAAGCGCCATAACAAACCTGCACTGATTCGTCAGTGCAGGTTTTGTTTTTGGGGGCGGCTATTTTCCTGGCTGTCGCTGGGTGGGCTTGCGATGTTCTTGTCAGCAGTGTCCGCCTGGTCCTGGTCTGAAGCCTTGATGATACGCTTGTGGGAGAAGCGGCAGGTGAAAGTGCTGCCCTTGCCGTAGCGGGAGTCGATTAGCAATTCACCTTCGTGACGCAGCAATATGTGTTTGACGATGGCCAGGCCCAGTCCGGTACCGCCGGTGTCGGTGGCACGGCTACCATCGACACGGTAGAAACGCTCGGTAAGGCGGGGCAGGTGGTGTTTCTCGATACCAATGCCATTATCAATAATCTCCACCAGATAACCCGCCTCCGAATCTCTGGTGCGCAGGCGGATGGTGCCTTCAGCCGGCGTGTATTTGGCGGCATTGACCACCAGATTGGAGATGGCGCTGTATAACTCATTGCGCTTGCCCAGCACGATGGTGTCATCGTCATTGCATTCATTGATAAAGGTATGGGACTTGTCAGTGAACATCTGCCGGGTGTCGTTTTCGATCTCGTGAATCAGACTGGACAGCTTGACCTGCTGCCGGTTCTTGCTCATGGTCTTGGTTTCCAGCGAGGACAGCATCAGCAGATCCCGCACCAGATTTTCCATGCGCACCGATTGCTGGCGCATCTGCTCCATGGCCTTGTGCCAGCGGGGGTCCAGGGAATCCTGATTGTCGATGATTGCTTCCAGATAGCCTTTGATTACCGTGATAGGCGTGCCCAACTCATGGGAGACATTGGCCACGAAATCCTTGCGCATATTGGCCAGACGCTGCAATTGGGTGATGTCTCTGATGATCATCAGCCGCTCCTGTTCGCCGAACAGGGCTATCTGGAAGTCCAGTACCTTGTTGCTGTCTCCGGGGGCTTCCATCTTCAGGGTTTCGGAATAATTCTCGCTATCGAAATACTCAGAGAACTGCGGATTCCGGATCAGGTTGACCACGGACTGGTTTTTATCCTGGGGATAGCGAAAGCCTAACAATGTCTCTGCCGCCTTGTTCCACCAGTCCAGATTGCCCTGCTTGTTCACCATGACGATGGCCATCTCCAGCGCGGCGGTGGATTCCTGGGCCTTGTTGATAATATTTTCCAGATAGGATTGTGACTGACGCTCCTGCTTCTGCAGGCGGTAAATGCCGTCGTAGATATCCCCCCAGACACCGTGGCTTTCCGGCGGTTCGGCGGGGCGTGATGCCGGTTCCTGGGCCAGCCAGCTGTAGAGTCGGTAAAGCTGATAGTAGTTGCGTAGGGCATAAACCAGCAACACCAGTACCAGTGCCAGCAGGAAACGGTCCAGCAGCAGGCCAAGCAGGCAGGCCGCCAGAATGATGAGGGAATGTCTTTTTAATTGGGTACGCCAGTTATGCAAAGCCCGGTCCTGAGTGTCCTGTGTCAGCAGCAATCGGTTGCGCGCCAAATCCTGCACCAGTTTACGCTGCGGATATTGTAGTCTTATGACAGATAGGTCTCCATAGGCAGGGTTTAACAGCGGGAAATTTGCTATAATAATTGACTGTCGACCGCTTGCTTGTCAGCGTCTGAATGCTGGCGAGTCCGACTGACAGCACATTCATTTTTTAAGGAATCTCGATTCTATGAGTCGTAATATTTTAGTTGTCGCTTTTTCACTCCTGTTGGCACTGCCTGCAGCCCAGGCTGCGGAAGGTCAGTGGTATATCGCTCCTGGCGCCCAATGGATGGATTTCAATGATGACACCGGTCTCGACGAGAGCTGGGGCTTTTTTGCCGGCCTCGGTTTTCAGCTAACCGAACGCGTCAGCCTGGAGCTGAGCAGCTTTGAGATGGACGCCGATACCAGGCTCGGTGGTGAAGTGGACCTGGATCACTACAAGTTTGATCTGTTTTACGATTTCGACAATTCCTCCCCGAACTGGAAACCCTTTGTCGTCGCTGGCATGGGCAATACCAAATTCGAAGGCGAAAACAACACCTTGCTGGATATCGGAGCCGGTATCAAGTATGCGCTGAGTGACCGTTGGGAGTGGCGAACAGCCGTACGCAGCTATAACTACCTGGACCGGGATCTGGAAGATTCTGACCTGGGCATCGATACTGCCCTGATCTACTACTTTGGTGGTGATTCGGCACCCCGTCGCAGCACTGCCAGCGCGCGCCCGGAGCCAGCGCCGGCCCCGGCCCCGGAACAGCCCAGCGCCCCGGCGCCCCGCGACAGCGACGGTGATGGCGTGATTGACGCCAATGACCGCTGTCCGGACACGCCCCGCAATTATGCGGTGGACGAGGATGGCTGCCCGATTCCGGTGGAAGAAGTGGCTCGGGTTGAGCTGCGGGTAAATTTCGATTTTGACCGCTCTGAAGTCAAGCCGGAATATTTCTCCGAAATCGAGGAAGTGGCAGACTTTATGGAGCAGTACCCTGATGTGATTGTCGAACTGGAAGGCCATACCGACAGTGTGGGCACGGATGAATACAACCGTGGTCTGTCCCAGCGCCGCGCCGATGCCGTGCGCCAGGTCATGATCGATCGCTTTGATGTGCAGGGCAGTCGTATCACGGCCACCGGTTTTGGTGAAAGCCAGCCCGTTGCCAGCAATGACACATCTGCCGGACGTGCGCAGAATCGCCGCGTGATGACAGTTATCATCAAGACGCTGCAGAATTACCAGCCGCGTTAACTACCTTCAGACAGGGGCGCCCAGGCGCCCCTTGTCTTTTCCTCCCGTAGCTCTACAAGCGACTCCAGATAATGAACTCAGGTGCCCAATCACGGCCTGTCGATCTTGCTGATCCCGGTTTGCGCTGGCAAGCCATGGATAAGGCGCTGTCCGGAGCCGGTTCAGCCGCCCAGTGGCTGGCGGCGCCAGGCTCGCTGACGCGCTTGCTGAAACTGGCCAGTGACAACGATTTTCAGGTGCAAGTACAGGCAGAAGCCTGGGAAGTCATTGCCAATAGCGCGCTACGCCGGCAGTTCGGGCCACTGGCGCCGGAGCACCGCTTCTGGTCTCGTCGGGTCATTCTGCTGGGCCGCGGTGAACCCTGGGTGCAAGCCCATACCCTGATGCCGGAGCACAGCCTGATGAGTCCGCTTAAGCAGGTGCTCGACCTGGGCTCCAGACCCCTGGGGGAATTTCTGTTCGAACACCCGGATTTGCTGCGCAGTCAGTATGAAGTGGCACAACACAGTGCCCGGACCTGGGGCCGCCGTAGTCTGTTCCTGTTGTTTGAAAAGCCCATTATGGTTGCCGAGTTTTTCCTGCCCGCCCTGATGGAACACGCCGTTCCCGACTAACATCCGGCCTGTGGCCCAATTGCCCCGCGGCCTTGCTCCCGCCAGTGGATTGACAGCCCTGTCAGGCTGGCAATTGTTACTGTCTGGTCTATACTGATTTGACCGCATTGAATAATCCAAGCACAGGACGTAACAGGGAGGTTACCGACTATGCCCACTTCGCGTGCTGCGGCCCGGTCCCGGGCCGATTCTGTCGCATTCACTCTCTCCGGCGCTAACGCTGATGGCTCGCCTGGCAGTGAAACCGGCTCCGCATCTGCCAATGAACTCAGCCAGTACTATTTGCAGGATATTGCCCGCAAACCCTTGCTCAGTGCAGCCGAGGAATTTGTTATCGCCACCCGGTCCCGGGCCGGTGACCGGGCCGCCCGTCAGCGCATGATTGAGGCCAATCTCAGGCTGGTAGTAAAAGTAGCCAGACGCTATCTGAATCGGGGCCTGTGCTTCATGGACCTGATAGAGGAGGGCAATCTGGGGTTGATCCATGCCGTGGAAAAATTTGAACCGGCAAAGGGCTTTCGCTTTTCCACCTATGCCACCTGGTGGATTCGTCAGGCCATTGAGCGGGGGCTGATGAATCAGACCCGCACGGTGCGCCTGCCGGTGCATGTGATCAAGGAATTGAATGCCTGTCTGCGCAGCGCCAGTGAACTGAGTCGTCGGCAGCATCGGCAGGCCCGGCTGCCGGAAATCGCCGCAGCTGCCAACAAGGATCCGGCCCAGGTGCAACGTCTGTTGCAATTGCAGGAAGCCCAGCCGCCGACTAACAGCTGCGTTGAGTCTGATGTGGTGGACTACCAGATGCAGTGCCTGCAGGCTGATAACCTGCCCAAACCCCATAACAGAATCGCCAATGACGACTTGCGTGGCCATCTGCTGCACTGGCTGGGAGAACTGCCCCGGCGCCATCAGGAAGTATTGATCCGCCGCTTCGGCCTGTTCGGGCATGAGGCCGATACTCTGGAAAACGTCGGCAAGCAGGTGGGGCTGACCCGTGAGCGGGTCAGGCAGATTCAGATCGAGGGCCTGAAACGCCTGCGGGCCATTCTGGCCAGGGAAGGATTGGATGCCGAAGTGATTGGCCTGGCCGACGTCGACAGTCTGCTCGACCAGGACTGACTTGAAGCGCCGGGTTTGCTGCATTATGCTTTCTCCCCGGTTTGATGCGCCCGACGGGCGCATTTTTTATGGCAGCAATTTCGGTTCTGGCCAGTACAGCTAACACTGGACAGGCAGAACCGGCACTCAGGATTTATCTTTGATATTCGGTGAACGGCAGGCAGCCCTCAGTGGCAAGCTGGTGATTGATCTCTCCAGGGTACTCGGCGGTCCCTATTGCACCCAGATACTGGGTGATCATGGCGCCGAGATTATTAAAATAGAGCCGCCGCGCGGCGACGAGACCCGTGACTGGGGCCCGCCCTTCCATGAGCAGGATGCTGCCTATTTCATCGGCGTGAACCGCAACAAGCGCTCCATGGGCCTTGATCTGACTACAGAGCAGGGGCGGGAAGTGCTGCTGAAGATGCTGGAAAAGGCCGACGTGCTGGTGGAAAACTACAAGCCCGGTACCATGGAAAAATGGGGCCTGGGCTATGAGGAAGTGCTGCGCGAACGCTTTCCACGCCTGGTGCATTGCCGGGTCAGTGGCTTTGGCAGTGATGGCCCCTGGGGTGGTTTTCCCGGCTATGACGCCATCATTCAGGCCATGGCCGGCTGGTTCAGTATCAATGGCGAGCAAGGCAGCAAACCCACCCGACTGGGCCTGGCGGCAGTAGACATGGGCACCGGCCTGTATTCGGCCATTGCCATTCTCATGGCGCTGCTGGAGCGGGAGCAGTCCGGGCAGGGGCAGTATCTGGACATGACACTTTATGATTGTGCCGTGTCCCTGATGCACCCTCATATTCCCAATTACAATTTTTCCGGCGAGGTGCCCGGACCCACCGGCAATGCCCATCCCAACATCAGCCCCTATGACACCTTTGCCACCGGCACCATCGATATCTTTATCGGGGCCGGCAATAACCGCGCCTGGGCCAAGCTGTGCCAGGAACTGGGGGTAGAGGAACTCATTGAAGACCCCCGATTTGCCAATAATATCGATCGGGTGAATAACCGCGATCAGCTCAAAACCCTGATCGAGGCCAGCCTCAAGCAGTTTGACGGCCAGGAGATTGGTTCCCGGCTGGCGGCAGCAGGCCTGGCGGCCGGGCCTATCCACAACACCGAACAGGTGGTGAACCACCCCCACACCCATCACCGGCAGATGACCATTGAGAAAGACTGGTACAAGATGACAGGCACGCCCATCAAATTTTCCCGCACACCCGGCAGTGTGCGGCATCTGCCACCGAAATTCGGTGCCCAGAGCCGGGAAATCCTGCAGGAGTTCGGATTTGACAGTGCTGAAGTCGAGGCTTTGTTGCAGGAACAGGTGGTGCTGGACCAGCGCAAACGCTGATCCACTGGCTCTGTGGGCCTTTCTCAAGCCAATCCCAAGCCATTCTCAAGCCACTCTCAAGCCAATAAAACACAATTAAATCAGGGCCATAGCCTCTGAGGAATAATTCTGCTTGCGTCTTGCTGATCTGGTGTTATAGTTATGTATAACACTAACTCAGTGAGTCAGTCACAACGTGGAAATCAACTGGAATAACAAGCAGCCCATTTATCTGCAGCTTCGCGACCGTCTGGTGGCGTTGATTATGGATGGTGAGCTGGCCGAGGGGGACGCCTTGCCGTCGGTTCGGCAAATTTCCAGTGAGCAGCGCATCAATCCGGTGACTGTCTCCAAGGCGATTCAGATGTTGGTGGATGAAGAACTGGTGGAAAAAAAACGGGGGCTTGGAATGTATGTTGTCAGTGGAGCGAAAGACAAACTTGCGACCGCGGAAAGGGATAAATTCCTGCGCGAAGAGTGGCCACAAATTGCCGAACGAATTGAAAGGTTGGGGCTGGAGCTGGATGATCTGCTTGGCCGAGATCAGGATTGACAGGGCAAGGGTTCTGGGACTGAGTGATGACTAGTATTGTGCACGCAAAAGGGCTGGAGAAATCCTTTGGCAGTTTCAAGGCGCTGAAGGGAGTCGACCTGGATATACCCCAGGGAGCCATCAGCGGCCTGATCGGACCCAATGGCGCCGGCAAGACCACCACCCTGAAAGCACTGATTGGCCTTTGCGATGTGCAGGGCGAGTTGGAGGTGGCCGGACAGGATCCGCGCCGGGCCCGCCACAAACTGATGGAAGAGGTCTGCTTCATTGCCGATGTGGGTATTTTGCCGCGTTGGCTAAAGGTCAATCAATTGCTGGATTATGTGGTGGCGGTACATCCGCGCTTCGATCGCAGCCGTGCCGAGCAGTTTCTCGCCACGACCGATATTCCGCCCAACAAGCGCATCAAGGAATTGTCCAAGGGCATGATTACCCAATTGCATCTGGCGGTGGTGATGGCCATTGATGTGCGCCTGCTGGTGCTGGATGAGCCCACCCTGGGCCTGGACATTGTTTATCGCAAGGAATTTTATGACCGCTTGCTGAATGATTTTTATGACGGTGATCGCACCATTATTATCAGCACCCATCAGGTGGAGGAGATCGAGGCACTGCTGTCGCATCTGGTGTTTATCAACCGGGGCGAGATCGTGCTCAACACGCAAATGACTGAGCTGGAAACGCGCTTCAGCGAACTGATTGTGCAGCCGGACAAACACGCCGAAGCCGAGGCTCTGGGGCCGATTTACCAGCGCAAGACCCTGGGCAAGCAATGTCTGACTTTCGAGGATGTGCCCAGGGAAAAACTGCGGCCGCTGGGCGAGGTAATCACACCCAGCGTTGCCGATCTGTTTGTTGCCAAGATGCGCCAGGATCGGCCGGAAAACCCGGTGGCCGACACGGGGGAGGCGGCTCATGAATAATTTCAGCGTCAGGCAATTTGCCATGTTATTGAAGCGGGAGCTGCTTGAGCATACCACCCTGTTTTTCTATGCCCCGGTGATTCTGGCAGCCCTGATATTCCTGTTCACAGCCTGGGTTTTGCATATGTTGCCAGGCGATGAGGTTGCGGTTGCCGTTGAGTATCTTGCAGTGGCCTTCAATGGTTTGTCACCACTGGAGATGGCGCCCCTGTTTATGATGCTGTCGGTTCCCTTTACCCTGGTATTCAGTGTCTGCGCCATTGTTTTTCTGTTGAGCACGCTGTACCAGGATCGCAAGGATTCCAGCGTACTTTTCTGGCACTCCATGCCGGTGTCGGATCTGCGTACGGTATTGTCCAAGATCGTGGCGCTGATTGTGGTGGCACCACTGTTCTACATAGCCGTGTTGTTTGTGCTCTATCTTTTGGGTATCGGCTGGATGACTCTGCTTGGTGTCAGTTATGAGGTTGCCGTCGGAGGCCTGGCCTACCTGTTGATGGCGGCTCTGCTGTCCTTGCTGCTGGTGTACTGCTCCATGGTGATCTCGGGGCTGTGGTTATTTCCCACCGTGGGATGGTTGTTGCTGTTCTCCGCCTTTGCCCGACGGGCCCCACTGATGTGGGCCGTCGGCGTCTTTATGTTATTGCTGTTTTTGGAAGACTTTGTGTTTGGCAGTCAGTTCCTGGCCAACTGGATTGAAAGCCGAAGTAATCCGGCTCAGTACATCGTTTTTGATTTTGCCGATCTGCTGCCTCGCTTGTTCAATTACGACATGTTGTTCGGCATCGCAGTGGGCAGCATCCTGGTGGGAGGCGCTGTGGTATTGCGCCGGTTTACCGACTAGCTACAGGGCCAGGCAAGACAGATTCCTGAGGATAGAAAGTTTATGGAACGAATCAGAGCATTAGTATTAAAAAATCGCTACAGCGTCCTGGTGACTACAATTGCAGTCTATGTGCTGGTGGTGGTACTGGAAGGGGTGCTTACCGGGCGGGAGGCGCGGGTGATCGATCTGGACAATCCCTATTTCGAACTGAATATTCAGGATTTCGAGGAATTCAGGGAAAGACGCGAGCGCTAGGCGCAGCATCTGGCTATCGAGCAAGCATTGGCCAGAAAGAGTTGACAGCTTTCTGGCGATCCCCTAAAGTCCGCAGCTTGTCGCGCCGGGACGCGCTGCAAATCAGAGTCAGACAGTTAAGCGATAAGCATGTACACATTGAGCACAATCAATTTTCGAATTGCCAGTCAGGCAGCCGCCGCAGCAGCTGCCCGCCGTGTTGCGCGTGCATTGTTCTCAGCCAAGGGAGCGCTGTGGTTTTAACTGACTGATTAATACTAATTCCAGAAAAAACCTCCAGAGCTTCCGGCTCTGGAGGTTTTTTTTTGCCTGTCGCCCAGACCGGGAAGAAACAGCGGGAGCATGATCATGGGCATCACCGAACAAATCAAAGATATCGAACTGGCTTCAAGAAGGGCCTGGCCGGCCCTGGAAGAAAGCGAAAGCAGTCTGGCTCTGTTGCGCTATGCCAGGGGTGTCAGCCGTCGAGCCAATTCCCTGACGCCGCTGTCACCACAGGCTGACGCCATGGCTGGCTTGATGCAACTGGCCGAGCGGTATTACTGGGGCAGGGGACTGCCCGCCATAATTCGTGTGGCGAGTTTTATGACAGCAGCACAAAGTATGCAGTCAGCACTGGCGGCCGCGGGTTATCAACCTGAAGCGCCAACGGCAGTGATGATCAGGCCGCTGGAGAAACAGCCCGTCGTTAACGGGTGCAGGGCGCTGTTGTCACTAGGTAGCAGGCAATGGCTCGCAGCCTCCGCTGTCACAAACCCTGAAAGGCTCGAGGATCAGGATCTGCGTCAAAGCTTGCTGGATCGCATTGCCGACCCGGTAAATTATCTGGCATTCGAGCAAGCGGGCGGCTTTGTGGCAACGGCCATGGCCGTGCGCAGCGGCGAAGCTTTGGGTTTGTTCGGAATTGCCACCGCGCCAGCCTGGCAACGACAGGGGCTGGCTGGCTCACTGATTCTGCAGCAGTTGGCCTGGGGGCAGATGCAGGGGGCCAGGTATGCCTATTTGCAGGTAGAGGAAAGTAATCTTGCTGCTATCAGGCTTTACCGGAAGCTTGGTTTTACTGAACTCTACAGTTATTGCTATTACGTGAAAGTGGCCGGCAATAAATCGGGGCTGCAAGTCATCAAACCGGAGCTGCGACCATGAACAGTATTGAAATCGAACAGCGCTATGGCATTCCCTTTTGCAAGCGGCAGGCACTTTGCATCGTGCGTGGTGACGGTAATCGGGTATGGGACAGTGAGGGCCGGGAATATCTGGATTTCAGTTCCGGTTGGGGAGTGACCAGCCTCGGGCACTGCCATCCACTGATTCAGCAGGCGCTCAAGGAACAGGCGGGTTTGCTGATGCAAAACCCCAATTCCGGCTTTACCTATTCGCCGGCCAGGGCCGCCTTGATGCAAAGGCTGGCGCCACAACTGCCATCGCCGCTGACGCATATGTATTTTGTGAACAGTGGCGCCGAAGCCAATGATGCCGCCATCAAGATGGCGCGCAAGATCACTGGCAGAACGGGAATAGTCAGTACCCTGCGGTCCTTTCATGGCCGCACCCTGAACACGCTGTCAGCCAGCGGTAGCAGTGCGGCGGCACAACTTCACAAGCCCTGGTTTCCGGCCAACCGTTTTGTGCCCTATGACGATTTACCGGCAATGGACAGTGCTATCGATGCGCAGACGGCGGCGGTGATTGTGGAGCCGATTCAGGGTGAAGGCGGCATTCGCCTGCCTGATCCTGGCTATCTGTCAGCTGTGCAGAGGCTCTGTCGGGCCCGGGGTGCGCTGTTGATTGTGGATGAAATCCAGACCGGCATCTGCCGCAGTGGCAGTCTGTTTGCCGTGGATCAATGCCAGCCGGCCGTGGAGCCGGATATGATGACTCTGGGCAAGGGGCTGGGAGGCGGCTTTCCCTTTGCCGCCTTGCTGATGTCCGGGGCCTGCGCCGGGCAGGTGCAGCCGGGGGATCATGGCGGAACCTATTGTGGCAATCCCCTGGGTTGTGCGGTGGCCACTGCGGTGCTGGACTATCTGCTGGCCGAGAATGTGGCCTCACGGGTCGCTGCCATGGGGGTTGTGCTGGGCAATCAGCTGGCCAGGCTGGGGGCAGAGTATCCGGAAATCATTGTTGAGCAGCGCGGCAGGGGCTTGCTGCAGGCACTGCAACTGACAGATGACGAGACAGTGCAGACGCTTTCAGAGGCCTGTCTGCGGCAGGGTCTGATGCTGATTCCCACCCGCAACGGGGTACTGCGCCTGCTGCCGTCCTTGCTGGTAAGCGAGGCTGAAATCGACGAGGCCATGGACAAGCTGGCCCGCGCCCTGGCGGCTGTGCGTGCCCGGGAAATTACGTTAGACTGCTGCGCAAGCGATTCCGCTTGATAGTGACAATGCCCAGCAACAGAGGACTCAAACCATGCTCAATACCCGTGTAATTTTCGCCAAGCGCCCCCTTGGAGAACCCGATGACGACTGTTTCAAAATCGAGCAGGTCGAGGTGCCGGAGCTGGGTGACGGGCAGATTCTCATCAAGGTGTGCTGGCTGTCCCTGGACCCCTATATGCGTGGTCGCATGAATGACGTCAAATCCTACGCAGATCCCATGCAGGTGGGTGATGTCATGATCGGCGAAAGCGCGGGCATTGTCATCAAGTCCAATTCGGACAAATTCGCCGTCGGTGACCGGGTTACGGCCCATCGGGGTTGGCAGAGTTATATCGTTGCCGATGAAGACGATCCCCGGCTGATGAAAGTGGATCTCAATAACGGCAGCCTGTCGGCCCATCTGGGTGTGGTGGGGATGCCGGGGCGCACTGCCTATTTTGGTCTCACTGAAGTCGGCAAGCCAAAAGCCGGTGAAACCCTGGTGGTGGCCGCCGCATCCGGAGCCGTGGGTTCCGTGGTGGGGCAGATTGCCCGCATCAAGGGCTTGCGGGTGGTCGGTATTGCCGGCGGGCCAAAGAAATGCCGCTATGTGAAGGAAGAGCTGCACTTCGACGCCTGTATCGATTACAAGGCCGGTAATCTCAAGGAAGAACTGGCTGCCGCCTGTCCCAATGGTATCGATATTTATTTCGAGAATGTGGGTGGCGATGTCACCAGGGCCGTGGCGCCGCTTCTGAATGAGGGGGCAAGAGTCCCAATTTGTGGTTATATCTCCAATTATAACGATGAGGATATCAGCAAGGCCGAGACCCCCTTCGATATTCTTAAAACCGCTGATCCGGTGCCCGAGCACCGCTTCTTTGTGGTTACCGAGTGGATGGACCGCTGGGTGGAAGCAACGCGCTTGCTGGGCGGATGGGTTGGTGAAGGCCGTCTCAAGTTCAGAGAGAGTATCGGTGAGGGCCTGGAGAACGCACCGGAATATTTTCGCGGCATGCTCAAGGGCAAAAACTTTGGCAAGCAGCTCATCAAGGTAGCCGATGAAGACTGACAGGCAGGCTGATTGCTGTTCGGCACTGGCAGTGGAGCCCGTGTATGGCGGATAGCAGCGAGCCCGATTACTCCATTAGCAGTTTGTTTTCCCTGGAGGGAAAGACAGCACTGGTCACCGGTGGCTCCAGCGGTATTGGTCTGATGCTGGCCAAGGGATTACTGCAAAATGGCGTCAGGGTAGTGATTGCTTCCCGCCGCCAGGAGAAATGCGACGCGGCCCTGAAAGAGCTGGCACCCCTGGGGGAATGTTGGGCCGTCGCCGCCGACGTCACCCGGGCCGGGGATCGGGCACGACTGCTGGAGGCCACGGCCGAAGCGCTTGGTAGTTTGTCGCTGCTGATAAACAATGCCGGGGCCAACTGGGGCGCGCCCCTGAAAGACTACCCCGATGACGGCTTTGCCAAGGTCATCAATACCAATCTTAATGCCGTGTTTTCCCTGACCCGTGATGCCATTCCCTTGCTGGAGATGGCTGCCACGCCGGCGGATCCGGCGCGCATTATCAATATCGGCTCCATGGACGGTATCCATGTGCCCATTGTGCAGCGGGTGCCTACCTTTGCCTACTCGGCCAGCAAGGCTGCCCTGCATCATCTGACCAGAACCCTGGCAGTGGATCTGGCTCCCAAACAAATTACGGTGAACGCAGTAGCGCCGGGTTTCTTTCCATCACGCATGACCGATTTTGTGTTCGACAAATTCCTGCCCGACATCGAAGCTGACTGCCCATTGCACCGGGTTGGCAAGCCGGAGGAGATGGTGGGCATTATCACTTACCTGGCGTCGCGAGCCGGCGCCTATACCAATGGCACAGTGATACCCGTGGACGGCGGTACCAGTATCTCCAAGGGCATGCGTCCCTGGATGCGGGATGAGCTTGAAGGCAGCGACCACTAGCAACAATTGATTGATAGAAGGGGGATTAATGAGTTTATTCAGCCTTGAAAGCAAGGTGGCATTGATTACCGGTTCCACCAAGGGAATTGGCCGGGCCATCGCCGAGCGCATGGCCGAGCAGGGAGCGCGGGTGGTGATATCCAGCCGTAATCAGGATGCCTGTGATGAAGTGGCCGCCGCCATTGGCCAGCAGGGCGGCCAGGCAATCGGCATCGCCTGCAATATCAATTATCCGGAACAGCTCAAGGCCCTGGTGGATGGCACGATCGCAGAATATGGACAGATCGATATCCTGGTCTGCAACGCGGCATTGAATCCCTATTTCGGACCCTCCAGGGATATTCCCGATGCCGCCTTTGACAAGGTGATGCAGGCCAATATTGGCAGTGTGCACCGACTCTGCAATCTGGTGTTGCCAGCCATGGCCGAACGGGGTGGTGGCGCCGCCATCATCGTCTCGTCTATCGGGGGTCTCAAGGGCACCGACAAGCTGGGCGCCTATGCCATCTCCAAGGCCGCGGACATGCAGATTGCCCGCAATCTGGCAGTGGAGTGGGGGGCGGACAATATTCGTGTCAATTGCATCGCGCCTGGTCTCATTCGTACAGATTTCGCCCGCGCCCTGTGGGAGAATCCTGAGATCTATCAGGAAACAGTATCCAAATATCCGCTGCGTCGCATCGGTGAGCCTGATGAAATTGCCGGTGCGGCGGTATTCCTTGCCTCCGCCGCCGGCAGTTTCACTACCGGGCAAACCCTGGTCATCGACGGTGGTGGTACAATCGCCGGCTAGCCCGGATCCGTAACATAAAGAGGTCAGCATGAATCTAGGATTGTCTGATGACATGGTCAAAATTCGCGAGAAGATTCGCGCCTTTGTCCATGACAAAGTAGAACCACTCGAGGGGGAATACCAGGATGAGGTGAATGTGGGAGATCGCTGGTCCCACACGCCGCGTCAGGAAGAAATCATGAACAGCCTCAAGGAAGAAGCCCGGGCCCAGGGCCTGTGGAACTTCTTCCTGCCCGAGAGCCAGGGCGGCGCCGGGATCAGTAATCTGGAATACGCTCACCTGGCAGAGATCATGGGGCGCAGCCGTCTGGCCTCGGAATGCATGAATTGCAGCGCCCCGGATACCGGCAATATGGAAGTGCTGGAGCGCTATGGCTCCGAAGAGCAGAAGAAGCGGTGGCTGGAGCCCTTGCTGGCGGGCGAGATTCGCTCCGCCTTTGCCATGACCGAGCCCAATGTGGCTTCTTCCGATGCCACCAATATCTCCACGTCCGCGGTGCTCGACGGTGACGAGTGGGTGATCAACGGCGAGAAGTTCTATATCTCCGGTGCCGGCGATGCCCGCTGCAAGATCATGATCGTGATGGTGGTGACCGATCCCGATACCCCCAAGCACAACCGCCAGTCGCAGATTCTGGTGCCCATGGATACCGACGGTGTGGAAGTGGTGCGGCCCATGCATGTCTTCGGTCACGACGATGCCCCTCACGGGCATATGCATATCAAATTTCATAATGTGCGCGTGCCACAAAGCAATATTATTCTGGGTCGCGGCCGCGGCTTTGAAATCTCCCAGGGTCGCCTGGGGCCAGGTCGCATCCATCACTGCATGCGCTCCATCGGTGCTGCCGAGAAAGCCCTGGATCTGATGTGTCAGCGGTCCCTGAGCCGGCAAGCCTTTGGCAAACCCCTGGCGGAGCTGGGTGGCAATTATGATGTGATTGCCGACAGTCGCATCGAGATCGAGATGTGTCGCCTGCTGGTGTACCGGACCGCCTGGCTGATGGATACCATTGGCAACAAGGCAGCCAGAGACGCCATTTCCCAGATCAAGGTGGCGGTGCCCAATATGTCTCTACGGGTTATTGACCGGGCTATCCAGATGCACGGCGCTGCTGGTGTTGGTCAGGACTTTCCCCTGGCTTCCCTGTATACCAGTCAGCGTACCCTGCGCCTGGCCGACGGACCGGACGAAGTGCATCGCCGGGTCATCGCCCGCAAGGAACTGGCCAAGTACAGTCAGTAATGAGCAAGCGCAGCAAGCGATTCAAACATGGGAACTGCGGTTCCCATTTTTGATTGGCGGCCCTGGTACCCGGTGATGCTCAACCCTTCAATTTCGGTAATTATTCCCAGCTACAACCGTGGTCACAGTCTGCCGCGGGCACTGGATTCAGTGCTGGCCCAGACCTGGCCCGCCGATCAGATCATTGTCGTGGATGACGGCTCTGATGATGGCACTGCCGAGTTGTTGGCCAGGGATTATCCAGAGCTACATTATCTGTTTCAGGAAAACCGGGGTGTCAGTGCTGCTCGCAACGCCGGTATCCGGGCCGCCGAAGGAGACTGGATTGCCTTGCTGGATTCAGACGATGAGTGGTTGCCGGAAAAACTCGAACGCCAGCTGCAGGCTCTGCAGGAATCAGAGGGGTCCTTGCTGGTACACTGCGATGAAATCTGGATTCGCAATGGGCGGCGGGTCAATCCCATGCATAAACATGCCAAGGCCGGTGGCTGGATCTTCGAGCGTTGCCTGCCGCTTTGCGCCATAAGCCCGTCGGCGGTGCTTATGGCGCGTTCGCTGTTGGCGGAAGTCGGGGAGTTTGATGAAGCCTTGCCGGCCTGTGAGGACTACGACCTGTGGCTGCGGATTTGCAGCCGTTATCCGGTGCTGTATGTGGAGCAGGCACTGCTGAAAAAATACGGTGGCCATGATGATCAATTATCCAGACAACACTGGGGCATGGACCGATTCCGGGTCCAGGCTCTGGATAAGATACTCTCGTCCGCCAGTCTCGATGCCCGGCAGCAGGAGCTGGCCCGCGCCATGCTAAAGGAAAAATGTCGCATACTGCGCCTGGGGGCCGAGAAGCGAGGCAATCAGCCCTTGCTGGATGAACTCCAGAGTCTGCTCAACCGTCACCAATTACAGGCGCCAGATGAATCACAATGACTGAGTCTTCAACAACAATGCCGAGATTGAATCTGTTGGTGGCCCATATGCTGGAGGCCAGGCCGCTGATTGCTGCCCTGGCCTTGCAGTCGGTAGAGGCGCAGCCCTTCAAACTGTTCAGTAACGATCAGGGGCTGAATCTCATTGTCTGCGGCAATGGCAAACTGGCGGCGGCCAGCGCCACGGCCTGGCTGGCCGGCAGGCAGCATCCGCAAGCGGCTCCGGCCTGGCTGAATATTGGTATTTGTGGTCATGGCAACGCCGAGCTGGGCAGTGGCTTTCTCATCAACAAGATCAGTGATGCCGGCAGTGGTGACAGCTTTTACCCAACTCCGTGGGGTGGCGACCAGCAAAGCAGCGCATTGCTCACCGTGGAGCAGCCGGAAGGCAACTACCCCGAGGACTGTGCCTACGACATGGAGGCCAGTGGTTTCTGGCCGGTGGCCAGCCGGCTGGCGGGTATAGACCTGGTGCATTGTTTCAAGATTGTCTCCGATAACCCGAACCATGGCCTGGAAAAATTTGCCGAGGCGCAGGTGGCCGACCTGTTCGAGCAGCAGCTACCCACTGTGCTAAAACTGATTGGAGACTTGCAGAGCAGGGCCGCCGGGCTGCAGGAACGGCAGGCACTGCCTGCGGCCTGTGAGCAGGTGCTGGGCAGGCTGCATTTTACCGTCAATCAGCGTTTGCAGTTACAGGATCTCGGCAGACGCTTTACCGCCCTGGACAGGGGGTCGCAATTATCCCGTCTCTGCGGGGAATTCAATGGCCGCGCAGCGGAGCTGCTTAAACAACTGCGCGGCGAACTGGACAGGCACTAGGCATGTTTTCGGCGATCTATATTGAGCAGGCATTGCAGGACCATCCCAGGGTCAGGGATATCTGTAAGCGCTATCCACAGGTGCCGCTTATCACATGTTCTCACTACGGCGAGGTATTCAATCGCAAGGCGCAAAATTTTCGCCTGCAGAAACAGGCGCCGGCATTGATTCTGGCCCGGAAGCAGGGCCAGGCTGTGCTGCCGGCGCCGGCTGGCTACGGCTTTGAACAGGGCTCCGGCTATTACTTTTCCCATATGCTTAATTGCCTCTACGATTGCCGCTACTGTTTTTTGCAGGGCATGTATCGCTCTGCGCATTATGTATTGTTTGTTAACTACGAGGATTTTCGGGAGCAGTTGCTGGCACATTTTCAGAACCAGCAATCTGCCTCGGTGTATTACTCCGGCTATGACTGCGACAGTCTGGCCTTTGAGCCGGTGAGCCGGTTCTGTGATTATTTCTTGCCCCTGTTTGCCGAACACCCGGACGCGACGCTGGAGCTGCGCAGCAAGAGCACCCAGGTGCGCAAGCTGCTGCAGTATCAGCCTCTGGACAATTGCATTGTTGCCATGAGCCTCGCCTCCGAGGCCAGCGGCGCCCGCTGGGAAGCGAAAGTCCCGGCTCTGGCCAAGCGGCTCGATGCCTTGCAACGCCTGCAGGCGGCCGGCTGGAAGATTGCCCTGCGCTTTGAGCCGGTGATCGCCAGTGAGTCAGTGATTGAGGAGTATCAGCAGTTATTCAGCAAGGTTTTTCAAAGTCTCGATGTCAGTGCGCTGCACTCGGTAAGCCTCGGTGAGTTCCGCATGCCCTCGGGCTTTTACAAACAGATTGTCAGGCTCTACCCCGATGAAGCCCTGTTCGCCAAACCGGTACAGGTGGAGGAGGGCATGACGGCCCTGGCCGGTGGCGGTGAAGCACTGATCCGGGAGCTGGAAGTCAGGCTGCATGATTTTATTCAGCCACATCAGTATTATCGTTGTGCCTGAAGTTGAGAGACCGGCAGATTGTCCCGGCAATGAACAGGCAGCAGCAATGTATTTGAACAAGCGCAGGCAAAGGAACCAGACACAGTGAAAGCCGCCAATGAACAACTGGTGATCGTCACCGGCGCCTCCTCCGGCATCGGCCTGGCACTGGTCAGTCAGTTGCTGGAGGCTGGCTATCATGTGCTGGGCATCGCCCGCCATTTCGATGATCCCATGGCCGAGCATGAGCGCTTCAACTTCGCCGCCATGGATCTGTCCGACATTGCCAGCCTGCCCGCCCAGCTTACCGAGCTGGTGGAGAGTCTGAACCTGCCAGTGGCAGCGGTGTTTAACAATGCCGGGGTGGGCAAGATCGGCTTTCTGGAACAGCTTTCCTGGGACGAGCTTCAGGTTTGCATGAATACCAATTTTCTCAGCCATGCCATGCTCTGCAAGGCACTGATACCGAAACTGAAGAAACAGGGCTTTGGCCTGATTGCCTTCACGGGCTCCGAGGCGGCGCTGTCGGGATCACGCCAGGGCAGTATTTATTGTGCCAGCAAATTTGCCCTGCGCGGTTTCGCCCAGGCCCTGCGAGAAGAATGTAATCGCGCCGGCGTGCGGGTCAGTATCATCAATCCGGGCGCCACCGACACGGCCTTTTTCGATGACCTGCACTATCAACCCGGTGCAGCGCCCGAAAATGCCATTACCCCCGAGCAGATTGCCAGCACTTTTCTTTTTATGCTCGAGTCACCGCCCACGGCAGTGATCGATGAAGTGACCCTGACACCGCTGTCGCGGGTCTGGGAGCGTAAATAGGCAGCATCGCGACAGCCCGGGCGGCAACACGGCCCGGCCCGGTCGGTCAGGCTGCGACAATCTGCCGCATAGCCAGAGGGCTGTCAGTGTTGGTTTGCATTGCTGCAGTTGCGATAATGGCACCATTCCCTATTGATTCGGGGCAATAGCCCGTCAGGATGACACAATGATTAAAACAATGAGCAAATCCCTTGCCGTACTGGCTTTGATGCTGGTCTCCAGCCTGGCCCTGGCCCATACCGGTCTGAAAGAGTCCACTCCCGCTGATGGCACTACGGTCAAAATGCCCCCGGCGGCTATCGATCTGGTTTTTACCGCTGATGTCCGCCTCATCAAGTTCGAACTCAGCAGCAACGAGCAAGTACTGGAAACCGGTTTCAAACCGGTGGCTGACACCATGACCCGCTTTTCTGTTGCCACGCCGTCACTCACTGCTGGCAGCTACACGGTCAACTGGGCAGTGATTGGCGCAGACGGTCATACCGTCACCAACAGCTTCAGTTTCTCGGTTGATCCCGCCGCCGTTGCTGCGTCCCAATAAGCCCAGCCGGCAGGACCTGACGGGCTGAGAGCATATGGAGTCTTTCGTTGTTCCCTCGGCCTGGGAAGTGGCAGGCCTGCTGTGCAAACTCTTCCTCTATTTTGGTGCCGCCACACTGGCGGGCGCCGCCCTCAATCTTGCCTTTTATTCAGACGGTAGCCGCCGCACTGTGCAGGGCTTGCTGGTCTATGGATTGATCGGCGCTGTGCTTGGCTTTCAGGCGGTGCTGCTGAACTATCTTGTGCAGGTGGGCATGATCAGCGCTTCCGGTCTGGCCGGCATGTTTGACTGGACCATGGCAGAAATTCTCATGGATACCCCGCTGGGGGAAACCACGCTCTGGCGCCTGGTGGCCTTCACCGTGGCCCTCGTGGGCCTGGTAATCTGCCTGCAGCTGCTGGCGCGCCGCAGCCAGCCTCCATCCAGGCGCCTGCACACGGCCCTGGTGGCGATTCCGGCGCTGGCCCTGCTGATACTGGCGGAGAGTTTTCAGCTTTCCGGCCACGTTTCGGTACATGGCAAGCTCGCACAACTGGCCATCAGTCTGCATGTCATCGCCTTTGCTGCCTGGATCGGTTCACTTTATCCACTGCTGCGCCTGAGCCATGGGCTGCAAGCCTCGGAGCTGGCCTGGTTCATGGGCCGCTTTGGGGATCACGCCCGGCTGGTGCTGGCGCTGCTGCTGCTTGCCGGCCTGTTCCTGTTGTGGGAGCTGTTAATGACACCCGGCGAGCTTTGGCAAACTCCCTATGGGCTGTCTCTGAGTCTGAAGCTGCTGCTGGTTGCGGCCCTGCTGGGCCTGGCCGCCCATAACCGCTATCAGCTGGTGCCGGCCGTGGCAGAGGACAAGGGCGGGGCGCTGCTGCAGTTACGACGCAGTATCAAGGGTGAAATGGGTCTGGCCCTGCTGATCCTGCTGCTGACTGCCTACCTGTCTACACTGGTAGGCCCCATGGATCATCAGGCGGCCGCTGTCAGGCTGGAGACAGCGGAATCTTCGCTGGCGCAAAGGTGAGGTTGCTGGCCGGTGGTTCATGGCTCTGACGGCTGTCATCCTCCTCAATCAATCGATGCACCTGCAGGGTCTCAAGATTCAGGCTATACAGGGCCGGTTGCTGGCCCGGTGCCTCAAAGGCAGTGGCGGTTTGCAGCTTGCTGTCCCGGGTGAACAGCAGGGCATTGCCCAGCGGTGACCAGGTTAGCCGGCTGAGCGGGGCCGGGGAGTGATAAATGGGCAGGGGGCTCTGCTCCGAAGACAATTGCCCCAGATAGATGGTTGAGCCGCTCAAATCCTGTTCGAGATAGGCAAAACGGTCGCCGTCGGCCGCCATCACCGGATTCTGTACCGCATCGCCCAATCTCTCATCAGCCCAGCTGGCGCTGAGCTTGACTTGCCCCGCCAGGGGAGCCGGCACATCCATCACCACTTCATCACGCAATGGCAGATTGCTTGCCGGTCTTGTGCTTTGCTGGTCAGCGATCGGGATTGCCTGGCTGTGTGGCAGATTGTTATCGCTGGCATCGCCCAGCCCCAAAGACAGGGCCAGACTCAGCGACAGAGTCAGTGACAGAGTCAGTGACAAAGAGAGAGCCATGGCTGCCGTCCGCCGGCCGCTGGGTCTTGACCAGAGGGCTGGCCAGGCCTGCATCAGGGTGGTGGCCAGTGGCAGTGCTGTCGCCCCGGAATGGGGGCCTGCTGCGTGTTGCGCTGCGTCATTGGCAGCGCTGACTGTGGCGGTAAGGCGGTAACCGCGTTTGGGAATGGTGCGCAGTTTGTCGCGGGCCGGAAAGTCTTCGGTCTGCAGCATCTTGCGCAGTTCCGAGACGGCCCGGGTGAGGGAGTTTTCATTGACGATGACCCGCGGCCACAGTTCGGCCACCAGCTCGTCCCGGGCCACCACCTCGCCGGCGCGGGCAGCCAGCAGGCACAGCAGTTTCATCAGGCGGGGCTCCAGGTGGCGCTCCAGCGACTGCTGACGGTGACTGATCTGATTCAGGGCCGGTGCCACCCGCCAGTTATCCACATAGAAGTCCTGGCCAGTCAGTACCGGCTCGCTCTGGCTGTCTGCCTGGCTCTCCGCAGAGCTTTGTGGTGCCCATTGTGGTCTGGAAAAATGCTTCATGTTGCCCCCGGCGTCTCAGTTCGAGTGGTGCTTCCCGATGTGGCTGTCATGTGCTTCGTCATGTTCTTCTTTATCTAATGCTTTGTGCTGCTATTTCAAGGGCTTGAAGCGGCTTTAAAAGGCATTTTATCGACCCTGTCTGTCGCTCTGTAGCAGGCCTGTTGCGAGCCCTTGTGTCTGCTGTTTTGACGCTGCTGGTCAGGGATTGGTTTACAGCCACTGGCCGTTATCTGCTGCAGCCCGTCAAGCTTCCCCGCACCGTTAACCTTACCTCCAATTTGACCGTGAAATCCCCGATTTTCTTCATCTGCAGCTTTTCTGGATAAAAACTTCACGGCGGTTTCAGGTAATTACCCGGCCTGGGCCCTAGATTGAATGGCAAGCGCGGCTCAAGGCGAGCTGCAGTAACTGTTTCGCATTCATGCAACGAGGTGAACTACATGACAAGCAAGAGTCTTTTTCGCAGTCTGATTCTGCTGCTGGCCCTGGGAGTGACCGGCCAGGCCCTGGCAATCAGTGACGAAGCCCGCCGGCAGGGGCTGCCTACCCTGGCACCCATGCTGGAGCAGGTGACGCCGGCGGTAGTCAGTATCCGTGTTACCAAGTCCATGCCGACATCGTCACGCTATTTTTTCAATGGCGAACAGCTGCCGGAACAGCTGCGCCGCTACTTTGAAGGCACGCCGGACAATTCCCGCGGCAATCAGGCGCCCTACGCCAGTGGTGCCGGTTCCGGTGTGATTATCGATGCCGAGGCCGGACTGGTGGTGACCAATCACCATGTCGTGGACAGTGCCAGCAGCATTACCGTGCAGCTCAGTGACGGCCGCAATCTGGAGGCGGAACTGCTGGGCAGTGATGCCAATACCGACGTGGCGCTATTGCGCATCGAGGCCGACAATCTCAGCGCTGTAAACTTTGCCGAGATCGACACCGTGGCGGTGGGGGATTATGTGGTGGCAATCGGCAATCCCTTCGGAATTGGTCAGACCGTGACCTCGGGTATTGTCAGCGCTCTGGGCCGCACCGGCCTGAACCGCAATAATTACGAGGATTTCATCCAGACCGACGCGGCCATCAATATGGGTAACTCCGGCGGCGCACTGGTGGACCTGGAAGGTAATCTGATCGGCATCAATACCGCCATCATCAGTGGCAGTGGTGGTAGCAATGGCATTGGCTTTGCGGTGCCGGTGGATATGGTGTCGGCAGTGGTTGATCACCTGGAGCGCGATGGTGAAGTGCAGCGTGGCTTGCTGGGAGTCACCATTACCGATGTTGGCCCGGAAGTGGCTGCGGCTCTGGAAGTGGATGTCAGCGAAGGCGCCCTGGTTACCAGTGTGATGCCCGACAGTGCCGCCGAACAGGCTGGCCTGCAGGTATCTGACATTGTGGTGGAGCTCAATGGCGAAGCCATTGCCAGCAGCCGCGATCTGCGCAACAGCGTCGGCCTGATGCGCCGCGGCGAAGAGGCCACACTGCGACTCTATCGCAATGGCGAACCCATGACCCTGACTGCCACTATCGGTGGTCCTTCCGGGCAGGTGGCTGTCTCTGATGGTGGGCGGCCGACACTCAGCTCTGAATTTCGCGGTGCCCGGCTGCGCCCGCTACAGGCCCAGGAGGCTGATTTCAGCGACGAAGGCGTGCTGGTGGTGGAAGTGAGCCCCCGTAGTCCGGCGGCGGCAGCCGGTATTCAGGCGGGTGATGTGATAACCGCAGTGAATCGCCGCAGCATCGCCGATCTTGGCGAGTTCAATGCCGCTGTGGAAGGCTCGGAGCGACTCACTGCGCTGACTGTGATGCGCGAAGGTCGCCAGTTGTTGCTGTTCGTGCCCTGACAACCCGGGCCCCGCAGCGCACTGCTGCGGAGTCCATGTCCGGCCGGGCCTGCCAGCAAGCGAGCCTGACCTAAACTGTGCCCCCCCCTTGGCCGACTTAATAAGCTGTTAAGTCGGCTTTTTTTAGGCCATCCGATGGCGCCCCCCAATTAAATCGGACTTCCACCAGAGCAGGGAGCATGCTACTTTTGCCGGGCGCCAGTAAAGCGAACCGGCGCATCCCGGCAATAATCAGAATCTCAAGCAGTGCGAATCTCCAATTCCATCTTTCACCAACTCTTGCGTCCCTGGCTGCTACTGGCCCTGTGTCTGCCAGCTACTGGGCTTGGCAATTCGGATCCGGGCCTGGCGAATCAGGCAGCCGAGGCAGTGCCGCGCTACAACTATGACTTTTCCCGGTTTATGGACTGGCTGGCGGAGGCTTCCGCTGAAAGAGAGATACCTGGCGCGGCCCTGGCTATTGTGTCCCGCGAGGGGGTCCGCCACATGCACACCTGGGGTGTGAAACGGATCGGTGTCGATGAGTCGGTGGCGGTGGATTCAGTATTCCGGATCGCCAGTATGTCCAAGACTTTTGCTGGTGCCGCCGGCACCTTGCTGGTCCATGAGGAGCTGGATACCTGGGACACCTTGCTGACCGATCTGTTTCCGGACATGAAACTGGGCTCTTCACCCATGTCCCGTGGTATCACTCTGAAGCATGTATTGAGCCAGTCAACGGGTCTGATGCCCCATTCCTATTCCAACATGCTCGATCACGGCGTCGAGTATGAGCGTATCAAGCAGCAATTCGATGAGATTCCGACAGTTTGTCAGCCTGGCGAATGCTATGGCTACCAGAATGTGGTGTTTTCCCTAGTGGGCGATGCCATTGAGCAGAGTACCGGTGACAGCTATGCTCACTATTTGCAGGAAAAACTCTTCAAGCCGCTGGGCATGATGACCGCCAGTGTCGGGCTGGAAGCCTATGAAGCTGACCGTGAAGCCACCTCGCCGCACCGGAAATTTCGCAGCGGCTGGCGTCCTACCTCTACCAATGCGGCTTATTACACGGTGGCGCCGGCTTCCGGTATCAATGCCAGTCTGTACGACATGACCCTTTGGCTGCGCGCCAATCTGGGTGCCTTTCCCGAGGTGCTGCCAGAAGATACCCTGGCGGAAATGCACAGTCCGGTAATCGAATCGCCCTATGGCAACTACTTCAATCGCTGGTCAGGTCTGGAAAAGGCCTACTATGGTATTGGCTGGCGGGTACTGGATTACAAGGGTGTGCGCGGCATCCACCACGGTGGGGGCGTGCGAGGTTATCGCTCGGAAATGGTATTCGTTCCGGATGCCAATATCGGCATGGTGCTGATGTTCAATGGCGATTCCAACCTGGCCAACGATGTAGTGCCACATTTTCTCGATGATTTACTCGCCGTATCAGGCTCTGCCGAGTAACGGCATCTCCGCTAGCCATTCAATCCAGTCTGACCAATCAGGACCGACACTATGAGCACGGTTATCGACCTGCTGAAATCCCATCGCAGTATTCGTAAATTCACCGACCGCCCGATTACACCCGAGTTATTTGCCCAGCTCATTGCCGCTGGTCAGTCGGCGGCTACCAGCAGTTTCCTGCAGGGCAGTACAGTCATTCGGGTAACGCGTCCGCAAGTGCGCGCCGCCATCGCCGGCCATGCCGGTAATCAGAAATACGTGGAGACGGCGGCAGAATTCCTGGTGTTTTGTGCCGATCTCAAACGGGCAGGAAACTATTGCCGCAAATACGACATGCCCTTCGAGGGAGACTTTACCGAGCATTTTATTATTGCCACGGTGGATGTTGCCCTGATGGCCCAGTCAATGGTGACCGCGGCCGAGTCGGAGGGACTGGGCATCTGCTATATCGGGGGCATTCGCAATAATCCGGGCCCGGTCAGTGAACTGCTGGAACTGCCGCGGGGCGTTTATCCGGTATTTGGTCTCTGTCTCGGCTACCCGGATCAGGACCCGGAAGTGAAGCCCCGATTGCCGGCGTCGGTGATTCTGAAACAGGAAGTCTATAACGAAGAAGGCGACGAAGAAGCCATCGCCGCCTATGACAAGCTGATTGAAGAGTATTACCGCAGCCGTACCGGCGGTGGTCACGGCACGCCCTGGACCCGTCAGGTAGCGACTTTACTGTCAGAGAAATCACGCCCCCATATGCGTGATTTTCTGGCCGGGCAGGGATTCAAGTTCAAATAGCATCAGCAGTGAATGCCGGCGCCGTCGGCTCACTCAGCGATTGCCGAAATAAACCATGCACTGCCGGGACAGGGCGCAGAGCCTGCCGTCTTGGCTATAGATGCGCCCCGATTGCTGGGTATAACCTTCAGCGGCAGCTTCGGTCGTGAATTCCAGATAGAACCAGTCACTGTCAATCAACTTCGGGTCCTGGACAAACTCCAGGGACCAGGTCAGTGAGCTGGCCGGTACCGGTGGCTGCTCATAAAAAGACAGAATAACCGGCGGTGGGATATCGGCAATGGCCACCAGCTTTTCATTGGCAAAGCCGCTTATTCCATCCCGGTGGCGAACCCACATATCCAGTTGTCGGCTGTTGCTGCCGGAAAAGGGCAGAGCATCGCTGACCCAGGCGCCATCGAATCGTCCCAGGAATGCAGGCAGGCGTTTTCTGTGCTGCTCAATTTGCAGGCCCGACTCCCGGCTCACCGGGCTGGCAGTTTCGGCAGGCACTGCCAGTTCATCCCGGCTCACGCCATAGGCCGCCATGGCCTGCAGGCAGAGCTGACCATCCTGGTAAAGGCCGGCACTGGTCTGGGTGACATTGCGGCCCTGGCGCTGGATGGTGGCTTCAAGCTGCACCTCACCCGGTGGCAGGGGGGCGATAAAAGAGACCATCAGGGAGCGCAGCGGTATCTCGCCCGCGGTCAATTTATCCATGGCGGTGACTGCCATGGCCGCAGACAGGCCGCCAAAGGCCGATCTCCCCTGAGTCCAGGACTCATCGAAAGTGCTGCGATTGTCATCGCTGTTGTGGAGTCGTTGAAGAATACTGCCAAGGCCGTTGGAATCCATAAATACCGCGTTGCTCCGTGGTTGAAAGGCGCTGTGAATCGAGCCAGCTATGTTATGCTAGACGGCTGTAATTGATCAAAAGAGACTGCATTCAGTTCAGCAGCAGACAGAAAATTTTGACCATGCCCCGGCGTACAAACATCCCCCTGGTGAAGAAGAATCCTGGCCGTTCAATTTTGCTGGGGCTTTTCTGTGCCGGATTGAGCCTGCCAGCCATCTACGCCCAGCCTTCCGAGCACGCCCGGTATCAGCCCAGTTCCTACGGCAGCAGCCTGGTGCAGCGCACCCTCACCACGCCGGACGACGATGCAGTACTGTCCCAGGCACCCAGGGAGATCCTGCTGCAGTTTCCCGAGCAGGTCAGGCTGGTAAAACTGACCCTGCACAATGAAACCCATGACTGGGTGGATATCGATTTTCGCTATGACCCAAGGCCCGGCAATCGTTTTGTGTGGGCGCTACCGGGTTTGCAGGAAACGGCCTATTACACCGCCGCCTGGGCCATTCTCGGTGCCAATGACGAACTGGTACGGGGCAGTTTCAGCTTCGCCTTTGGTCCCGATGCCGAGCCGCCTTCGTCGCTCAGGCCAGCACTGGAATCACCCGGCCAGGTAGGCCCGGATGGTTCCATTATTCGTCAGGTGGCACCACCACCGACCCAGATTATCCTGGACCAGGATAACCGCAACTTCGATCCGCCGTTTACGATTCGGCTCGATCAGGAACCGGACCGCGACTAGAGCCGGGTCATGGAGAGCCGGGTCATGGACACTCAGCCATAAAAGGCAAGCAGCCATAAAAAAGGGCGCCAGTTGGCGCCCTTTCTGTTGGTGTTTCCAGTGTATCTACTCGTCCACGTGCACAGTGATATAGGCATCGTGGTAGAGGCCGCCGTCGTCGGCACGGCCCCACAGCACATAGGTACCGGGTTCATGGAAAGTGGCTTCAACTTCCCAGATGCCGTCTTCCGGCTGCTCCGGCGGATGCCACTGGGCACTCCAGGGTGAATTGGCAGAAGTACGGGTATCTTCCCAGGGCTTGGGCAGCGGCGGGTCAAATGTGACTTCGCCGTCACCACGGTAGATGTTCCAGGACATGAACAGGCCGTTTACCTTGCCTACTGTCACTCTGGAAGGGGGTCGCAGCATACGGCTCTTCAGGTCTTCGGCACTGATGGTGGGCTCACGATCGGCTTCAGGCAGGCCGTCGTCCCAGATATGGGCGGCGATACTGATGGGCTCACCGACCCGGGCACTGCGCACCTGGTCGCCCTGAACGGTCACAACCGGAGGCACATTGGCACGGGATTCGGGGCTACTGGTGCCGGCACCGAGGGAGCCGGTTTCCGAGGCAATAACCATGTTGTCCACCAGATAGTCCTGGCGCAGACTGGCATAGGCCTTGCGTTCAACCCCATTGACGTTCAGGGTCCAGACCAGTTCCTCATCTTCGCCCCAGTCGGCCGGCACGGTCACCTCGAAAGTGAAACGGTTGCGGCGTGGCAGAAAGTGGGTGGGCTGGCCGCGGTCAGCCTCGCCGGGTGAAAAAAAGTTGTTTTCACCAACGGGCACATGGGGTGTCTCTTCCCAGTTCTCATTCATGTAGCCAAACATAAAGTTGTAGCTACCGTCTTCATTCTGGCGCCAGCCTTCGTAGGCCGGCTCCACATGCTGCCCTTTGCGGTAGGTCTGGGCCGAAACCAGCGGGCTCAGTACCAGGGCGAGAATCAGGGTAATCAGTTGGGCGGCTTGCGTCATTGTTATTTTTGAGTGCTTCATAATGCTCTTGATCGCTTGCTGTCAGGGTAAGTTGTCAGATTAGGGTTTCTGTTTCTTGTTTTGCAGTGTTCCGGGCGTCACAGCCAGTACTGCACTGACCATAACGTATTGAACGGTAGCACTTTTCCTGAAAATTTTGAATTCACTCAGGGGCAAATTCTGTAATTTTCAGGCACAAATTATGACGGTTTTTGAAAAAAGTAACCGGGCCCCGGATTTTGGGGTCTGCAGAGAAGGAGAGGATTTCAGAATAGCTCAGTGGCCAGGCCGATTGGCTGCTATTCGCGCATCAATTGCCACAAATTGCTACTGGCCAGCACCGCCACAAACAGCACGATCAGGGCAAAACTGAACCATTGCACCGCGTAAAACAGGTTCTGATTAACGTCGGCATTCACCGCCGGCCAGTGCCTTACCAGCACCCCGGGTTGGTCCTCTGTCAGTCGTACTTCGAAGGGAAAGACCGGCTCACCAAGGATCTCTTCGATGATGTCGATTTCCAGAGTGCGCATTTCCAGCGGCCACTGGCTGGCATCCACCTCACTGGCGATAATTCGCCGGTCGGGGTCCGGTACATGGATCTGCGCGGATATTTCCGTCGGGCCCTCATAGGGGTTGAGGTAGGGAGGGGTGTCCGGGGGCAGAATGCCGGTGGTCCAGCCGCGACTCACCAGCACCAGCTCGCCGCTACTGGCCAACCGAAACGGGGTGACCACGCCATAGCCAATCTGGCTGTCAAAGAATTCTGCCAGCAGCAGGATAGTGCGCTCATTCCAGTATTCGCCTGTCAGGGTGACATGGCGGTTTTGCAGGGTGGGGTTCTGGGGCACCAGCTCACTGGGGGAGATATCCTCAATATTGGGGGCACTGAGCTGCAATTCCGCCATCAGTTCCCGCTGTGCGTCCACTTTTTCGGCTGCCCGGTCGAGCTGCCAGAGCCCCAGGCGACCCAGGGTGAAGGCGGTGATCAGCACACAGGCCGCCAACAGCCAGTTGACCCGCATATGAAAGCGGCCAAGATGAAATTCGCGTTTGAGACTACTATTCAGGGACATAATACGGAGTGGGTCGAAACCGGTTTGCCAGGGCGCCAAGAGCCTAATGCAGAAGCTGGTGCAATTCAACTTCTGTCCGCTCAATATTGTTTGGCGCGTGCTTCTGAAGGCCATTACGCTGCCGGGCAGCTACACGGATTTGTGCTATTGACCGGATTGGGAAGGCGGTGGTCGAAGCCCGGGGCGGGGATGTGATATAACGCCAGATTCCCGGCTCACCGTGCCATGTCGCGGCCTTGCGGCAGTGAAGAGCCGGCATTTGGAAGACGTTATGGAAGTTCTCAGTGACCTGACGGTTATAACCTGGACCCTGATCATCACCATGGTGCTGTTGATCGTCTGGTTTCATGGCCCCAGCTATTCGCCCCAGACCGTCAAGTCGGCGCCGTCCATCCTCACCAGTTTTGGCATTTTCGGCACTTTCCTCGGTATTGCCTTTGGTTTGATGCAGTTCGACAGTGCCGATATCGAGGCCAGTGTGCCGGTGATGATCGATGGCCTGGGGGTGGCGGTCTGGTCGTCGGTGACCGGCATCCTGGGGGCACTCAGTATTCGCCTGCGCCATTCCCTGCAAAGCATCCGTCAGGCTGGCAAGGAGGAAGTGCAGCAGGCCACTGTCACTGACCTGAATAATGCCATCGTGGCACTGAACCAGAACCTCGACCAGTTGCGTCAGGAAAGCCGGGCCGACGCCGCCAGCCTGCTGGAATCCAATCAGCGTTACCGGGACGACATGGTTAGCGCCAATACCGAAGCCCTGTCCCGCGCCATCGAGACAGTGATGACCGAATTCAACAGCCGTATCGAGGTACAGTACGGCGAGAATTTTCAGAAATTCAATCAATCCCTTGGACATTTGCTGGAGTGGCAGCGCAGCTACTCGGCCCAGCTCGATGACATGCTGAAGGCCCAGCAGGCCAGCCTCGATGTCATTGCCCATGCCAGCCGCTCCTATGAAGAAATGCTGGAACACTCCCGGGAATTCAATCGTGTGGCCAGTTCCCTGGGTGAGTTGCTCAAGGGCCTGGAGCAACAGACCCGCAATCTGGAAGGCTATCTGTCGGGGCTTTCCGGTCTTGTTGGACAGGCCAGCGAAGGTCTCCCGGCCCTTGGTGATTACGTCAGTGAGTTGACCGTAAAGCTGACCGGCAGTATCGAAGAGAACAATGCCAGTGTGACGCGCATTCTCAGTCAGGCTGCCGAAGATATCTCCCGTACCGTGGAGGAGGTCAATCGCTCACTGGCAAGTTCAGTCAATGAAGCCCACGGCGGACTGGCGCAACACGTCGAGGCCATGACCGAGAAAACCAGCCAGCATATGCAGTTGCTGGACGAGTCCATGGAGAAAGAACTGACCCAGGCCTTGCAGACCTTTGGTTATCAGCTTACTGCCTTGTCGGAGAAATTCGTCAATGACTACATGCCCCTGACCGATCGGCTGCGGGAGGTGTTGAGTCTGGCGGAGGCGCAACTGGAGAAACCGGCCAGGTCCCGCTCATGAGCTTTCAAACCAACGAACTGGAAGCGGAAAACGAAGAACACTGGATTGCCGTCAGTGACCTGATGAGTGGTCTGATGATGCTGTTTCTGCTGATCGCCGTGATGTATCTGGTCATCGTCGAACGCAAGAACGACGAGATCGAGCAGGTGGTGGTGCTCTATGAAGATCTGCGCGAGGAGTTGTATCAGGACCTGCTGGCGGAGTTTGCCGCTGACCTGCCGCGCTGGGGTGCCGAGCTGGATGAGGACCTGCGGCTGCGCTTCACCAATACCGATCTGTTATTCGAGGAAGGGGAGTCACAACTGCGACCGGATTTTGCGCGCATCCTCACCGATTTCTTTCCCCGCTACATGACGATCCTGTCTTCGGAGGATTACCGTGAGGACATTCTCGAAGTCAGGATCGAAGGCCATACCTCCAGTTCCTGGTCCCAGGCCAGTGACAGTGACGATGCCTATCTGCGCAACATGGCACTTTCCCAGGAGCGCACACGCTCGGCCCTGGGCTATATCATGAACCTGGAGGCTGTGGCCCATGAAAAAGACTGGCTGCGGCAACGCCTGACGGCCAATGGCCTGTCTTCTTCGCAACTGATTCTCGACGAGCGTGGTGGCGAGGATGCGGATCTGTCCCGGCGGGTCGAGTTTGTGGTGGTCACCGATGCGGAAACCCGGCTGTCCACCATCCTGCAGGAGCTGCGCTGATGCAGCTGCTGGATTTCCGGGAATTCACGCCCTTTAACCAGTTGCGTGAAAAAATGGACACCGCCCGCCTGGGCTATTTCGAGCTCTTCGATCCGGCCATACATCTGACCGGCAATGAGCGCTCGGAACTTAAAGAGCGGGGCATGCTCAAGCGCCTGGATGAGATCAAGGTCCTGCCGGACAAGACCCTGGCTATCAAGAACAGCCGCGTACTGATTTATAATCCCGATGAAAACTTCTACCGCAATAGCCGTGAATACCCCAGCTATCATGTAGCCCATTGCAGTTTTCTGCTGGAATCGGCCCGGGAACAGCCGGATCTGGAATACCTGGTCACCACCCGTCTTGCCGAAGACTATGAACTGCTGAAAATCAGGCCCAGTGGCGAGATCAGTGTCAGCCAGCACGGCTTTGTGGTCTGCAAGCATTGCCTGCATAAATTGCGCTACAAGGATTTCGATGAGTTTCGAAATCGCAAGCGGGGTTACAGCGAAAAGGTGCTGAAGAGTTTCAGGCTGGAGGAATTCTTTGCGCTGTACACCCTCTATCCGCTCAGTTTCGGCCAGCGGCCAGAAACTGCAGATTCAGGGCTGCTGGGTCAATGAAAGGGTATTGCCATCCGGGTCCTTGAACCAGGCCACGCGGGCACCATCAGGGCTGCTCCAGATTGCGAGCTGGTCCTGTTCCAGAAAATCAAATTTCTCGAATACCACACCCAGTTCAGACAGTGCTCTGACCTGCTCGTTGATGTCGTCTACCTGGAATCCCAGAGTCGTATAGGGCGCCGGTTGCAGCGCGTCGACTTTCTGAATGCGTAATTCGGTTCCTTCCACCTCAAATACCAGTGCGTAGGGGCTGTCCGTCACAAATCTGAAGCCCGGCAGCTGTGAGTAAAAAGACTGGCTCTGCGCTGGCCTGGCCGTGGCAGTAAAGAGAATGGCTTTCATGTCGGACTCCCTGGCGCTAGTCGGAGGGAAGCGCGTCGATCCCGTTTTGTCGATCCAGCAATAGCGGTTCGCTGACTCCGTCGATTCCGGCCATGGCCAGAATTACCAGCAGGGCAGTCTGTGGGCCCAGCCAGGACTCGGTGGGCGAAAACCATTCATCGGGCGAATGTGCCCCACCGCCATTGCCACCACCGGCAATGGTGATGGCTGGAATACCCAGAGACATGGGCACATTGGAGTCGGTACTGGAGGTGCTGAGTTCCTGCAGTTCAATACCAAGCTCATCAAAAGCCAGGGCGGCAGCCTGCACCAGAGGTTCGTTACTGGGCGTGCGCCCCACCGGGCGATCACCAATCAAATTGAATTCCACGCTGATCACGCCATTGTTCCAGCGGGCGTTTTCCTCGGCCACGGCTTCCAGGGCGGCGGCCTTGGCACGCTCTTCCAGCAGTGCCAGTTGTTCGCGGTCATTGGAACGCATGTCGATGGCAAATACCGCGTCAGCGGCAATGGAGTTGACCGAGGTGCCGCCATCAACCGTGCCCACTGTGAAAGTGGTTTTCGGGTAGGCCGGGGTACGAAACTCACCAATTTTGGCGATGGCCCGGCCCATGGCGTGGATGGCACTGGCCATGCCGAAGGCACCAAAGGAATGGCCGCCCGGACCAGTAAACTGGAATTCGAAGCGGCGGCTGCCGGTGCCGGCGGTGGTAATCCGTCTCAGGCGCACACCATCGACGGACACAAAGCCATCAATCTCCGGGAAATCCCGAAACAGGGCCTTGACGCCGCGCAGGTCGCCACGGCCTTCTTCGCCGACATTACCGGCGAAGATAATGTCGCCAACGGTGTCGATGCCGCTGTTTTCCAGCGCCTCGATGACCGAGAGCAGCACTGCCAGTCCGCGGGTGTCGTCGCCAATGCCCGGTGCATAATAGCGACCACCACGCAGTTCTACGCTGACATCGGTTTGCGGCGGAAAGACAGTATCCAGATGGGCTGCTATCAAAAAGCTTGGACCATTACCGCTGCCGCGGCGGATGCCGATGGCATTGCCTTCACTGTCGATGTAGGCATCCGCCAGACCCCTGGCTCGCAATTGTTCCACATAGTAGGCGGCCCGTTCCGCCTCCATGAAAGGCGGCGCCGGAATCTCTGTCATGCGGATTTGTTCACGCACGGTTTCTTCTTCCCGCTCCTCGATATCTGCCAGGGCGGACTGCACCCGCGGGTCTGCGGCCACCGCGGCAAAGCGCTCGGCCACGGTGTCATCAATGGGCACCAGATTCTGAGGCTGGCTATCGGGCTGAGAATGGGACAGGACTGGCAATAACAGCAATGGAATCAGGCTGAGCGATAATCTGGGGCTTGGAAGAAATTTCACTGGCATTCCTTGATCGGCTTATCCGCTTTGGCAATGGAATCGGACAAGTTTGCCTGCCCGCTGGCAAGACTGCAACGCCAGTGGCGGCAGTGGCAGGTCAACCAGCCAGCTTGCGCGGTGCCAGGCTGCGGTCGATGATGGAAGCAACAGTGGACAGGCACAGGGCAATGGCCAGCCAATAGATCAGCTCGCCAAGCCAGACAGGATCGCCGAACAGGCGCGCCAGGGCGATCAGCAACAGGGGAGAGAAGTAAAAAACGCCGTTCCAGCGGCCAAGAAAATTCATGCGCAGTTGTTTCTGGCGAAACAGGAAATAGGAATCCAGCACATACTGGCTGAAGGCGAACACGATGAGCAGGGGCAGCAGCACAGTGAGGGCATGGATGCTGGCCGCAGCAAACAGGCCGGCGCTGACAAACAGGAAGTCGCTGCCATGGTCGAACAGCATACCCCGGGCCGAGGCAGTGCCCCGGCTGCGGGCTATTTTGCCGTCGAAATAGTCACTGGCGATAGCAGCAACGACAATCATTAACAGTAGCCAGTCTGGCCCTGCTGCTCCCGCCAGTACCCAGACCAGCGGGACAATCAGCAGCAGGCGCAGAGTGGTGAGCAGATTGGCCAGCATGCCTTGCTGTTACTCGAACAGTTCCCGTTGTGCGCGACGCCAGAAGACCAGTCCAATGACGGCATTGAACAGAATAAAGAAGTTATGCTGCACAAAGCCAAAGGCGGCCATCTGCCCTTCGTTTTCCGGAAACAGAATCACCCAGAAGGTAATCGCTGCGGCGCGCATCGGCGTCGGGACGGCGGCGGCAAAGAAAATCACCGGCAGGTAGGGCAGCAGGGTCAAAAAGGAGGCTTCTACCCCGAACAGATTCAGGGCGGTGGTATACACCACAATTGCTGCCAACAGAGCCGGAGAGCGCAACAGGAAGAACATCACATAGTGTTTGATGTTCGCTTTGCGAAAAGCCAGCAGAATGCGGCGCTCACGGAAGCTGTTATTCGTCAGCAGGGTGCCATTGAAGTAGAGATACCAGACAATAAAAAATATCGCGGCACCGCCACTGATCGCCGGTAAGAGTGAAAAGGCATCGGGTAAATCTGCGCCGGCAAAAATAAAACCAACACTGGCCCAGATCAGCAGGTAGAAGATCTCGCAGAACATGATGAACAGCATCACCGAGCCAACTTCCCAGCCGGGAATCTTGTCGCGCCGGTTCAAATAGTACGCCATGGCACCTTTACCGATCTGCTCGTTAAAGATCGAGATGATATAGGCGCTGGCGCGAATCGGCAGAATGTCCTTGTATTTGATCGGGGCGATGAACCAGTTCAGGGCCTTGGTTACCACCAGGGTGTCGATCAGGAAATAGAACAGGGAATAGGCCATCATCAGGCCCAGCCAGGGCAGCCAGGCGACATTGGCAAACACCTGACTCATGTATTCAACCAGCCCCAGGCCTTCGCGCATGGCGGCACCATTGAGGCGATAGTAAAGGTAGGCGAAACACAGGGCAGTGATGATCAGAAAGACAATGCGGCCCGCCAGGCCTTTTTTCTTCGGTTGGCCGGCTACCGGCTCTTCCGGATCTGCCATGCTGGCTGTGGCCTGTTCGGTATCGGTGCTTTGGGGGTCACTCATTTTGAATCCGCCGTTATTATTTTAGTCAGGGTGTTATCCAGTGGGGTCAGTTCGATACCCAGATCGCCATCGGCGTTGTGGGCTACTTTTTCATCCAGGGTAATGACATCGATTACCGTGGGGCTGATACCGCCGCCCTTAAGCATGGAGCCGATGGCGGCGCCCAGCTTGGCAGTCCAGATGGGAATCGAGGCAATCTCGATGTCCCTGTTCAGTTTGCCGGCGGTGCGACTGATCAGATCGCGATAACTGATGGGTTCCGGGCCCACCAGTTCATGCAGGACAGTGCTCTGGGGAGGTTGCTGGCAGAGACCAATAATGGCCTTGCAAAGGTCATCAATATCCAGTGGTCGCATGCTGTAGTTACCGCCGCCGAGTACCTTGGCCTTGTCACTGCTGGCGGTGCCAATCAGGGACGAAGCACCGGCGGAACCCGGGCCCAGCAACATGGGAGTGCGGATAATGGAAGCCTTGAGGCCAGATTGCTTGACGATTTCTTCACCGGCACCCTTGGAGCGGAAATAGGCATTGCCGGAGTCGGGGCTGGCACCAATCACACTGATAAACAGGATGTGGGCTGCGCCCGCCTTTTTTGCGGCGTCACTGACTGCCTGGGTGGCCGCCACATTGGCGGTGGCATAGTTGGAGCCGCGAAATTCGATCAGGATTCCCGCCAGGTGAATGACCGTGTCACAACCGGCCATGGCAGCCTCAAGGCTGGCCGGGTCCTGGTAGTTGATCAGGCTGGGGGTTATTTTTTCTGACTGGGGCAGGCTGGCCCGGGCCTTGTCACTGCGGATGCCGGCGACGATTTCTATCTCGTCCAGCTGCAGTAAATGCCCGAGCAGTATCTGGCCGACGCTGCTGTTGGCGCCGGTAATTGCTATTTTCATTGCTGATGGCTTCCTTGTATTGCTGCCTTAAGGCGGATGATGCAAGAGCTACGCTCCACAGGGCATATCCGATTCCTGCATAAGCGGGGTGCATGAATATCAGCCAATCTCGGCGACTTCCAGTAGTTTTTTGTTACGATGTGTCTTGCTGGCGCTTTCCTGGATGCAGTCAAGCAGAGCCAGGGAGTTATTAAAGGCTGCTTCATGTCTCTCCGGGCTCACGGCCTGGTAACGGGTATTGCGCATCATCGGCTCCCGGCCGATTGAGCGGATCGCCTGTTCCATGTCGCGCGGGGCCCATTCCTGACCATGACCGGCACCGGCGGCCCGGGTAATACTCTCATTCATCAGGGTGCCGCCCAGATCATTGGCGCCAGAGTCCAGGCACAGCAAGGCGCCTTCATGGCCCATCTTCACCCAGGAGGTCTGGATATTGTCGATCAGGCCATTGAAGACCAGACGCGGCACCGCGTGCATCAGCACCGATTCACGGAAGCTGGGACCGCGCCGTGACAGGCCGCGACGGTAGAGCGGTGCTTCCATATGCACATAGGGCAGCGGCACGAATTCGGTGAAGCCGCCCGTGCGGGCCTGCAACTCGCGAATGCGCAGCAGATGGGCGGCCCAGTGCCGGGGCTGTTCCACATGGCCGAACATGATGGTAGCGGTGGTGTTGAAACCGACCTTGTGAGCTGCTTCCATCACCTGCAACCACTCACTGCTGTTGAGTTTGTCCGGGCAGAGGATGGCGCGCACCTCGTCATGAAGAATTTCGGCAGCCGTGCCGGGCAGGGTATCGAGTCCGGCTGCGCGTAACTGGCCCAGAAACTCTTCAAGACCCACGCCCAGAGTCTCGGCCCCCTGGAAAATCTCCAGCGGCGAGAAAGCATGTACATGCATGTCTGGCTCGGCGGTCTTCACCGTTGCCACGATATCGAGGTAGGTCTGGCCGGTGTAATCGGGGTGAATGCCACCCTGCATGCAAACCTCGGTAGCACCGCGCTGCCAGGCTTCCTGACAGCGCCGGGCAATCTCTTCGGCACTGATGTCATAGGGTTTGCCACGCAAGTCCTCATGTTGTTTGCCTTTGGAAAAGGCGCAGAACTGGCACTTGAAGTAGCAGACATTGGTGTAATTGATGTTGCGATTGACCACATAGCTGACGGTATCGCCGTTTTTCTGGCGGCGCAGGGCATCGGCCTGCTGGCAGATATAGGCAAAGTCGGCACCACGGGCCTCAAACAGGGTGGTGATCTGTGTTTCACTCAAGCTTTGTTCGGCCAGACAGGCAGCCACCAGTTCCCTGATGGGTTCGCTGACGCCAGCACTGGCGTTCTTTCGACGTACCAGTTCCACATCCAGTTGCGGCAGGTCCTTGCCGGCGCCAGAGTGCCAGGTATCCCGTTTCGCAAAACCGTCGGCGTCCATCTGCTTGAGCAGGGCGCTATGCAGGGCCTGATCTACCCAGCGTTCATGCTGCAGCGCATAGGCAGGATAAATCGTCAGCCGCTGGTCGAGGAAGGCGCCGGCTACGGCAGTTTCCTGTGCCAGCTTGTCCAGATGGGGCCAGGGTGCTTCCGGATTAACATGGTCCGGAGTCAGGGGAGAGACCCCGCCCCAGTCATTGATGCCGGCATCCACCAGCTTGGGCAACACGCCGGGGCTCAGATTGGGGGGCGCCTGAATATTCATATCCGGGCCAAAGATCAGGCGTGCCACTGCCAGGGACCAGAGCAGTTCTTCCAGATCCGGCTCGGGGGCCTGGGCCATCTTGGTATCGGCCTTGGCACGGAAATTCTGCACGATGATTTCCTGGATATGACCGTGGCGCTGATGCAACTCGCGAATCGCCAGCAATGACTCGATGCGCTCGCGGCGGGTTTCCCCGATGCCGATAAGAATGCCGGTAGTGAAGGGCACGCCCATTTCACCGGCCAGGTCCATGGTATGCAATCGGGTGGCCGGGTCTTTGTCCGGCGAGCCGTAGTGGGGCATGCCTTTTTCGCAGAGCCGGGTGGAGGCCGATTCCAGCATGATGCCCATGGAGGCACTGACCCGACGCAGGCGCGCAATTTCCTCCCGGGTCATATTGCCGGCGTTGATATGGGGCAGCAGTCCGGTTTCCTTCAGCACCGCCTGCGCCGCCGCGACAACGTAATCCAGGGTGGTTTCATAGCCCATTTCCGCCAGTGCCTCGCGGGCAGCGCGGTAGCGCAGTTCCGGTTTTTCACCCAGGGTAAACAGCGCTTCCTGGCAACCCAGGGTCGCACCCTGGCGGCACAACTGCAGCACCTCCTCAATCGGCATATAGGCCTGTTCGATACGTCGGGGCGTACGGGCAAAGGTGCAGTAGTGGCAGACATCCCGGCACAGTTGGGTGAGGGGGATGAAGACCTTGCGGGAATAGCTGATCACCCGGCCGTGGCCAGCGTCGCGCAGGGCGCAGGCCTTTTCCATCAGGCTGAGGGTATCGCTGTTTTCAGCCAGTTCGAGGGCTTGGGTGACACTTAAGGAAAAGTTGGCAACTTCTTGATTAATAATGGCTTTCATTAATGCTTAGCCTGTTCTATGCCGGTGCATGTCAGGGCTGCTGCCCAAACCCCCTAGAGTATCAGGGCTGCGACCAAAAAGAGAGAGACAGGCATTATTGCGCAACTCGGCGCGGATCAGAAATCCATGCCGGCGTGAGGTGTGGGCAGGCGCAAACTGTCTTCCAGTTGTTGTAACAGTTCCGGGCTGGCCTTCAGCTCACCGGCCAGACTGATGGCGGTGGCGGGCACGACCCCCAGCCAGAGCCGGGACAGGCCGCTCACACTGGCTTCCAGGGTCGGCAGGCCGGGGCGAGGCGCGCTTTCCAGCGTCGATTCCTGGCCCAGGTGCAGACAATACTCGCCACCAAGACCCTGCCAGGGACAGTCGGCGTCGAGGTAGTTCTGAATGGGATCGTGCAGCGTCAGGTTAACACTGAGGGTCTCATTGCGGTCGAGCTGACAGGCCGCAATACAGGCTTGAAGGTCGACAATGCGCACTTGCCAGTAGGCTTCGGCCGAGATGTGTTCGGCCAGCTCGCTGCCCCGGGTCTTGCTCATGGCCTTGAAGGGTTCCCTGAGCAGATCCTGGAACTGCAGGCGGGCCGGTTCCTGCATTCTCACAGTATGCACCTGATTGCCCATACTCCTGATCAGTGCCAGCAATTCCAGTAGCTGATCGCTGTTCTGGTAGGCCATGAAGGTGATTTTAAAGGGGCCGTGCTCGCCCTTGTTGCTGCCCCAGATGAAGTGACTGAGCTGGCCCTGGTCGTTGCGAAAGCCCAGGCCGGTGGGGTCCTCGGTCCAGCCCAGTTCAGCTTCAAACACGCTGGCCTGGTCGATTTTTACACCGCCATGGCCACGCCAGCGATTGGCCATGGCCTGACAGACCTCGGCAAAGTCTTTTTTGCCAAGACGGATTGGCACTGCCGGCAAGCGATCCACTTGCAGCAGCGCCGGATTGAAGTTAACGCTGTGGACATAGGGGCCGTTGCCAAATCCCAGGCGGGTGTAATAGCCCTGCTCAAACATACCCAGGGCCGACAGGGCATGGCCTGCCAGGGCTTCGTTGGCGATGGCCCGGGCGGTCAGGCGGGAGGCCAACTGGCGCTTGCGGGCAACCAGGCTGGTGGTGACTGAAAGTACAAAGGCGGCACTGAGATCCTGTTGCAGGTATCTCATTGCGCCGCTGGCACAACTCACCAGGCATTCGGGCTGGCCAGCCAGCTCTGCTACCAGGCAGCGGCTGTCGGCCAGAAAACGGTCCATCAGCCGTGCCTGTTCGACATTGTCGCGTTCGATCCAGCCAGTCTCTTCCCAGATGCGGTGCGCCGCCTGGCTATCCCGGGCGGGCTGATAGTCTCTGATAGTCATGATCTGGCCGGCCGGCTCGCCACAGCCGCAGTGTCAAAGGAAATGAAAGGTAAAATCGTCGTCGCTGGGCAGGCCGCGGCCTTCGGCCAGGCGGCCATGCAGTTCGCTGCGCTTGGGAGCCAGCCACTGCTCACGGTCGGCATCCGGGTCCTGTCCCGCCTCCCGCAGGCGTGCTTCTTCGGCATTGCGAAAGTCACAGAATTCGTTATAGGCCTCGATTTCATGGCTCAATTCACGAATCACGATTTCCACGAACATGGCATCGTCGAGAAAGCCGATGCCGGGAATATGGTCGGGAATCAGGTCGATGGGGTCTGCAAAATAGGACATGGCGCTGATGATGCGGGCGCGTTCCTTTTCCGCCAGGCCCCACTCCTCATCACGCATCATTTCCAGCAGGACTTTCAGTTCCAGCAGGCGGTCGGCAATGAAATCAGGTAAATCGGAATTCATTGCCACATCGACAATCTTGTAGGCGGCTTTCTCGATCTCTGCCTGGCTTTGCTGGTCGCCGGCCTCGGGCCTGGCCTTGCTGACGATGTTCTTGAAGCGGTCCAGATCGCGATCACTCAGGGTGAAGGTAATGTCCAAAGGCATGATTATTGTCCCAGTCGTTGATTCACCAGGTCCGGCCTGAATTCGCCGGGCCTGCAGCGCCTTGAACTATACTCGAAAGGCCGGCCGCTGTGCCAGTAATGGGGCGCCTGGAGGCAGACCAGACCCCCTTGACTCAGGGATTGCCGCTGGCGAGGCTGAAGATGGCGTTGTGTTTGACCTCCAGAGCCACTTCACCGTCCACCAGCATGGCAATATAGAGTCGCAGGTACTGCTGCCCCCGTCGTTCCCATTTCTCCACTGGCAGGCTGTAGAGACTGATGCTTTGACCGGCTTTCAGAGGGCGGTGCAGGGTCAGATGACTGCCGGTATGTATCCAGGCCGGCATGATGAACTGGCGCTTCAGGCAGCGGTTGCAGGCATCCAGCAGCAGATAGGGGTGCAGGTAGGCGTCTGGCCCCTGATAAACGCTGGCACGGTCCCGCTGCGCAGCCATATGGGCCTGATTGTCTGCAGCACCGGGTTGCCAGTGATGGACCGGCCATGGCGTCATTATTTCAAGGGCATCCCAGCTGATTTCCGCTCTTTCGCGCTTGCTGGCGATCGACTCACCAGCCAGGGCCTGGTCCAGCCAGGGGTTGATGGCCGGCATGGTGGCCGGTAGCCAGGATTCCAGTTTGGCCAGCAAGCTGCCTTGTTCATTGAAGGCGCAGGTCAGGTGATTGCGTTGGCTCGACTCGGCGCCCAGCGACTCGGTGCGGATATTGATGAGATTGTCCTGGTAGGCAGGCTTCAGGAACACCACATCCATAATGCCCTGATCGAGCCAGGCGCCGCCGTAGGCATTGACCAGGGGCTGGGTCATATAAGCAAACACATTGGCACCGCTGACCAGCGCGCCTTCAAAACCATATTGAGTAGCCACGGCGTCGCTGTGCATCCTGTTCTCGGATTGCCCGGCATCATTCAGGGCCAGAATCTGCTGGTCCGGGATATGGCGCAGAGAGCGATTGAAGGCAGGGTCGACCGGGTTACGGGTGGAATCAAGCATGATGGATCAGGGGCCTGGAAACGGTGGGTGAAGCCGGGAACAGCTGTTGCAGGACCCGGTTCTCAGTCGGCGGTGCGAACAGGGCCTAACAGCCAGTCTACGTGTGCGCCGGGTTGATTCATGCGCAATTTACGCAGCATGTAGTTTAACTGCGGTGTCTCCAGACGCAGCCGTTCCAGTCGCCGCGCATTGAACAGCAGGAGTTTACAGCCATCATGGCTGGTGATCGGGCCAGTGTTGTCACTGGCGAAGGGGCGACGGCCGTAGTCGTCATCCCGGAACATGGTCTGGCCATTTATTTTGGCGTCGCCATCCGCCAACAGGCACCAGAAATCCTCAGTCAGCTCCAGGCTGCTGCCGGGACCAAGATTCATGGTTTCGCCCATCTTGCAGAGCTTCTCCAGGACGGTGGAGCTCAGCCCCTTGAACTGGGGCTGACGTGATACCAGCGGTCGCATGGACCACTGCATCAGCAGTTTGTCCTGGAAGCCTTCGGCCACAATAAAGGATTTGAAGGTTTCCTCGGCAAACACACAGAGGGTAACCGGGGTCTTGGCTATCACGCTGGCATTGCGTGTGCCCAGGCCGGTAATTACTGCCATCTCGCCGAGGATGTCGCCAGCCTGCAGGCTGGCCTCATAGTGCAGTTGTTCACCATCGTGGCGAACCACGTCGCAATAGCCGGTGAGAATGAGATACACATAGCCGCGGGTGGTGGAATCCTGCACCAGAATTACATCTTCGGCGTTGTAGCGGCGAATTTCCTCTTCCGCCAGCAGGCTGCGCATCCAGCGATTGGGGAAGGGGCGCCCCAGCCATTCAGTCAGGTAATGATTGATCTGGGAAGTATAGATAGCCGGATCGCCTTCCAGAATCGTATAGCGCTTGCCACTGGTGGCCAGTGAGAAGGTGGTATCGAATTCATTGGCCAGTTTTTCAACATGCACAAATACCACCCGGTCGGAACTGGACTGAATGGCATCGGCCGGATCGCCATGGATGGCACCGGCACCGCCATCTGCCACCAGCAGGGCGAAGCGGTCGCTGTAAAGGCGCTCCAGATTATTGGTGGTAGAGGGGCGAATCAGGCCACGGGCGGTCATCTCCCGCACCGAGCTCATGGTGTGGTTGTCACCCACCACGCAAATTTCCCGGCGCACACTTTTGTGCACGGTAGAGAAGGTGGCGCCGATGGTGGGAATGCTGTGTACGGTAACGTGGGGTTCTATGGTCAGGCCAAAGTAGTTGAAGCGTTGACCGGGCCGGACTTCCATCAGCTTGAAATGCTCACGCACCACCTCCGGCTTCCAGCCGATACCGCAGGCGATCTTCTCCATGGCCATGTTGAAGATTTCCCGCGTGGTGATGATGTCCACCCGCTGCGGCATCATCAGCAGCGGCACCAGGGAAGAGTGGTCGTCATGCAAATGGGTCAGAAACAGGGCGCTAATCTGATTCTTGGAAATGCCCCGGGCAAACAGGTGTTGATCGAGAAACGGAATACAGTCGATTAGCAGGTATTCGCCGTTGTAGCACAGGGCCAGGCCGGTGCAGGGCTCATTGGGAGTAAATCCGGAGGCGCCGCCCAGCACTTCGATGCCCATTTTCACCAGACCACCCGGCACGTAGTCCGGCTGCACGGTATAGGGCGGGTCAATCTGCAGGTCGTCGTTCAGGTCTACCCGGGTAACGCGGCCGCCCATTTCGATATCGAAGATGTCGGTATCGAAGTGATGAATAGTCTGCTTTTCCAGTTTCGCCACGCCCTGTTCGAAGGGCAGGATATTGAAGAAGTCTTCGACGGCGATGATCTTGCCGTCGTTGTCCTTCAGGGCCAGTTCCCGGGCGGCAGCCAGCCATTCATCCCGCAGTGGCGCCTCGGTGCGCCAGTTATCCAGTTCCGAACGGGTGGGGCCCAACAAGGTGATTCTCAGCAAGCGCAGGGTATGACTGATGGCGGTGCGCTCGCCCACCAGATTCAGTTTGCGGCCTTCGGCCAGGCCCTTGCTGACAAACAGGAAAAAATACAGGGGAAACTCGAGGCTGTTGGTCAGAGAGCCGCCTTTCTCGCGGATATCCGGCAGCACGATGGTATCGAAGCGGGTAACGCCATTGAGCAGCAAGCCCTTGAGGACTTCCGGAGGCTGGCCCAGCAGGATGCTGCCGAAATCATCCTCATACAGCCGTGCCCCCAGGCAGGGCTGTATGAGACTTGGCTCCGCCGAGTGGGCGCTGGCGGGCGCTTGTGATTGTTTAATGGCCATGGCGATCGTTTTGTTGTGCTTTTCAATGGTGGCCAGTCATGCGACTGATGAAGCAATGTTAACCAGTGGAACACCGCAGGGGTAGCAGTTTCTGGGTAAATATTGGGATAAACAGGGCCGCGAGATCGCCAGGATTTAAAACAATAGCATTCAGCCTGCTAGTGAATTTTTTTGACCTGTTACTTAATAAAAGCAGAGCAACATACTGTATTTAAATAAAAAGACAGTGCCTTGAAATCGCAGTCCTGGCTTTTGTCAGTAAAGCGGGTGACAACTTCGCCATGCTTCAGTTGCAGCGGGATGGTAAATGCCTCGCTGGCAAGCGGACGGGGCGGCGGTTTGCTGAGCGCATTGGCGGATTTCATCCTTGAAACTGCCTCGCGCAGCCTGGTCTTGCAGGGCTGTCGCCAGTATCAGGGCGGCCCCTGACAATAATTCTATGCCCGCCACAATACCCGCAGATCGACGCGATTTAACGCCAGTTAGCCATTGATCGCCTCAAGATAGGAGCGGATTGCCTGCAGGGCCTCGGCTTCGTCCAGCATCGGTGCATGCCCGCGCCTGGCAACTGTCACTGCTGTCAGCCGCGGGTGCTCTTGTTGCATTCTCGCTACGGTCTCGGCCGTGATGATATCCGACAGTTCTCCGCGCAGCACCAGCATGGGGATGTCGGTCAGCAGGGCAAACAGTGGCCAGAGATCGGGGGCTGCTGCCCCGGTGTCGCCGGTATTGAATAACCGGGCGATATTGCGGTCATAGTCCAGCACCGGACAGCCATTGGCATCCTCGCGGTAGAGGCGGCGGGTAAAAACCTGCCATTGCTCCTCACCAAGATCAGGCAGGGCATCCTGTTGACTGGAGCGGGTTCGGGCCAGGGCATCATCCCAGTCCCTGGTGGGACTGTAATCGGTGATATAGGAGCGGATTCTTGCCACACCCTCGGGATTCAGTTCGGGGCCGACATCATTGAGCACAATTCCGCGCACCAGTTGCGGCTGCATGGCCGCCAGGGTCATGGACACCAGACCACCCAGCGATGTGCCGATGAACACTGCCTCACTGACATCGGCTGCCTGCAGCAATGACTGAATATCGCGGGCATAGCTGCCGGGATGGTAGTTTTCCGGATTGGGATCGTAGGCTGATCTGCCACGGCCGCGTAAATCCACTGCCAGAATCCGCCAATCCTCGGCCAGTTGCGGGCATAGCTCTTCAAAGTCAGCACTGTTCCGGGTCAGGCCGGGAATGCAGACCAGGGCGGGTTTGTTCTCAGTCTGACCATAGTCACGGGCATACAGCCTGAGCTGGTCGAAACTGCTGTACCAGAAATCCTGGAATTGAGTCATGGTTGCGCACTCGAAAAAGCCGGGCCCGATACAACGCAGCGGGCCCGGCGGTTATGCCTTATCCAGCCTAGAATTCGGTTGAAAGGCTGAAAGTCCAGGTACGAGGCGCACCATAGAAGCCGACGATGGCATCTTCACCGGCTGTGGCCGGGAAGTTATAGCCACCGGTGCGATAGATTTCATCGCCAATGTTTTTAAGGTGCAGCGCGGCGGTCCATTGTCCGTTTGCGGAATACCAGGTGGCGCCGGCATCCCACAGAGAATAAGACGGCTGGTCGAGGATCGAGGCCACAGCGTCAAACATGCGGGTGTCGTCGCGGAAAGAAACAGCGGTATTGAGTACCAGGCTGCCATACTGGCCCAGGTCGGTGTTGTAATTCAGGCCAATCTGACCATTCCAGTTGGGCGCGTTCTGCATTTCCCAGGGAGCAACAATATTGCCGTTACCGTCATCGTAGGGTTCTGCCACGTTACCGAACTGCGCATCCTGCACCGTGATGAATTCGGCATTCATGTAGCCCAGTACCAGTTTGGCGCTTAAGCCTTCGGTCAGCTGCGCGGTGGCTTCCGCTTCCAGTCCGTCGATTTCCGACTCACCGGCATTGACCACTGTGGAGGAGAAAACCGCCAGGCCAGGTGCCGGTGCCTGCACGGTGACCTGCATGTCCTGAAAGTCCGACTGAAAGGCGGTCAGGTTCAGGCGCAGACGATTGTCCAGTAATTCTGATTTCACACCCACTTCGAAGGTATCAACCGTCTCCGGGTCGTAGCCCTCACGGGAGACAGGATTGGCGGCATCGTCGGCACGCATGTCAAAGCCGCCGGATTTGAAACCGCTGGACCAGCCACCGTAGAGCATCACATTGTCCGCCAGATCGTAGGACAGCTTGATGCTGGGGCTTATCTCGCTCCAGTCATCATTGGTCAGGCTCTTGTCATAGGCGGTGCGGACCGCCAGCACGGTGTCATTGGCCGGGTCGCCAAAGGTGATGGACGAACCTTCTCCCGGTGTTCCCACCACGGAGTTGGACGTGATAATGAACTGGCGGTTGACCGAGGCAGCTTTCTCATCATTGGTATAACGGGCACCCAGGACCAGATTGAGCCGATCCGTCAGGGAGAAATCCCCATTGAGGTAAAAGCTGGTGCTTTCGGTATCCACGTCGCCGAAGACGCCATTGTTAAACTGTGAATTGGTCAACACGCCGGTGCTGAACTGACCAAACAGGGCATCGAAACCACCTGCGGCATTGCCTTCGTAATAGTAAATACCGCCCACCAGATTATAGCTGTTGGCGCTGTAATTGAATTGCAGTTCATGGGAATCCTGTTCATCGCGGTAGATGGCAGGCACTTCGAATGTATCCAGCGGCGTACCGTCGAAATCGATACGGGTATCGGTGGCTCCTTCGCGACTGGCGAAGACATATTTAATACTCAGATCGTCACTGACATCGTAGTTGGCGGTGAAGGAATAACCTTCGGTTTCCACCATGCTTTGTTCAGTCATGCCGCACTGGGAGTCAAAAACACTGCCCACCGGGGAGAAAAACTCGCCATTGGGTGCAGCAACGGTATTGGTGTCGAAGCGAGATCCGCAGCGGTTATTGGAATCATCTTCGGTGCGATCTGCCGCCAGCGTGAAGCTGAGCTGGTCGTTTGCCAGCCAGCGCAGGGAAACGCGGGCGCTGAGCACATCCTTGTTATAGTTCTCGGCGGTGCGGGTGAATGCGCCGCTAACGGCATCATAACCCTTGAACTGGGTGCCATAGCCGTCGCGCTGGAAACTGGCCACGGCGCCACCGACAAAGAGGCGATCCTCAATCAGTGGCACCTGGCCACTTACCGAAATATCCTGCTGGCCGTAATCGCCGGCGGCAACCTTGATCCTGGCAGAGGGTTCGCCATCCAGTTGTCGGGTGACGTATTTGACGGCGCCACCAATGGTATTTTTACCGTACAAGGTACCCTGCGGGCCGCGCAGCACTTCGATGCGTTCCACATCGTAGACATCCAGTACTGCGGCCTGGGGGCGGGCGATGTAAACATCATCGATGTAGATACCGATGCCGGGTTCAAATCCCCAGAGCGGGTCCTGTTGACCGATGCCGCGAATAAAAGCGGTCAGGGTAGAGTTGGTGCCCCGGCTTTCACGCATCTGGGTGTTGGGAGAGCTCTTTTCAATGTCTGCCAGGGTCACAATGCCGGCTTCATCCAGCTCGGTGGCGTTAAAGGCAGTCACGGCAACCGGAACTTCCTGCAGGTTTTGTTCGCGACGCTGTGCAGTCACCACGATTTGCTCCAGTGTGACGCCATCACTCTGGGCCAGGCTGGAGTGGCTGAACATGGTGCCGCTGCCGGCGACGACCATGCTGATGACCAGGGCTAGTTCTTTCTTGTGGAATGATTTTATTTTCATTGGGCACGCTCTTTGAGTGAGGTGGATTGGTATAGGGGCAGCAATGGACGTTCGCTGCTCTCTCCCTGCCTGTCGCCGCTGCTGGCGGTTTGACGGCGCTCAACAAATGTTGAATTTAATCCGGACGGTATTCAACAGATGTTGAAAAGTCAAGCCTGCGCGTCGGCTTTTTTGCTGCTGACCCGGTTGTCGGGCAACAGCCAGAGCCCGGCAGTACCGAAGGCCAATGACGCCAGTATTGAGTAACTGGCTGAAACTGCAGGATTTTCTACACCGAGAAAGAGGTGCAGGAGAAAATGACCGAGCAGTCCAATGAGCGACGCTCCAAACACCAGCCACACCGGTAACGGCCCCTTGTGCAGCACTCCAAACAGCATCGGCACCAGTGATGCAGCCGCCAGGCCGTAGACACCTTTCTGGGCGAACAGCCCGATCAGTGGCGGCGTATCCCAGGCCAGGATCACGCCAATGGCGCCGATTCCCACCAGCACCCAGCGTGACCAGAGCAGGGCATTGCGGGGTTTACCGCCCAGCGGCGTGACAATGTCGTTAACCACCATGGCCGACAGGGATACCAGGATGCCATCCAGGGTGCTCATGCCTGCCGCCAGCAGGGTCAGCATGACAAAGGTCAGCAGGATCTCTCCCAGGGCAACGCCAGCCAGTTCGGCATTGAGGTATTCCACCACCACCGCATCCTGGGCCGATGCTTCGAGACCCGAGAGGCGGGCGAAGAAACCCACCATCAAAACCAGGGTGAACAGAAATCCCACAATCACGGTAGTGCCAATAAACTTGCCCAGATCTGCTTCACTGCGCAGATAGAGCACCTTGGTCAGAATATGGGGCTGCAGCATCAGGGCGAAAGTAATGATGAAGCCGCTGGCGAAAACCGAGAAGAAACTGTTATACAAGGCACTGTCTGGGTTATAGACAGAGGCATAGTTATCCCCGACCTGGGCCAGGGAGGTAAAAAAGCCGCCTTCAAAATATTGCAGTCCCAGCACAAAGATCAGCAAGGCCACCATCAGCATGATGCAACCCTGCAGGGTATTGGTATAGGCATGGGCATAGGTGCCGCCCATCAGCACATAGGAAAAGACAAAAAACAGCACCAACAGCAGGGCAGTTTTTTGTTCGACAGGAAACAGGCTGGTCATGATCAGGCTGCAGCCCAGCAGGATCAACACCACAAAGGTGATGGACAGCAAATTAATAAAGGCGAAATACTGACTGAAACCCCGATGCTGGTAACGGTGATAGATCCAGTCAGGCAGGGTCAGGGCCTTGAATGATTCGCCTACCCGCAAAAAGCCGCGGGACAATAACAAAAAGGCGGTCACGGTGCCGGCCGAGCCAGCCAGGCCGTAATGCAAATAGGCGGAAAGCCCGTCGGTATAGACAAAACCGGGGTTGATGACGAAGGTGGCAGTGGAGGCGATGGAGGCAGCCAGGGTAATGCCGATGATATAAGGACTCATGTCCTTGTTGCCGATGGAAAAGCCGGAGATGTCACGGGTACGGCGCATGCCAACCCAACTCAGCCAGTACACCAGTACTACATAGCTGATGGCCAACAGATATTTAAAGATTTCCACAGACATGGGCTAGACTGCCTCTTGCACGGCGAACGTTGATAACACACTATATTCAACAATTGTTGAAACTACAAATTGCTAACCGGGCAGGCGCCAGTGCCGGCTTCAAAACAGGACAGACATGGACAAGCAGGAAGAAACCAAAAGCAAAAGCGAACGGATACTGGATGCGGCCGAGGAGTTGTTTGCCCGACATGGCTACGACGGCGTCACCATGCGGCAGATTGCCAGCAAGGCTGGCGTGGATGTGGCCCTGGCCAGCTATCATTTCGGCAAGAAGATGGACCTGTTCCATGCCGTCTTTCACCGCCGCGCAGAAGACCTCAGTGTCACCCGGCGCAAGGTCTTGCGCGCCAGTCAGGAACAGGCCGGCCCCGGCGGGCAGACTCTGGAACAGATCATCGAGGCGTTTTTGCTGCCCCTGAAACTGGCCCAGGAAAGCCAGGAACCGGGCTGGCGCAATTATATGGCGCTGCTGGCCTATGTCATGACCTCACCGGTGTGGAATGAAGAGCTGATGCCGGATGTGTTCGACAAGCGGGTGGAAGAATTTATCGACGCCCTGAAGGCGGCCTTGCCCGGGGCCCGGGAAGAAGATATTCACTGGTGTTATCACTATGTCAGCGGCGCCCTGGCCCTGACCCTGGCGCAAACTGGCCGTATCGACCGGCTCAGTGGCGGCAAATGCAAGTCATCGGATTTTGATGCAGCCTATAACCGCATGATTCCCTTCGTGGCCGCCGGCTTCCGGGACGTGTGCAAGCCGGCCAGTTGAACCGGCAATTCAGTCCCGCAATCCGAAGGTATACAGCACATTGCCCGAGGCGATGCTCACCAGTTGCTCGCCATCCACGGCATAGGTCATGGGAGCGGCATGTACCCGGCGGCCCAGGGAAATATTCCATAACTCTTCACCGGTTTCGGCATTCAGGGCAAAGAAATAGCCGTCTGCACTGCCTGTGAACAACAGGCCACCGGCCGTGGAAGTGATACCGGCCGAGGAGCGGGGCATGATGGGAAACTCCCACACCAGTTGCGCCGTCGTGGGATCAATAGCACGGATGGCACTGTGAAAGGCATCCATGGGGCGTTCATAGCGCCCACCGCCGCCGGTATAGCGCTCGCCCTCGACAAAATCCTCGTCTCGCTTGAAGAAAACCTGCTCACCATCAAAGGCGGTGACATAGAACAAGCCGGTATCGGGATTGTAAGCGGGTGAATACCAGTTGGTGGCGCCAACGATGGGCGGTGACACCAGGGTGCCTTCATAGGTGGGTGCCATGCCGGGCACGCGAATCGGTGCACCGGTAATCGGGTCCAGGCCCTCCGCCCAGGTCACGCTGGCATAGCTGTCTCCCAGGATGAATTTGCCGTCGCGCCGATCAAGGGTATAGAAAAAACCATTGCGATTGGCCCAGAGCATGGCGGGCACTGTGGCGCCCTCTATCTCGATATCCGCCAGAATCGGAATCTGGATCGAGTCATAGTCATGGACATCATGGGGCGTAAACTGGAAATACCATTGCAGATCACCGCTGTCGGCATCCAGCGCCAGCACTGAATCGGAGTAGAGGTTGTCGCCAAGACGCACATCGCCATTCCAGTCCGGTCCGGGATTGCCGGTGCCCCAGTAAATCAGGTCCAGTTCCGGATCGTATGAGCCGGTAATCCAGGTGGGGCTGCCGCCGTTGCGCCAGGAATCGCCGGACCAGCTGTCATTGCCGAACTCCCCGGGGCCGGGAATGGTATAGCTGCGCCAGAGTCGCTCGCCAGTCTGCGGATCATAGGCATCGATAAAACCGCGAATACCGAACTCACCACCGGCAATGCCGGTAACCACCATGTCCTTGACGATGAGCGGGGCGGCGGTCTTGCTGTGGCCGGTGTCATGGGGCGCCACTTCCACGTCCCACAACACATTGCCGGTGCGGGCGTCGATTGCCACCAGATGCGCATCCAGAGTGCTCATGAACAGGGTTTCGCCGAGTATGGCCACGCCACGGTTATTGCGACCACAGCAGATGCGCAGGTCATCGGGCATCTCATGATCGTAGCGCCAGTACTGGCGACCGCTGCGGGCATCCACAGCAACAACATTGCTGGGCGCTTCGGTGATGAACATGATGCCATCCACCACCAGGGGCACCGTCTCGGCCCGGTCAATCACCGGAATCTGATAGGCCCATTTCAGTTCCAGTTGGTCCACATTGTCCACATTGACCTGGTCCAGCAGGCTGTGGCGCTGACTGTCCAGGGTGCCGGAATACATCAGCCAGTTCTGTGCCTCGCTGCCGGCGTTGAGCAATCGCTCCCAGGTCACCGGGCTGAATGCCGGCGTTATCACTGTGGAAAAGGGCTGTTCCTGGCTGGTTTCCTGGGCCTGACTGAGCGCGGGCAGGGTGCTGATCAGCAGGAGTGTCAGTAGCTGTGTCGGCTTGAATTTCATGCTTATTGATCCTCGCGGCGCAGGGAAAACAGATAGGCGACCAGGTCATCCAGTTGCGTCTCTGACAGGGTCTGCTCATAGCTGGGCATGGTGGAAGTTTCAATGCGCTGGTAGTTCTGAATGCTGTTTTTCGGAAAGGACCACAGCTGGTTGCTGTCATCCATGATGCGCAGGGAAAAGCTGTCTTCGTTCATGCGAAAGCCTTCACGAATGGCTCCGTTGGGCCCGGTAATTCGCAATTGCCACCAGCGCGGGTCCACATCGGCATCGGGATTGACCAGGGCGTCGAGTAAATCCTCCGGCCTGTGGTCTTCGCCGATCCGGGACAGGTCCGGGCCCAGGCGGCCGCCTTGCCCATTTACCATATGACAACGACTGCAATCGGCCTGCTCATTGAACAGGCGTCTGCCGGCCACGGCATCACCGTCCAGTTGCACCAGGGCCGGGTCATAACGCAGGGAATTGATATAGGCCACCAGTTGCCAGACGGTGGCATCCGCCACTTCGCTGTCTACCGGCAGCATGGCGGTACCGGGCAGGCCTTCGCGAATAATATTGAAGATGCCTACATCACTGCTGGCCCGATTGAGTGTGCCGGTGAGATCGGGAGCGCCGGTTTCGTCATTGCCTTTGGCGTCGAAGCCATGGCAACGGGAGCATTGGCGCTCGAAATAGCGCTGCCCGAGACGGATATCCAGTTCGGTATTGAAGAGATTGCCGGCGTCTTCGGCATGGGCGAATTTACTGACAAATGGCTGAGGCGCGAGGGCGACGGCAATACCCACACAGGCAAGCACCCTGACCGCTATGGCCGGAGATGACATAGACACTCCTTTATTGTTTTTCTGCGGAGATTATTGGCAGTGTAGCACCAGGCCGCCACCATGCAATCCTTTAATGGAATACGCTGTTCAGAACCGCAATCCGGTACTACCGCCGGTGTCTTGCAGCGACAAGTCAACGCCCGCCGCAAAATCCATGTAACCAATTTCGTTCGGCCTTCGTCTAAGCCCTGAATCCGGTTGCTTCGGGCAACCTGCAAGCACACTGACTAAAGACAACAGGGAAGGCAGAGGACCGTCGTGGGTATATCCGATACTTCTTCACAAGATGTGGCGCTGGCTCCGGCCTCGTCGCGTAATCGCTGGTTGCTGGGGGCCCTGTTGCTGCTTGGCCTGGCTCTGCTGCTGTGGCTGTTCATGCCTTTGCTGCAACGCTGGAGCCAGGCCGAACAATCGGTGGCGCTGGAACGCCTGCGTCTGGCCCAGGTGGAGCGCGGTGATTTTGTGCGGGATATCTCCGTGCAGGGCAGGGTGGTGGCGGCGGTGAGCCCCACACTCTATGCCTCCCAGGCCGGCACCGTCACCTTTGCCGTGGAATCCGGGGACAGTGTGGCGGCAGCTCAGGTGCTGGCCAGTATCGACAGCCCGGAGATCGAGAGTCAACTGGCCCAGGAAGAGTCAAGGCTGTTATCCCTGCAGGTGGAGCTGGAGCGTCAGCAAATTACTACCCGGCAGCAGCAACTGGAAAACCAGAAAGCAGAAGATTCCGCCACTATTGATCTGAAAGCCGCACAGCGGGAGATGCAGCGGGCCCAGCGTGCCTTCGAGCGGGGCGCCTTGATCGAAGTGGATTACGAGAAGGCCCAGGATGATTTGCAGACCGCCGAATTACTGCATCGCCATGCTCAACTGGATACCCAACTCGATAACGAACGTCTGGAGTTCGAATTGAAAACCCGCCAGCTCAGTGTCGATCAGCAGGAACTGCTGGTGGCCGATCTTAATCGCCAGGTACAGGAGCTGAATATCCTGTCACCGGTCAGCGGCATTGTGGGTAATCTGCTGGTCAACCAGAAAACCAATGTGGCCCGCAATCAGCCCATCCTCAGTGTGGTAGACCTGACAGCCTTCGAGGTGGAAGTGCAGATCTCAGAAAGTTATGCCGACGACCTGGCTATTGGCATGTTGGCCGAAGTGCGGGCCGGCAATGAACTCTATGACGCGACTCTGGTGGCAGTATCACCGGAGATCATCGACAACCAGGTGACAGGTCGCATTCGTTTTGTCGGTCAGGTCCCGGCGGGTCTGCGTCAGAATCAGCGACTTACCACACGCATTCTGCTGGAAGAAAAAGCCAATGTATTGATGGTGCAGCGAGGCCAGTTCTTCGACAGTGGCAATGGCCGGGTGGCCTATGTGGTGGAAGACGGTATGGCGCGCCGCCGTCCCATTGTTACCGGTGCCACCAGCTTGAACCGCATTGAAATACTCGACGGCCTCAGTGCCGGCGACACCATTATTATCTCCGGTACCGATACTTTTGAAGGTGCTGAAACCCTGCTGATCAACGACTAGAGCAGGCAGCTGATATCAACACATTATAGCAACGACAAGAGGCCAGGCTATGCTGGAAATGAAAGACATCTGCAAGGTGTATCGCACCGATCTGGTTCAGACCCATGCGCTGCGTGATTTTTCACTCAGTGTGCAGGAAGGGGAATTCGTCACCATTACCGGCCCCTCCGGTTGCGGCAAAACCACTTTTCTCAACATCGCCGGCCTGCTGGAAACCTATAGCTCTGGCAGTTATCAACTGGACGGTGTCGAGGTCTCCCAACTTAATGACTTCAAGCGGGCGCGGCTGCGCAACGAAAAGATTGGCTTTATTTTTCAGAGCTTCAATCTCATGCCGGATTTGAATCTGTTTGACAATGTCGACGTGCCGCTGCGCTACCGCGGCCTGAAGGCTGCCGAGAGAAAGCCCCTGATTGAAAAGGCGCTGGAGTCGGTGGGTCTGGCAGGGCGAATGAAGCATTTGCCCTCGCAATTGTCAGGCGGTCAGCAGCAGCGCGTCGCCATTGCCCGGGCCCTGGTTGGGTCGCCCCGTTTTCTGCTGGCGGATGAGCCCACCGGAAATCTTGATTCCAATACCGCCCGCGGGGTTATGGAACTGTTGCAGGAAATTAACGAGGAGGGCACTACCATTGTCATGGTGACCCACGACCAGGAACTGGCCCGGGAATCACGCCGCAATATTCACATCCTCGATGGCCAGATTCACGAAGAAAACGGCCGTGGCCAAATGAGTTCCAGCGCCAGCGCTGTCGCCTGAAGGGAGGCCCGCCATGTTTTTCTATTATTTGCGACTGGCGGCACTGAGTTACCGGCGTAATCCGATTCTCAGTTCCCTGATGGTACTGGCGGTGGCCGTGGGCATTGCCGCCTATATGATCGTCTTCACCCTGAATTACACCATGGGCGGCGATCCCATTCCCCACAAGAGCAGTCAGTTGTTTGCCGTGCAACTGGATAATTGGGATCCCAACACCGATTCCGATCCTCCCCAGCAACTGACCTATACCGATGCCATGGCGCTGCAGCAGGCTGGTCGTGCCTGGCGGCAAACCGCCAGTTCCAAATTCTCCGGCATCGTCGAGCCGGAAAATCCCGAACTGCGGCCATTCGAGTTTATTGGTCGTGGCGCCTATGCCGACTTCTTTCCCATGTTCGATGTGCCGTTTCAGTATGGCTCCGGTTGGTCGCCCGATGCGGATGAAAATCTGGAGCAGGTGACGGTATTGTCCCGGGATCTGAACGAGCGTCTGTTTGGCGGCAGCAATTCGGTGGGGGAAACCATCTCCATGGATGGCAGCCAGTGGCAGGTTATCGGCGTGCTGGATCGCTGGGATCCGGTGCCGAAATTCTATGACGTTAACAACGGGCCGTTTGATGCGGGAGAAGAACTTTATATTCCCTGGGGCCATGTGGTGGAGCGGGAATTGCCCCGCTCGGGAAATACCAATTGCTGGACCGCCATTGGTGGCACTGGCTTTCAGGCTTTCCTGAATTCCGAATGTGTCTGGATTCAATACTGGGTGGAATTGAGAGACGCCAATGAGGAGGCGGAGTATCTCGATTTTATCAATGGCTATGTGCGCGAGCAGAAAGCTCTGGGCCGTTTCGGCCGCCCCCTGAACAATGCGCTCTACGACGTCAACGAGTGGCTGCTCAAGGAAGAGGTGCTGCCAGATGAAACCAGCATACTGTCCATGCTGGCGGCCATGTTGCTGGCGGTTTGTCTGTTGAACACCATTGGCTTGTTGCTGGCAAAATTCCTCGGCAAGAGTGCCGAAATCGGAGCCCGGCAGGCGCTGGGTGCTCACAAAGGCTCTTTGTTCCTGCAGCACATGATCGAGGCAGGCTTTATCGGTTTGTTGGGCGGTTTGCTCGGCCTGCTGCTTGCCCATTATGGTCTTGAAGGCGTCAAAATATTGCTGGGCAATGATCTGATGATGACCGACTGGATACAGCTAAACGTGCCAATTGTCATTACTACCATCGCCCTGGCCATTGTCTCAACGGTGGTTGCGGGGCTGTACCCGATCTGGCGCGCCTGCAACATCAATCCTGCAATTCATTTGAAAACCCAATAAACCACCATGCACAACCGGGGCATTTAACAGGCGGTACTTTATGGAAATCGGACCTATTCTAAGATCCCTGCTACGCAACAAGCTGGGCGCTTTATTGATAGCCCTGCAGATTGCCTTCACCATGACAGTGATTATCAATGCGGTGTTTATAATCAACGAGCGCAATCGCTTGATGGCCCGGCCCAGTGGCCTCGATGAATCCAGTCTTTTTCATATCACGTCGATCGGTTTTGGTGATGACTTCAATGAAGAGCTGGTGGCGGCCGATGATCTGGCCATGCTGCGGCAGACCCCTGGCATAGTCGATGCCACCGTGATCAATGCCATCCCGGTAAGCGGCGGCGGATCTTCAACGGGCGTGCGCCTGATCAATGATGAAACCAGTCCCAGCACCGGCACTGCCATTTACCGCTTCGATGAGCATGGCCTGAATACCCTCAACCTGGAGCTGATTGCCGGTGAAAATTTTACCGCTACCGATATGCGCCTGCGCTATGAATCGGGTCCCACCGAAGCCGACAAGACTATTGTTAGCAGAGCGCTGGTAGAGTCGCTATTCGATGGCATGGCACCGGCCGATGCCCTGGGTGAGCTAATGTATATGCCCGGTGGTGATGCAGTGCAGATTGTCGGTGTTGTCGAGCGTCTGCAGGCTCCCTGGCCCACCAGTCAGTTGGTGGAGCGTTCCATGATAGTGCCGGAAAACTACATCGACTCCTTTTCCCGCTACATGATACGCACGGAGCCCGGGCAACGGGACCGGATGATGGCAGAGGTGGAACGATTGTTGGCGGAGCGCCGTGAGGACCGTGTGCTGCGCGATGTGGAAGCCATGGAAGTGACCAGGGACAACACCTACCGGGTGGACAGTGCCCTGACAACGATTTTGCGGGTGGTAGTGGCAACCCTGATCGTTATCAACTGCATGGGTATCGTGGGCCTGGCGGTATTCAGTATCAATCGCCGCAAGAAGCAGATAGGCACCCGCCGGGCCCTGGGTGCCACGCGCCCGGAAATCCTGCGCTATTTTCTGCTGGAGAATCTGTTTATCACCTTCGGCGGCGTGGCCCTGGGGGCAGTGCTCACCATTGCCCTGAGCATTATACTGACGACCAATTTCAATATGCCCACCATGGCCTGGTATTACACGCCGGTTGGTGCGCTGTTGCTGATACTGGTGGGACAGTTATCAGCACTCGGGCCGTCGGTCAGGGCAGCGGGGACCGAACCGGCCATCGCCACACGCTCGGTCTAGTCAGGATTTGACTGACTGCAGGGCGAAAATGAACGCCACTGGCTGTGGCTGATTTCATTGATGTCAGTGAGTGACTGGTCAATACCCAGCCAGTCCAGGGCTTCTGCTTCCCGGCGATAGATCTGCACAGTGGTGTCATCGTCTTCCCGGTAGCTGGAGAATATCCGGCCCAGGCCAAACAGCAGGTCATTGTCGATGACAATGGCAACTTTCGCTGGCTTGTAGGGATTGGACTTGAGCATTTCCGCCAGACTTTGTATCTCGGCGCTGCTGAAATCGAGTTCCAGCTCATTGATAACCCACAGCTCTTTGCTGGTATCGGCAAACAGGGCTATCTCGGTGCTGACCTTGATAATGTCATCGAGGCTGGCTTTACCTTTCAGCACGATCCGATAAAAGCCCTGTTCCTCATTGGTTACCAGGGTATGCAAATTGTGAACAACAGACTCAGTCATGACTCGTGGTCACCTCGTCAACAGCTTGCTGAACCGCATCGATCAGATGCAGTGCAGGCTTGAATTAACCTTTCTTGGGAGGGCAGGCACGGACGGGATCACCGTCCGGCACTGCCCGGTTGGTCGTAGCGTGTGGTGAGACCTAATCGGCGCCGAATTCGTTGTCGTAGTCAGCCATGGCTGCTTCAAGCACCTTGCGGGCGTGTTCAAAGCCATAAGCCGGACCAATAGACACCTTGTTTTCTTCACCTGGCATCAGCTTGTAGGTCATGAAGTAGTGGCGCATGCGCTCGATCAGCGCAGGCGGCAGATCGGCAATATCATCCACGGCAGCCCAGAGTGGGTCGTTTTCCAGCACCGCAATAATCTTGTCATCGGCTTCGTCATTGTCCAGCATCGGCAGGCCGCCAACGATGCGGGCATTGAGAATGATTTCGGTCTTGGAAATCGGACGCTCACTGATTACGCAGATATCCAGCGGATCGCCGTCACCGCGGCTGGCAGTCTCCATCAGCGCGCCAACGCGATCACCACAATAGGTCTTGGGAATAAAGCCGTACAGCGTCGGGTGCTGTGAGGACGTGCGATGGGGGCGGTCTACCCGCAGGTAGCCAGTGGTTTTATCCACTTCGTATTTGACCAGGTCGAAGGGGCAAATTTCGATAAAGGCGTGAACGCTGCGCGGCACATTGGGGCCCACATCGAGGCCATGCCAGGGGTGAGGGCGCCAGCGATAAAACGGATTCGGAAATGATTTCACGTGAGTCTCTGCTTTCTCTATGGTGTATAGGTATAACGGTGTATAGGACGGGCGCCGGACTGGAGCTGTTTGGGCCCGTTGAAAAAAGGGGCGCATTCTAGCAGATCAGCCAGAGTTTTGTAGGTCAATTACGTAATAAAGCCGGGCAAATGCAGGGCAGATCACCCATAGCGGCGGGCCCGGGCCGTGGCTGCACTCAATTGGCGCGCTTGCCCTCAGGCAAAAGCAGGCGTGATTTAATCTTTGGATTTACTGGTCTGGCTCATGGCAACGCCGATGCAAACACCCAGGGCAATGCCCAGGCCCAGCGCGTCCATGGCCACGCCAATAGCCACGCCGATGGCGATACCGACGGCGATGTAGGAATTTTTACCTTTGTTGGCGTTGTCGGCCGGGTCTTGATCTTGGCCGGCTTGTGGATCAGACATGTATTACTCCGTAACAGGCAGCTTGTGGGCTCTGAGGAAACTCAGTTTATCCCAATAGCCGCGCTGAAACACGATCAATCCCTGTTTAATCTGAAAAAAGCCACAACCACGCAGGTCCAGGGGATCTTTCCATTCCAGTATGGCCCAGTCGCCATCATTGAACAGATTCTCCACCAGACAGACCATCTCGGCCCTGGCGAATTCCTCACGAAACATGGCGGTGATTGCGTCGCGCCCGTTTACCGGCTCATTGGCTACCTGGTGATTGATGGCCTGTTCGGCATACAGGCGACCGATGCGATCGGCATCGCCGGCATTGAATGCATCCACCCAGGCCAGCACGAGTTCTTTTGGCGTCATTGTGATAATCCTGCATCAGGCAGTTGATTGGGGCTGGTGAATCCGAATCTTGAGTCAGAGTGCCAGCAGAAAACCCAGCAGGCCGGCGCTGATGAGTATCAATGCCAGATAGACGCGCCGATACTGCTGGCCTTCGGCATTAAGCTGGTCGGCATCAAACAGCCAGCTGCCCCAGAACACAGAATACCAGTTGCGCTGTTTCAGATTGATGACGATCTTGTAAGTTAGAAAGGCAAAGGCGATCAATAAACTGGCAGCGATTGCCAGCCAGGCCATGGTGGTGGAAGTCACAGGCAGATCCTTTTCAGCAGCACACACATTGTTGATGTTCAGGCACTGGCCAACCGCAGTCCGGCGATACCGGCGATCACCAGCAGCAGGCTGCCAATTTTTAATGGCGACCAGCTTTCATTGAAAAGCACTATGCCAGCCACCGCAGTACCAATGGCGCCGATGCCTACCCACACCGCATAGCCGGTGCCCAGAGGGATGCTTTTAAGTGCCAGGCTTAACAGATAAATACTGACCCCCATGGCAAGCAGGGTAATAGCAGCAGGGGTAAGCCGGCTGAAACCATCACTGTACTTCAAGCCCACGGCCCAGGCGATTTCAAAGCAGCCTGCCAGTAATAACAGCGTCCAGTTCATTGTGTTAATCCTCTAATTTGAGTTTGCAGGGTCGTCCCTGCAGGTTTCGCCAACCAGCAGGGTCGTCCCCGCCGGGCAATCAGAGCCACAAGCCGGCCGGGCAACGCTAGAGATTAAAATAGCCTTCGATGCCCGCCAGAGCCTGGGTGGTGGCAACTGCGGTGAGGATGAATCCCATCACCCGACTGATCACGCTGGCTCCGGCATTACCAATAAAGCGGTGTATATGGGTGGCCAGCAGCATCAGCAGCAAAGCCACCACAATGACACTGAGCATAACCAGCACTGTCTGGAATTGTTCGAACAGATTAAAGCGAGAGTTTTCAGTCAGCAGCACAGCACCCAGCATGGCACCCGGGCTGGCGATGGAGGGCATGGCCAGGGGAAAGATAGCGGTCTGATCCTGGTCCTCCAGAAAGCGGGACTCCTGCTCCGGTTTGCTTTCACCAAAGATCATGGTTAATGCAAACAAAAACAACACAATGCCACCGGCTATCTGAAAGGCTTCCAGCGGAATCTTCATGGCAGTAAGAATCAGTTCTCCAGCAATCACAAAGAACAGCAAAACGCAGGCGGCAGCGACGGCTGAGACAAGGGCAATACGACGACGGGCCTGCGCATCGGCATCCTGGGTAACCGCGATGTAGACCGGAACCGTTCCAATCGGGTCGATCACGGCAAAGAAGAAAATAAAAGTGGCCAGCAAATCAATCATGGAAACTCACGCAGACAATTCAGGGGCGGGGCGCTTTGCTATTGTCTCCCACCCGGTCGCTATTCGCCAGTGAGCTATCCCAGTAGGGTTGCCCGGCAAAGCGGTCGGCAAAGAAATCGATGAAGACACGCACCTTGGCGGCCAGTTGTCTGGAGCTTGGATAAATGGCCCAGATCGCCGTGTCGCTGGCCAGGGGGAAATCCTTTAACACCTCCACCAGTTCACCGCGGCGCAGCGATTCATAGGCACTCCAGCTGGAATTAATGGTAATGCCCATACCATTGAGACAGGCGTCACGAATGGCTTCCCCGTTGTCTGTTCGAAATCGTCCCCGGGCCTGAACACTGACCGGACCATCGGGGCTTTCAAACAGCCAGTCTTCCAGTCCAATCAGGGTAATACAGTCATGCTGAGCTAAATCCTGCGGATGCTGTGGCTCACCGTGTTGGGCCAGATAGGCAGGTGAGGCACAGAGCAGGCGCTGATCCGGCGCCAGCTTGCGGGCGATCATGGACGAGTCCGGCAAGGCGGCATTGCGAATGGCAATATCAAAGCCGCCTTCCACCAGATCCACAATGGTATCGGACAAGCGGCAGTCCACTTGCAGGTCGGGATACAGGGCCAGGAACTCCGCCAGAGCGGGCAGCAGATGCATGCGGCCAAAGGAGGCGGGGGCCGCTACCCTGAGCCGGCCCTTGGGGCTGGCATTGCCGACCCCCATGGCGGCCCGCGCCGAATCGAGGCTGGACAGCATGTCCTCGGCATAGCTGAGAAACACCTCACCATCTTCGGTCAGTGAGACACTGCGGGTGGTGCGGTGCACCAGCCTGGCACCGATGGTGGCCTCCAGCTTGTTGAGCTGGGCACTGGCGGCAGCGGCAGACAGGCCCAATTCCCGCCCGGCCAGGCTGATGTTGCGGTGGCGGGCGATTCTCAGAAACAGATCCAGATGGTCCAGGTTCATGGCAATGGGCAGTGAGTCCTATTATCAAAAATAATTAAAAACTGATTCGCCATAATAGTCGATTATCAAATAACCCGTAAGTAACTACACTGCCTGCATCTAATTAGGAGGGTTTCATTATGCGAGCAATAACAATCAATGAATTCGGTGGCAGCGCTGTTTTCACCAGCACCGAAGTTGCCGAGCCGCCGGTGGCCGCCGGCCAGGTGCTGATTGAAGTGGCGGCATCCAGTGTCAATAACGTCGATACCATGATTCGGCAAATGGGCCAGGAACTGCCTTTTGCCCCGGCTCTGCCGGCTATCCTAGGCATGGATGTGGCGGGCCGGATCAGGGCGGTAGGTGAAGGTGTTACTGGATTCAAGCCTGGCGATGAGGTCTATGGCTGTGCTGGCGGTCTGGGTCAATTACAGGGTGCATTGGCGGACCTGATGCCTGCCGATGCCCGGCTCATTGCTCACAAGCCAAAGAATCTGACTATGCGTGAAGCGGCGGCGCTGCCTCTGGTGGGTATTACTGCCTGGGAAGGTCTGCACCGGGCCGGACTGACAGCAGGCCAGCGGGTTCTGGTTCACGGTGGTGCTGGCGGGGTTGGGCATATTGCGTTGCAACTGGCCAAACACAAGGGGGCGGAGGTTTCCGCAACTGGCGGCCGGGCTGAGCAGTTGCAAGTGATCAGCGAACTGGGAGCCAGAGCCATTGATTACACTGCCGAGACTGTGGATGACTATGTGGCAGCTGATACCGGTGGCCAGGGCTTTGATCTGGTATTTGACGCCGTGGGTGGGCAAAACCTGAGCAATTCCTTTGCCGCAGCCAGGCTCAATGCTCAGGTAGCCACCACGGTGTCCATGCTGGAATTGGACCTGACCCCGGCCCATATGAAGGGCTTGTCACTGCATGTGGTCTTTATGCTGATTCCCATGATTCATGACATCGGTCGGGAAGTGCATGGTGAAATACTGCGTAAACTGGCAGACATTGCCGAGGCCGGTGCGCTGCGTCCGGTGCTGGATAGCAGTGACTACAGTTTCAGTGAAGTTGGCAAAGCCCATGAGCGTTTGGCCAGTGGTCAGGCACTGGGCAAAATTGTGGTCGAGAACCGCTAAGGCCGGAACAGGGGCGGAGGAGAGCTAAATGAAGCAACGAGTCATGATTACCGGTGCCACCGATGGCATTGGTCGGGCTACCGCCCTGGCCCTGGCGGGCAGTGGTGTGGATCTGATTCTGCACGGCCGCAATGCCGCTCGCCTGGAGGTCTTGCAAGAAGAATTGCAGGGCATGGTTGCGGGTATTGCCGTGGCGACGGTACTGGCTGATCTGTCCAGTCTCGCCCAGGTGCGGCGCCTGGCAGATGAAGTGCTGGAGCGCTTCCCCGGGCTCGATGTGTTGATCAACAATGCCGGCGTCTTCAAGCTTGATCAAACCACAAGCCCGGACGGCCTGGATATGCGCTTTGCAGTTAACAGCGTGGCGCCATATTTGCTGACCACTGCCCTGCGGCCACTGTTTGCTGCAGGCGGCCGGGTAGTGAATGTGGCCTCGGCGGCCCAGGCAGCGGTGGATCTTGAGGCGCTGGCCGGACGCGCCATTGTGGCAGATTATTTTCAGGCCTATGCCCAGTCCAAGCTGGCCCTGATCATGTGGACCCGGCATCTGGCAAGACTGGATACGGAGGTGACTTATCTGGCGGTTAACCCCGGTTCATTGCTGGCCAGCAAGATGGTCAAGGAAGGCTTCGGTGTGGCGGGCGCGGATCTCGGTATCGGAGCCAGCATTCTGCTGGGGGCAGCGCTGGGTGAAGAATTTGCCGGCCATAGTGGTGACTACTTCGATAATGATGAGCGTCGCTTTGCCGACCCCCATCCGGCTGCACTGGATGCAGCAGCCTGTGCAGAATTGCTGAAAGTGCTGGATACCATTGTGGCAAGTCAACGCCACAGTGAATGATTGCCGGGATCAGGTTTGGGGCGGTTCAGGCTGGCACGCATATCGCTGCTGCATGATCTTGACCGAGGCTCTGATAATGCGGCGTAAAATCTTTTCATCAATTTCCGACAGCGACTTGATATACAGGCAACTTTTGGCAGTTTTGTGCTTGCCCAGCCGGGCAAGTTCATCAGCGAAGCCGGAAAAACCCGGCATGATGTAGATGGAAATATTTTGCGACCGGGAAGCGAAGCCGGTCACCATGGCATCGCCCTCGTGGCCACTGGCGTATTTGTAGTGATAGCTGCCAAAGCAGACCATGCTGCCGGCCAGCCTTGCCTGGTAACCGGATTCCTCTGCCATGATTTTCACCAGGCGCTGACAGTCTTGCCGGCGGCTGTCCCTGTCGATGCTGGCGAGATAGTTTTTGACCTCTGCGTTCATGAATGTTCCCGGGCCTGTTTTTCATTGCCTTCGAATAGTGAAGTGAAACAGCCGTGGATCAGCCTGGCGGGATCGAAAGGAGGTTCACCTTCATAGTCCAGGGCGCCATCTTCGTGCATTTTTTCCTCTGCTGCGAAGAGGGTTTCGCGGTCCGGCCAGATCTGAATGGAGATGGCGATCTTTTCATTGTCTCTGGCGGCGACGGCCCGGTACATATCCGTGTGCTTGCCGCGACTGACCAGATCATCCCAGCCGTCTTGCACTTGCAGGCAGCCATAGCGCTTGAAGATGGCGGCACTCATTTTGGCCCAGTCCTGATAGGCGCTGAATTTCTCTTCCGGCACCGGAATGAGCAGGGCAGCGAGATACATGTTCTAATCCTCCACAACGACCTTGCCTTTTGTTGACGACCGCTTTGTTGACAGCGGGTCGTTTTTTCAACTAGATTAGCACTGTCTCAAGAGCCGCGCCCGTCGCGGCTTTTTTGTGCCTGCCTGATTCTGCTATTTGAAGCTGCAGATTCTGGCATTGCTCTTTTTGTGCCCCGTGAACAGGGGCATAACTCATCAATTCAAAAGGAGCATGCCATGTTAGCCAGAGCCAGATTACAAACCATTGTCTGCACGCTCGATATCAACCGTTCAGAACCATTTTACCGGGATATACTCGGTCTGCCACTACAGCGAAAATCCGAAGGGGCCAGTGTTTTTGATGTGGGTGGGGCGGAACTGCGGCTTTCGCCGGTGCAGAGTCTCACGCCCAGCGAACATACGATTATCGGTTTTGCCGTTACCGATCTCGAGGCGGTGCTGAATGAATTGCAGGATAGAGGAGTTCAATTTGAACGCTTTCCCGGGTTCAAACAGGATCAGCGCGGGGTGCTGGTTGCACCGGGCGGGGCCAGGGTGGCCTGGCTGAAAGACCCCGATGGCAATCTGCTGTCTGTGCTGCAGTTTGCTGAAGACTGAGCCCTGAATCCCGGGCGGCGGTGCAGGTTTGCCGCCCGGTTTGCTCAGGCGCCCAACAATGGCTGTCGTTTCAGTTTGTGATAGTTCAGGGCCAGATACAGACAGTGTTTCAGTATCTGCTCCGGTAGTGGGTCATCAAGTGGCAGCACGATGGCCCGATTGGCCTGATACTGCAGGCTGTCACCATAAAGCTCGCGGAAGGTTTCCAACAAGCGGGTCTGGCAATGAAAGTACAGAAAACAAACCTGGGGCTGCCGGGCTTTCCAGTCGATTCTCACCGGGCTGCCGGATTTGCTTTTGAAGCTGGCTTCGCCCCATTTCAGGGATTCTTCAAGCTTGCCCAACTGATGCTCATCGGCCACGGCATGAATCAATTGCCGCAGTTGTTGCAGTCTGTCCCTGACCTGATCAGGGTAGCTTTCGAACCGTTGTTGCAGCGCCTTGTTCATGCCCTCATAAGAATAATATCAGGCGCAAGCCTCAGACAGTGTTGCCACGATTGGTGCGCCTTTGGTGACAATGAGAGTGTGTTCATACTGCGCCGATAAATTATTGTCCTGTCCCAGCAGTGTCCAGCCATCATCCGCCTCGGTCACCAGGGTGCTTTTGGTGGAGAGAAAGGGCTCAATGGCGATCACCTGGCCTTCGTGCAGGCGCCGGGTGTCACGCTTATCGCAAAAACTCAGAATGGCGGTAGGCTCTTCGTGCAGGCTGCGGCCGATGCCATGTCCACCCAGGTTGCGAATAGTGCGAAAGCCATGGCTTTTGGCGGTCTTTTCGATGGCCTTGCCAATCTGGTTGATGGGGGCGCCGGCGCGGGCAGCAGCCAGGGCATTTTTCAGGGCCAGGCGGGTGGCGCGGCAGAGTTTGTCCTTGTTGGCTGCAACTGGAGGAACCACTATGGTGCCGCCGGTATCGGCAAAATAGCCGTCCATTTCTGCTGACACGTCTACATTGACGATATCGCCAGGGCGAATCACCCGCTCACCGGGAATGCCATGGGCGGCTTCTTCGTTGATGCTGATACAGGTGGCGCCGGGAAAATCATACATCAATTGCGGCGCTGAGCGGGCTCCAGACTGCTCCAGCATTTGTGCGCCCAGGCTATCCAGTTCCGCTGTGGTCATGCCGGGTTCGATGGCCTTGAGCATGGCGTCGCGAACCCGTGCCACGATGCGCCCGGTGCGCAGTATTCCGTTAACGTCCAGTTGGCTCTCTACAGTCATGGCTGTTCCTTTATGCTTTGTCCTTCATGGCTGGTTCTTGCATTGATTTATTGGCGTCGCCCGCTTAATTGCCTGAGCTTGCATCCTTGGGCAGGCTTTGACACTGCCAGCAACAATCAAAGGAGCCATCATTGATCTCGCCACATTGCGGGCATTGCCATTGTGGCCGTTGGGTATCCGGGTCCAGTTCCTTCTCCAGAATGGCAATGGCACGCTCGGCTTCACCGGCATCAGCAACCCAGAGTTCCAGCGGCACACTCTCGATGCCCACATGACCACCGGAGGCGTAGTACTCATTCTTGATGGAACTGTCGATGCCATTCAGGGCCAGCAGGTTTTTGGCTGAACTGACAATGGCAATGTTTTCGTGTGTATAGACCTTGTGCATGCCAGGCTCCCGTAATTATTTCAGCATAGCGTAAAATGCCCGCCTGCACGAATGAAAGGTGGTGTCAGGGGCGCAGGCAGGGATGGTCCTGCAGCTGCCCGGCCAATAGTTCGATGAAGCAGCGAACCTTGGAGCTGGCATGTCTGCCTTCGCGAAAGACAATATGTACCGGCATGGGTTCCGGCTCATAGTCCTGCAGCAGACAATGCAGGCTGTTGTCTGCCAGTTCATCGGCCACCTGATAAGACAACACATGAACGATGCCCAGATTCCGCCGGGCCGCATCAATGGCTGCCTGATTGGTGGACACCTGTAATCGGGATTTCAGGCGCAGAGTCTGGCCCTGACCGTTGTGGTAAAACTGCCAGTCGTGGGTCATGCTGCTACTGGTGCTGGCGATGGTGCTGTGCTTTTTGAGGTCGGCAGGCGTTGTTGGCACTCCGTGCCTGTCCAGATAGTCGGGTGAGGCCAGCCAATGAAAGCGAACCTGGCCAACTCGACGGGCCTGCATGCTGGAATCCTGCAAATGCCCAATCCTGACGCCGAGATCGAAACCCTCTTCCATTAAATTTACCACCCGGTCCAGAAACTGCGCATTGACAGTGGTTTCCGGGTAGGTATCCAGATAGTCGGTGATGCAGGGCAACACAAACTTCTGGCCGAACAGCACCGGCGCGGTGATATTGAGTTGACCCCGTGGCGTGCTGTTAATACCCACCACCGCCTCGTTGGCCTGTTGGACTTCGGCGAGAATGCGACGGGCATCTTCCAGATAGCCGCGGCCGGCATCGGTGCTGCGTACATGGCGAGTGGTGCGGTTCAGCAGCTTGACCCCCAGCTCCCGTTCAAGGCGAGCAATGGCCCGCGTTACCGCCGGTGCCGACAACTGCAGACGCCTGGCGGCCGCCGCAAAACCCTGTTCTTCAGCCACTGCAACGAAAACCTGCATCAAATAAAGCTGGTCCATGGCTTGTCTCTATTGTTGCGTTAAATGAAATAGTTATTTGCGAAAAATGAGTATTCTCTATTTCTCAAGCAATTGTCAAACTTTCCTCACTGCCCCAATAGCGCGGCAACCCATGCACACAATCATCAATAGACAGAGGACAGCGATATGAACCGAATTCAACCGGTAACAGAGAACCAGGCCAGTGCCGAGCAGCAAGCCTTGTTTGACGCCATCAAGGGCCAGCTCGGCATGGTGCCCAATTTTCTCCGGGTGTTTGCCAATTCCCCGGCGGCGCTGAGGGCCTTCCTCGGCCTGCACAGCATTGCCGGTGAAGGCAAGCTTGACCCACAAACACGGGAACGCATCGCCCTGGCTCTGGCCGAACAAAATGCCTGCCAGTATTGCCTGTCCGCCCATAGCGCCATTGGTCGCAAGGCCGGACTGAGTGGCACCGAGATCGAAGCCAATCGCGCCGGTAGCAGTGAGGACAGCAAGGCGGCGTTGGCGGTGGGCTTTGCCCAAACCGTGGCCCGTCATAGCGGCACGGTGTCCACGGCAGAATTGCTGGCGCTGCGCGAGGCCGGTTACAGCGATGCAGAAATTGTCGAGATCATCACCCATGTGGGCATGAACCTGCTCACCAATATGCTTGCCAAGACCAGTCAGGTGGATATCGATTTTCCCAAGGTGGAATTAAACCAGGCAGCCTGAATGTGACAGGCCGGGCGAGCAAGCCATTGCCCGGCCTGGCTAAGCAAAGGAGATTCCCATGGCCAACAAGTACGCCGAGTTGACCTTCACCGACAATGTGCGCCAGTTGCAGGAAGAAATGGGTAGCCGAGCTGCCTACCGGATTGATGAGCAGGGTGAGGATTTTAATCACCGACTGACAGAGCGGGAAATGGATTTCATCGCTGACCGGGACAGTTTCTATATTGCCAGTGTGTCGGCAACCGGCTGGCCCTATCTGCAACATCGTGGCGGTCCGAGAGGCGTGATGCGGGTGCTCAATGAGCACACTCTGGGATTTGCCGATTTTCGGGGTAATCGCCAGTACCTTACCGCTGGCAATCTGCGCAGCAATGATCGCGTGGCACTGTTTTTTATGGATTACCCCAACGCCCGCCGCCTGAAATTGTCAGGCAGGGTGCGGGAAGTGGCTGCCGATGACTGGCAGACACAGGCCGGACTCGAAGTGCAGGGCTATCGCGCCAGGGTCGAACGTTACTTGCTGATCCAGGTGGTGGCCTTCGACTGGAATTGTCCGCAACACATTACCCCCCGTTACAGCGGTGCCGAACTGGAACAACTGGCACTGCAGAATCTTGAATTGGAAAGCTGATCAGGAAAAGAGTTATGGAGAAATCACTGATAAATAGCGAGGCGGCGCAAGAATTACGGCCACCGCTGCCGCCCTTCGACCGCTTGTCCGCCATTGAGAAAGTGCGCCTGGCCGAAGATGCCTGGAACAGCCGTGACCCGGACCGGGTGTCCAAAGCCTATACACCCGACAGCCGCTGGCGAAACCGCAGCCGCTTTATAACCGGACGTCAGGAGATCGTGGAATTTTTACGCAGCAAGTGGCGGCGGGAAAAACAGTATCGCCTGATCAAGGAGCTGTGGAGTTTTTCCAGCCACCGTATCGCGGTGCGCTTCGTGTACGAATGGCAGGACCGGGAAGGCAAGTGGTGGCGATCCCATGGCAATGAGAATTGGCAGTTTGATAACCAGGGCCTGATGGAAGAGCGTCATGCCAGTATCAATGATGTGCCTATTGAAGAACATGAGCGACTGTTGACCTGGGAGCAGGGACGGCGCCCGGATGATTTTCCGGGTCTGTCAGATTTGAAACTCTAGTTGCAGCCAGCGCGCTGCTGGCAGACTGCACTGCTGTTGCCTGCCAGGCAGCGCCAGCGGGCAATCAGTCAGCTGAAGGAGCGGCAGTGCTGCCGGCCAGAATGCCGCCATCGATATTGATCTCTTCCCCGGTCAGGTATCTGGATTCATCCGAGGCCAGGTACAGCGCGGCCCAGGCCACATCCATGGGCTCCCCCATTTCACCCAGGGGAATGTCATCGCTGACGGCCTTGAGTGTGGCTTGTCGTTGCTCGCCTTCACCCAGCATGGCATCCCACATTGGCGTGAGGATGGCTGCCGGGTGCAGGGAGTTGCATCGAATCGGGTAGCCTTGCTCGGCACAGTACAGAGCGACAGTCTTGCTATGGTTACGAAGTGCCGCCTTGCTGGAGGCATAGGCGGCTGCGCCGGGTATGCCAACGATGCCGGAGCGGGATGAGATGTTAATGATGCTGGCGGCGCCGGATTTTTTCATCAGGCGGATACCGATCTTGCAACCCAGGGCGGCACCATGCAGATTGACGTCATGTACCTTGTGCCAACTGGCCATATCCAGATTTTCCGGATCATGAGGGCCGGCAGCTTCCAGGAAACCAGTGATGCCGGCGTTGTTGACCAGTATGTCCAGATGCTCATATTTGTTTTCAATATGTGCGGCCACCGATTCCCAATCGCTCTCCTGTGTCACGTCCAGATGCAGGTATTCGGCGCTATTGCCGATCGAGTCGGCTACCGCCTGACCCTGCTCGTCCTTGATATCAGTGACCAGTACGGTGGCACCCTCGCGGGCCAGCAATTCGGCAATGGCCTGCCCGATACCCTGGGCAGCGCCTGTGACCAGGGCAATCTTTCCTTTCACTCGAGACATGGTTCAATCCTTTGTACGGGGTGCCTGGGCACTAGAATAATGTGAAGTCTACCTTGATACCGCCCGTTTTGCCGGCCAGCAGATTATACAGCAGTGCACCCAGCAGGCCAGCCAGGAAGCCCGCGCCGGCAAACAGCAAGGGCATGCCCGCTATTGCCAGGAAGGCCAGGGCGGTTCCGGCATTCAAGCTGTTGTTGAGCCATTCGTTGAGGAAGCCACCTACGGCGTAAACGAGGCCTGCGATCAAGCCAAACATCGCCATGATCAGCGATTGCAGCTTGGCGAAGGAAAGGGCATTCAGGTGTCGAAGTGTTTGCATTGGGCTGCCTCCGGATATGTCGGCAAGGTCAAGAGTGATTGCGGCACAAACGGGGCTTGGTGGCGCCAATCTACGGGGTGGCTGCAATGACTTTGCTGTTTAAAAGGCAGCTCTGTCCTGTGTTATTCATCATCCAGTTCGATGATTTTCTCAAAGCCGGTGAATCCCTGTTTTTTTGCCTCATCGGCAAGATACTGGATGTCAAAGAAACCGCCTTCGTTGCGCACCTCGCTATCTTCTATGCGACAGTGAAACTCGGTCCTGTGCATATCCCAGATGGCGGACTGGATGATATATACCTTGCTCCAGTTCTCGGTGATTTCCAGGCCTGTGTAGGGAGGGAAGGGCGTTTCGATGAGCTTTGAGCCCACTGCACAGTGGCTGCGGTCCTCACTGTAGAGGGTGAGGATCAGTTTCGATTGATAGCTGCTGTGGGCCATGGGCTGTGCCTATTCGATTTCAATTGTTTGTCGCTGCGGCCTGCTGTGCAATCGTTTCAGGGTAAAGCCGAATACCGCGATCAGGAAGAAACCAAATACCAGCAGAAAGGTTCCGCCATCGAGCTGAAAAGAGCCGCCGATATTGGCGGCAAGCAGGGTCAGGATAACAGCGAGAACAGAAATAGTGGCCAGCATGGCCGCGGCGGCTTTGCCCAGGTTTGCCAGTACGGGAATGAACTGACTGACAGGCACGAAAACGCCACAGGCAATGATGATCCAGAACCACATGCCTACGCCCAATAATCGACTGGAAACTGTGGCAGTGAGCAGGCAGGCCAGGGCAAAGAAGAGGGCGATGACTTTGTTCATGACTGATTGACTGTGGCTTGTTCAGTAACTGGTTATCGGCGGTCCACCGGAGCCGCTAATGCGCTTGCAGATTGCTGCTGACTGCTCGCCATTTGTACGGGCAGTTATCTCACGCTGCGGCTCAATCAGCAAGTTCGCCGCGGTACGATAGCGATCATCAATCCCGGCAAACTCTACCGTCGATCTCTGCAATAGCGCTTGAATTGCGATGATCAGATTCATCTCTCGGTGTGCCTGTTGCTCTTATTTTGGCTCCCAAAGCTCAATGGGATTTCCCTCTGGATCATACAAGCGTGCAAAGCGTCCATTGGGGTACTCCTGGGGATCGACATCGACCGTAATTCCCGCCTCCCGCAACTGTGCGACCATGGCGTCGAGGTCAGATACCCTGAAGTTCACCATCCACATCTTGCCGCCTTCTCCGAAATACTCTGTGCCCTGATCAAAAGGTGCAAACACCGTGGACCCGGCTTGCTGCTGCCACGGCTGCTCCTCGTAGTTTGACGGCACAAGTGAGACACCGAGGTGCTCGTCGTACCAGTTTGCCAGCCTGCCAGGATTCTCGGCACGGAAAAACAGCCCACCGATACCGAGAACTTTCTCCCGTTCTGGTTGATCCTGTCCCGATGCTGGCGATATAGCCAATAGAAATAGCGAAAGTAGAATGGTTGATTTCATTAGGCAAACACCTTGTTTAACGGCAAAGCGCCGGGGAAGCAGACGTGATTCACATTTGGGCCGCCGATGATTTGTTTGAAGGAGCCCAATGGGTGACCCCCCTGGGCAATATATTATGTGTCTGTAAATTCCTGGCCTCGGTAAAGCTAATAGCGACTCGCTTATGTATTTCGTTGTCTGTCACAGTACCGCAGGTCTTTCGTAGTCTACTGTCATCCGGGCTGATCACCAACGCTGAACAGTAACCGTCTGCCTGGCCAATAGAATAGTATATTGTGTTTGTATCACCTGGACCCAGAACTTCCAAAGTCCAAGCGACTATTGGGCAGTGTCACGATAGAGCTTGGCAGGCTGTGATTCGAAACAATCACCACTGTTGCATTGGGTGTGATGTGAAAGTAGCCGACGCAGCTGAAGAATGCTGTGCAGCTTGGAATTGGCACGCCTATAAATAGTGTTTTCTTCACGGCTGTTCCATAGGCACGCACTGGCTTCGTTAATGAGTAAATGGCATTGCCATTCGCCCCGGAGTCAGCAATGGCTGGCACTTGCATTGATTGTCAGTTTTCATACGCCACAATGGTTAAATCCTGCTTTATAGATAAGCCTGGAAGACGAGACATCAAAAATTGTATCTACAGTCACACAGCGGCCTGGAGAATTCATTAGATGGACCAGATTCTCATTCAGCCACTTGATTTCGAAATTGCGATACTGACTAATCGTTATTGTGGTGAGAGGCCGCTCTCCCTCGAATATAACTGCTTTAGCGATGCTTTGTTCATAGGGTACTTCGGTAAGCTTGGATTGTGAAATTATCCTTACGCTCCTGGTTTGTCGAGGAGAGAGGATTTCCTCAGGCGCATCACTTGGATTGTCTTTTCCGGGATCAAAATCACGATACGCAGGTACGTAGTTGGAGCCCAGGTCATTGAGATCAATTTCAGTCGGTGGGGCGATCTGCGCGCAGACCGAACATGATATGAAAAAGGCAAGAGTTGGCAAGATTTTCATTGCTTAATCCTGGTGCTCCAATAACGGCCAGGGCACTTGCCCTGTTCCTTATTGGATTGATCGTTAGGAGGCCCACCTTGTAAATGAAAGCAAGGGCAAATATAGCGATTGACTTCTTCTTGCTCATCATCTGGCCTCGCCGCATTTCCATGCGCCAACGGTAGAGCATTATCTCGTGAATATCCAGAGATTCGGCGACATGCTTGGTTAACACACCTGGTAGTTCAGACAAGGCTATAGCGCTTGCCTTGAAGTCATCGGTATACCAGTTGTAATACTTCTTGCTGTCCAGTTAATGACTTTCAGTCAGAAAATTTTAGCGTGAATGTGTGCCTAATGGCATCACTGATGTCTTAAAGCAGCAGATAACGCCCTCGCATAAGCGGTGCAGCCAGAGACCGAAGCGAGCAGGTTTGATGTAAGCTTATTAGGCATTGGCACTATCGTATACCTTTTCGTAATGCTCTACCTCAGGAAACGGCTCATAGAAGTGATGAAGAAGCTCCTTCCACTCTTTGTAAGGCTTCGACTGTCTGAATCCCACCATATGATCTTCTAGTGTTTCCCAATTCACCAAGAGGATGTATCGATTATCGTGCTCGATACAGCGCTGAAGCTGGTGAGACACGTAACCAGGTGTTGCGGAGATGATGCGTTGCGCCTGGCCAAAAGCGCTCTCGAAATCCGCTTGTGTATTCGGCCTTATATTGAGTATTGCAACTTCCAGCACGACAGCATTCTCCTATGCCTTATAACGCCTTTTATAGAATTGATTCTTACTAGCTATCCAAAAAAGCATCCGTATTCATCCTCGGATACCAACTCTAGAAATTCTTCAATTGATCCGACTGTGGGCTTTGGCTCATAGGCGTGCCACTTGAGATCAGCGCGCATCCAGAATACCTTCCAAATCTTCTTGGATTTTACATAAGTCGTTTTTGCAATCGAGTTCTCAATCTTTTCTGATGGATTGTTCCATCCAGGACGAATTTCAAATAACTCTGCGCTTTGATCTTTGATTCTGTAGCCGAAATCCAATTTATCTCTGATATGGGGAGGCGGTCGCCGGTTCTCCAAAAATATCTGAAGTTCTCGCTCCCACCGTTTTATTTCGAATTCGCTTATTGTCATGAATCTTTGCAGGGTAGCACTCAGTGCAAGTAACGCCCTTAATAATAGAGCGGGCCGCAGTGCGACCCGTTCTTATTGATTTGATTGTTATTGAGCGGTCTCCTCAAGCCTTTCAGCCAACCAGACTTTGATGATGGATTGTCTGGTAACTCCAAGCCGTGCCGCTTCTTTGTCGAGAGAGTCAATCATCCAGATAGGGAAGTCGACATTAACTCGTTTCTGTTTCTGGTTCGGCTTCTTAATCTTGGATAGATCAAGGGAACTCGAAATGTCTTTGCCAGAATCGAAGTCTGAATCAAATTTTCTAGCTTTCATAAATCTTCACTTCCTCGTCGCGAGATCGACGTACTGAAATAAGTCTGATGTTCTCGCCTCGATAAGTAAGGACTGCAGACCAGTGTTTCTTGGATATCCTGCCAATAGCCAGGAATCTAGGCTCATCTTCAGTCTTGGCTGGAACCACGACCAAGTCTGGATCGAGCCACAAAAGCTGGGCTTCAACAAAGTCGATACCATGCTTTTTGAGGTTGGATGAGCTCTTCCTGGCATCATATTCGAACGAGAGCATGGTATAAAAAATATACCTTTATGGCGCCAACGTCAATAGAGCTCAATAACACCCTTAACAATAGAGCGGGCCGCAGTGCGGCCCGTTCTTATTGATTTGATTGATATCTAGCAGATTCATGCTCGATATCCCAGCCTGGGAATACAAGCACTGCCGGATGGCAATGCAAGGCCCTCGCCAGGGCTTTGGCGCGCTCAATGCCAGGCTGCACTCTGTCGTTCTCTATTACTGAAATAGTTGATTGGGGAATCCCGGCAACCTTGGCCAGTTCGTTCTGGCTAGGTTCCTGCAATTCTCGCAAGATCTTGACGGATTCGCCGACGGATGCGTCGACATTTCGTTTAGCTAATCTGTAATCGTTCATATCACTTTCTCCGATAGTCATGCGGAGTAACGCTTTCTATCAGGACGAGTATTTTATCTTTTTTCTTGTGGAAACCTCGATCTGCGTTGTACAGCACCGCATTACGCGGCGGCTGGAACGTATCGGAAGCTGTCTCAGTCAGCTAACGGGCGGCATAAATGCATTGTTTGTACCTAAAGTTGCCTATACAACATCAACCTCCGGCTTGACCAGGAGCACGACCAGGTAAACAAGGGCAAAGGGAGGAATAGCGCAAAGCATGAAGCCTATTATCCCTGCAGCTCTTGCATTCTCGGTTTTCGTCTTGCCAAGCGTGTAGCTGGCCCAGGTAACGGCTGTAATAAACGCTATTATTCCTAGCGCTATCATAGGTGCGAACATAAGTGACTTCCTCCAGTCTATTGGTCAATTCTTCCATCTTATGAGGGGAGAGAAGGCAATATACCCTAGTCATATATCGAATAACAACCTATATGTGTTGATAAACGATATTAATATCGTTATTATCGATATGGTTCAGGGATTTGATGGGAGAATAGATGAAACCGAGAATCAAAATCAACATGGATCTGATACTGGTGCAACGCCAAATGTCACTGACTGAACTTTCCGAGAGAACAGGAATTTCATTCGCAAATTTATCCAAGCTTAAATGTGATAGAGCCAGGGCGATCCGATTCACCACATTGCTGGCCATATGTGAGGTATTAGACTGTAAGCCCGGAGATCTAATAGACATTTCTTATAATTGATGAGTACGGCAGCAGCTGAACTTGCACATGACGCCCTTGTCCTGGAGCCCCCAAGGTGCGATTGTATTGCTTGTTATGTGTCGTTGGCACTATTGGCTACCATACTTGTAATTCGTGAAACCTGAACGCCTTTGGCAGAACTAAATCGGAAAAAGTGACTGACATACTGAGAATTTCCTTCACCACTGGCTCTTAAGGATTTTGAAGCTCCAGTTTTCCCGTGAGACAGCACATATTCAATAGTGAGTTCTTTAGCGCTAATTAGGTTTAGGGCTTTTAGAGCGGAAGATACAGCATGTGAGCCTTTGTACGTGCCGTGTCCGCAGACTTCCCATTCTAAATCTTCGCTAGTCGAGTCTTCTATAAAATCGAAATCAGATTTCGAAATGGCGATCTCGAGGTTCTGGACAAAGTTGTTTTTTGGGGAATTTCCAGAATCCGCATTTTCAATAATCTTCATTGTTGGCACTTATTTAGAGTAGACACATACGCCCTTAATAATAGAGCGGGCCGCATAGCGGCCCGTCCTTATTGATTTGATTGTTATGTTTCTTGGCTTACAAGGTTGGCAACTTCTCGCCAAGGGCGAATATGATTTAACTCATCTGCCAATTCATCTTCTGCAATTTCAGTATCATAAGCGGCTTGC
>MRWG01000117.1_pt1 | contig 148232 bp, 114 predicted proteins | sample 1013341 | NCBI WGS metagenome assembly MRWG01 (sample SAMN06117577, study PRJNA244670) | biofilm metagenome | biome: Water; feature: Cathode Biofilm; material: Biofilm; isolation source: microbial consortium enriched at the cathode of a solar microbial fuel cell | place: USA: District of Columbia...
CGCACGTTCCGTGCGGTCCCCCTCCCCCATCAAGGGGGAGGATGAGGAATGGCTGGCGATACCTGAACCCTACGCGTTTTCCGTTTCCTTCGTTTTCAGCACGCCGCGCTTGATCTGGTCGCGCTCGATCGACTCGAACAGGGCCTTGAAATTGCCCTCGCCGAAGCCTTCGTCTTCCTTGCGCTGGATGAATTCGAAGAAGATCGGGCCGATGGCCTTCTCGCCGAAGATCTGCAGCAGCAGGCGCGGATTGCCGCCCTCGGTCGTGCCGTCGAGCAGGATGCCGCGCTTGCGGAATTCGGCGACCGGTTCGCCATGGCCCGGCAGGCGCTCGTCCAGCATGTCGTAATAGGTGTCCGGCGGCGGGGTCATGAATTCCACGCCGCACTCCTTCAGCCGGTCCCAGCATTCGATGAGATTGTCGCAGGAGAAGGCGATGTGCTGGATGCCTTCGCCCTTGTACTCGCGCAGATATTCCTCGATCTGGCCGACGCCGTCCGACTTTTCCTCGTTCAGCGGGATGCGGATCAGACCGTCTGGCGCCGTCATGGCGCGAGACAGGAGGCCGGTATACTCGCCCTTGATGTCGAAATAGCGGATCTCGCGGAAGTTGAAGAGGTCCTCGTAATATTTCGCCCAGTAGTCCATCCGGCCCTTGTAGACATTGTGGGTGAGGTGATCGATCACGTTGAAGCCGCAGCCCTTCGGGTGACGGTCGACGCCCTCGATGTATTCGAAATCGATGTCATAGATCGACTGGCCGTCCTCGAACCGGTCGATCAGGTAAACGGTGGCGCCGCCAATGCCGCGGATGGCCGGCAGGCGCAGCTCGGAGACGCGCGTTTCGGTCTCGACGGGCTGGGCACCCTTTTCCAGGGCCATGGCGTAGGCGCGCTTGGCATTCCTGACGCGAAAGCCCATGCCCGAGGCAGACGGGCCGTGCTCGGCGGCGAAGAAGGCGGCCGGGGTGCCGGGCTCGTAATTGATCAGGAAGTTGATATCGCCCTGGCGCCACAGCTCGATGTCCTTGGAGCGGTGATTGGCGATGTGGGTAAAGCCCATCGTCTTGAAGACGGGTTCGATGAGGCCGCGTTCCGGCGCCGTGAACTCGACGAACTCGAAGCCGCAAAGGCCCATCGGGTTTTCGAACAGGTCTGCCATGTTTCGTCTCCAGGGGTCGGGGTTCCGCGCCGAAGGCCTGACAGGCCGTCACGACGCCCATTGGAGCGGCACAGTACGCGTTTGGTTGCTATTGCGTCAAGTTGTGATTGCAACTAAAATGACGCCATGAGCGAACCGCGATCCCTGTCTGCCGCCGCGCCGGGCGATGCCATCCAGCTGGACAGCTACTGGCCCTACCAGGTCACGGTGCTGGCCGACCTGATTTCACGGCGCACGGCCGAGATCGTGCGGCGCGAGGGCGATCTCAACCTGTCGCAATGGCGGGTTCTCGCGGCAATTGCCGAGCGGCCCGGCCGTACGGCAGCCGAGGTCGTGGCGATGACGCCGATGGACAAGGGCATTGTCAGCCGCGCCACCAAGGCGCTGCTGCTGGCCGGCCTTCTGGTGCGCGAGGCCTCGCAGGTCGATGGCCGCGTCAGCCATCTCTATCTCACGGACAAGGGCGATGCGCTCTACCAGCGCCTGCGTCCGCATGTGGAAGCGGTCGCCCAGGCGGCGAGCGCCGTGCTGGCGCCGTCCGGCCAGGCCGAGTTCTGCGCCCTCGTCAGGCAGCTGGCCGACGCCATGCCCGCCACGCCCGAAACCCGCTGACATATCTTCCGGGCTTGCCACTTTGCGGACCGCGAAACCAGTGCCCGTTTTTGCCAGAAAGCACGCTCATCAAATATCACGCACGGGCCGCCTTGCTTTGTGTATAGACAATATCTGGAGGCGCCGGTGCTGGTCAGAAACCTCGTCATCGCTGTGATGCATCTTGTCATCGCAGCGGCTCTTGCCGCTGTGGCGGCGACGTGCGTCCAGAGCATACTCGGCGAAGCACTGCACGCGGCACGGGCCGAAACCCTGCAGACCTATATCCGCATGCGCGGCGAGCGCGAGCAGGCGGTGTTCGACCGGGCGCAGACCTTCATCCTGGCCGCCGAGACCGCCTTTGTGCGCCGGCTCGAAACGCTGGGTGACGAGGAGGTCGAGGCTGAATTCGACCGCTTCTTCCCGCCCTATGGCGACGGCACCCGCCGCAGCGCGCCGGCCCTGTTCGAGGGTGTGGATCTGGATGGCGGCGACCATGCCTACGGGATCGGGGCTTTTCTGGGCGATGGCGAGGCGATGACCCTGGAAGAGCGGCGGCGCTATCTGGCCGGCCTGCATGTCGTGCGCACGGTGGGCGAGGCCTGGCTGCAGCAATTCTCCAGCCTCTATTATTTCACCCCCGACCGCCGGATGGTGATGTTTGCGCCCGGACGCGAGGACCGGCTGGAATTCTACCGCTTCGAGGCCCCGGCCGACTTCCCGCTGCAGGCGGACGAGGATCCGCGCCTGTTCTCGCGCGAAACCAATCCGGACGGCGTGATGCAGTGCACCCAGCTGTCGCGCTTCGTCTACCGCGATGCGGGCGAGCGTTCGGCGACGGCCTGCCGCAAGCCGGTTCTGAAAGGCAATGTCCTTCTGGGCGCGTTCGGAACGTCGATGATGATGAACGATCACCTCGCCCGCGCTCTGGAAGAGCCCCCGGCCGGCGGCGTCAACCTGATGCTGGGACGGGATCACCAGGTGATCGCCCGCGGCCGCCCGGCCGCGCAGGACAATACCGTGCGTGTCGATCCGGCCGCGCTGGCCGGCTATCTCGCCGACGATCCGCGGCCGCGCGGGATCGTGCGCGCCGAGGCGCTGGGGCAGATGATCGCCTTCAGCCGGGTTGCCGGCCCGGACTGGTATTTCGTATCCGTCGTGCCGCTGGCGGATATCGAGGCCACGGTGTCCGAACGTACGCGCCAGGTCTTTCTGATCGTCTTCTTCGCCGCGCTCGTCGTGTCGGCGCTCGCCAGCCTGGTCTGGCACTACCTGCCGGCTCTGCGTCTGCCCGGCCAGACGGCGGCCCGTGCCGACGCGGCCCCGGAATAACAACCGGCACTGAACAAGCCCTGCCACGGAATAAGCACTGGCCAGCCCGCGCCTCACAGCGTATGAGGGCGCGCCCTTTCACCACAGGAAAAGTAGAGCCCATGAGCGCGTCCCTCGACAAGCTGCGCAACATCGCCATCGTGGCGCACGTCGACCACGGCAAGACCACGCTGGTCGACCAATTGCTGCAACAGTCCGGTACGCTGGGCGAACGGGCCAATGTGTCCGAACGGATGATGGACTCCAACGACCTGGAAAAGGAACGCGGAATCACCATCCTGGCCAAGAATACCGCGGTGACCTGGGGGGACTGGTCGATCAATATCGTCGACACGCCCGGCCACGCCGATTTCGGCGGCGAGGTGGAGCGCGTGCTGTCGATGGTCGATGGCGTGCTGCTGCTCGTCGACGCGGTCGACGGTCCGATGCCGCAGACCTCCTTCGTGACGAAGAAGGCGCTGGCGCGCGGCCTGAAGCCGATCGTGGTCGTCAACAAGGCCGACCGCCCCTCCGCCCGTCCGGACTGGGTGGTCGACCAGACCTTCGACCTGTTCGACCGGCTGGGCGCCAATGAGGACCAGCTCGACTTCCCGGTTGTCTATGCCTCCGCCCTGCAGGGCTGGGCGTCGAACGAGGCCGGCGAGACCGGCACCGACATGAAGCCGCTGTTCGAGATGATCACGGCGCACACGCCCAGGCCGGACGTCGATCCGGACGGCCCGCTGCAGCTGCAGGTCTCGGCGCTGGACTATTCCTCCTTCACCGGCGTGATCGGTATCGGCCGCGTTGCCCGCGGCCGGGTGAAGAAGAACCAGCTGGTCACCGTCGCCAAGGCCGATGGCCGCAAGGTGAAGGGCAAGATCCTGCAGATCTTCGGCTTCCACGGTCTGGAAAAGGTCGAGCGCGACAGCGCCCAGGCCGGCGATATCATCACCTTCACCGGTATCGAGGATCTGAAGATCTCCGACACGGTGTGCGATCCGGAGCATGTCGAGGCGCTGCCGCCGCTCTCGGTCGACGAACCGACCCTGTCGATGACCTTCCAGGTCAATGACAGCCCGTTCGCCGGCCGCGAAGGCAAGTTCGTCACCTCGCGCAATATCAAGGACCGTCTCGACCGCGAGCTGATCCACAATGTGGCGCTGAAAGTCGTGCAACAGGACGATGCCGACAAGTTCACCGTCTCCGGGCGTGGCGAACTGCACCTCTCCATCCTGATCGAGACCATGCGCCGCGAGGGCTTCGAGCTGGCCGTGGGCCGGCCGCGCGTGGTGCTGAAGGAAGAAAACGGCGAGACGCTGGAGCCCTTCGAGAGCCTCACCGTCGATGTCGAGGAAGTGAACCAGGGCGCCGTCATGGAACGCCTCGGCCAGCGCAAGGCCGAGATGAAGAACATGGTGCCGGACGGCAATGGCCGGGTGCGGATCGACTATATCGTTCCGACCCGCGGCCTGATCGGCTTCCGCTCGGAATTCCTCACCCTGACGTCGGGCTCCGGCCTGATGTTCCACACCTTCGACCATTACGGTCCGCGCAGCCAGGGCGAGCTGGGCCAGCGTCACAATGGCGCGATTGTCTCGATGATCGACGGCAAGGCGCTGGGCTTTGCCCTGTTCAACCTGCAGGAACGCGGCAAGCTGTTCATCGGCCATGGCGTGGAAGTCTATGAAGGCATGATCATCGGCGTGAATGCCCGCGAAGAGGACATGATCGCCAACCCGACCAAGGGCAAGAAGCTGACCAATATGCGCGCCTCGGGCACGGACGAGAATATCGTCCTCACCCCGCCGGTCCGCCTGACGCTGGAATACGCGCTGGAGTTCATCAATGACGACGAACTCGTCGAGGTGACTCCCCAGTCGATCCGCATCCGCAAGGTCTGGCTGAAAGAGCACGAGCGCAAGAAGGCCAGCCGCGCCGGGTAGGGTGATGTCCCTCCCATATCCAAGAACAATAAAAGGCGCGCGGGCGGGGCCCGCGCGCCTTCTTCATTTGTGCCGAAGCCGGGCCTAGAGGACTTCGAACAGGCCCGCTGCGCCCATGCCGCCACCGACGCACATGGTGATGACGACGTATTTGGCGCCTTGGCGCTTGCCCTCGATCAGGGCGTGGCCGACCATGCGGGCGCCGGACATGCCGTAGGGGTGGCCGATCGAGATCGCGCCGCCATTGACGTTCAGCTTGTCGGCCGGAATGCCCAGCTTGTCCTGGCAGTACAGCACCTGGACGGCGAAGGCCTCGTTCAGCTCCCACAGACCGATATCGTCGGCCTTGAGGCCGAAGCGCTCGAGCAGTTTCGGAACGGCGAAGACCGGGCCGATACCCATCTCGTCCGGCTCGGTGCCGGCCACGGCCATGCCCATATAGCGGCCGAGCGGCGCCAGGCCGCGTTTGGCTGCCAGTTCGGCTTCCATCACCACGCAGGACGACGCGCCATCGGACAGCTGCGAGGCATTGCCGGCGGTGATCGTGCCGCCCTCGACCACGGGGTTCAGGCCCTGCAGGCCTTCCAGATTGGTCTCGGGGCGACTGCCCTCGTCTTTCTCGAGGAAGACTTCCTGCTGCGAGGTTTCGCCGGTGGCCTTGTCGACGACGATCTTGGTCGACTTCATCGGCACGATCTCGTCGTCGAACTTGCCGGCGGCCTGGGCGGCGGCGGTGCGCTGCTGCGATTGCAGGCCGTACTCGTCCATGCGGTCACGCGAGATGCCGTAGCGCTTGGCGACCACTTCGGCGGTCTGCAGCATCGGCATGTAGATGTCCTTGTGCATGGCGACGAGTTCCGGGTCCGGCGCGACGCGCATGTCCTTGGTTTGCACCATGGAGATCGACTCGACGCCGCCGGCGACAACGACGTCCATGCGGTCGACGATGACCTGCTTGGCAGCCGTCGCGATCGTCATCAGGCCCGAGGAGCACTGGCGGTCCATCGACATGCCGGCCACGGTGACCGGCAGGCCGGCGCGCAGCGCGGCGGTGCGGCCGATCGTGTGCTGCACGCCCTGCTGCAGGGCGGCACCGTAGACCACATCCTGGACTTCGGCCGGATCGATCTTGGCGCGTTCGACGGCCGCGGCGATGGTGTGACCGGCCAGGGTCGGCGAAGGCGTGGCATTGAACGCGCCGCGATAGGCCTTGCCGATCGGGGTGCGGGCGGTGGAGACGATGACGGCATCACGCATGGAGGTTCTCTCGTTCTTTGTGTGATCGGATCGGGGTTCAGATGTCCGGCGTCGACCGGCGCTGGACGGCGTGCTCGAAAACCCGGTTCGAAAACCTGGCTTGCTGATCGGCGAAGGGAGAGCGGTGCGAAATCAAAACCGGTTCCGATGCGATTGGCGGGCGAGCGACTGTCAGGGTTTTGTCATCCGGACCGGCTTCAGGCAAGAAAAAACCGGACCGTGTCTTCAAAATTGAACAGTCCCTTGCGCGTATCCGCATCCGACCCATTCAAAATCCTATAAACCGGGCGGTCTTGCCGGTTTTCAAAAAACAGGTATGCTCGTACCCAAGATACGAAAACGGATCGGTGAAGGTGGTGACATGGCATGGGATTTCGAGACCGAGCCAGACTTCCAGGAGAAGCTCGATTGGATCGACAGCTTTGTGAAACACAAGGTCGAACCGCTCGTTCATCTCGGCTTCCATCCTGCCGATGTGAAGAATCCAAAGCACTGCGCCATCGTCAAACCCTTGCAGGAAGAGGTGAAGGCGAAGGGGTTGTGGGCCTGCCATCTCGGCCCGGAGCTGGGCGGCAAGGGCTATGGCCAGGTCAAGCTGGGGCTGATGAATGAAATCCTCGGTCGGTCTGGCTTCGCGCCGACCGTGTTCGGCTGCCAGGCGCCGGATACCGGCAATGCCGAGATCATCGCCCACTACGGAACCGAGGATCAGAAGGCGAAGTATCTTGAGCCGCTGCTGAACAACGAGATCGTATCCGCCTTCTCCATGACCGAGCCGCAGGGCGGGTCCGACCCGCTTCTGTTTACCTGTTCGGCCGTCGAGGATGGTGACGAATGGGTGATCAATGGCGAGAAATGGTTTTCTACCAATGCCAAATGGTCCGAATTCCTGATCGTCATGGCGGTGACGGACCCCGATGGCGATCCCTATCGCCGCATGTCGATGTTCATCGTGCCGACGAAGACGCCGGGCGTGGAGATCGTGCGCGACGTTGCCGTCTACGGCCAGCAGGAGGGGTCGGAAGGCTATGTCCGCTATACCGATGTGCGCGTGCCGAAAGACCATCTCTTGGGTGAGCGCGGCGGAGCCTTCGTGATTTCCCAGACCCGTCTGGGCGGCGGCCGGATCCACCACGCCATGCGCACGGTGGGGGCGTGCAGGCGGGCGCTGGATCTGATGTGCCGCCGGGCGGCCAGCCGTCGCACGCGCGACGGTGTGATCGCCGACAAGCAGGCCGTGCAGATGCAGATCGCCGACAGCTATATGGAGCTGGAGCAATTCCGTCTCTATGTGCTCAAGACGGCCTGGATGATCGACAAGTACAAGGACTACAAGAAGGTCCGCAAGGATATCGCCGCCATCAAGGCGCTGATGCCGAAGGTCTATCGCGACATCGCCGGCCGCGCCCTGCACATTCACGGCTCGCTGGGCGTATCCCCGGAAATGCCGTTTGCCGCGCAGGTGATCGGTTCCTTCGTGATGGGGATCGCCGACGGTCCGACCGAGGTGCACAAGGTCACCGTGGCGCGCCAGCACATGCGCGAATACCGCAATATCTCCGATCCCATCTTCCCCGATTACTCGATCCCGCAGCTCAAGGACGCCGCGCTGGAGAAGTATGGGGATATCGCCGACACGGTCCGCGAACTCGCGGAAACAGCCGGCGCCGACTGAGTTTTCAGGGCCGGCGCTGGGCCGGCCACGACCAAGACGCCGAAAACGGCGCGACACATGAAACGGGGAGGAGGGCGACACCGATGACGGGGCCGTCAGTGTCTGTCCTTCCGCACATGTCTGTGGAGGACAAATGACTGAGACAGTTTCGCCCGCGGCGCCGCCGCCCCTGAAGTTCCAGACCAAGTTTCTCTACGGTCTGGGCTCGATGGCGTATGGTATCAAGGACTTGGCCTTCCGGGTCTTCCTTCTCTACTACTATAATTTCGTGGTGGGGGCCCCGGCCGCACTGGTCTCTGCGGCGATCATGGTGGCGCTGGTCATCGATGCCTTCTCCGACCCGATCGTGGGTCAGATCTCCGACAATCTGCGCACCAAATGGGGGCGCCGCCACCCACTGATGTATCTGTCGGCGATCCCGGCCTCGCTCTCCTTCTTTTTCCTGTGGCTGCCGCCGGAGGGGCTCGAGGGAGCCGGTCTCTTCCTCTATCTGGTGATCCTGGCCTCGGCGGTGCGCACCTTCATCACGCTCTACGAAATACCCAGCTCGGCGCTGGCGCCGGAACTGGCAACGGATTACGACGAGCGCACCACGATTGCGGGCTATCGCTTCTTCTTCGGCTATATCGGCGGGATCGGTCTCTATGTCCTGTCGCTGGCCCTGCTGTTCCCGCCAACGCCGGAACACCCGCTGGGCATCACCAATCCGGCCGGCTATCTGCCCTTCGGCATTCTGGGCTCCGGGATCATGATCTCGACCGTGCTCCTGTCGACGCTGGGGACGCATCACCGGATCAAGTACATGCGCAAACTGCCGGCGCCGCAGCGGCGCAACCCGCTGCAGACGCTGAACCTGATGCGCCAGACTTTCTCGCATCGCGGCTTTCTGGCGATCCTGGGCTTTGGCGTGCTGAAATATACGGGGCTGGGCATCAGTTCGGCGCTGGCGCTGTATTTCGGCTCGCTGTTCTGGGAGCTGTCCTCCGGCCAGCTTGCCATCCTGGCGGCCGACGCGGCGCTGGGTGCCACGCTGGCGCTGATCCTTGCGCCCCGTCTGTCCAAATCGCTGGGCAAGAAGGGCGCGGCCTTTGTGCTGGCGCTGACGGCGATCCTGTTCACCTGCGCGCCCTATGTGCTGCGCCTGCTGGGTCTGTTTTTCGAGAATGGCAGCCCGATGCTGCTGCCGGCGCTCTTCATCCTGTCGGCGATCTACACGATGTGCGGGATTTCCTCGGCGATCCTGGTGCATGCCATGATCGGCGATGTCATCGACGACAGCTCCCTGCGCACCGGCCGCCGGGCGGAGGGGCTGTTCTATGCGGCCAATTCCTTCATGCAGAAATGCTCGTCCGGGCTGGGTGTCTTCGCCGCCGGCATCATGCTCTCCGTTGTCGGAATGCCGGACGGAGCGCGCCGTACGGGTGTCGAGCCGGAAGTGATCATACACCTCGTCCAGCTCTACATCCCGGTGATCGCCGTGCTCTACCTGACCGGGGCCTTCTTCCTGCGCTTCTACAAGATCGACCGGGCCAGCCATGAGGCGACCCTGGCTTCGATCCGGGCGAAGGAAGCCGCACAGCTGACCGAGAATACCACCTCATGACCACCGCACTGAATACCGGGAGACCCCATGTCACTGCGTAACCGCGCCTATATCGCCGGCGCGTTCGAACACCCCACCCGTCTGGCGCCGGACAAGTCGACGCCGCAACTGCATGCCGAGTGCGCGGCCGGTGCGCTGGCCGATGCGGGGCTGAGCCTGGAAGATGTGGACGGGTACTTCTGCGCCACCGACGCGCCGGGCTTCGGCCCGATCTCGATGATCGACTATCTCGGTCTCAAGGTCCGCCACACGGATTCCACCGAGATGGGCGGGTGTACCTATATCCAGCACGTCGCCCACGCCGCGGCGGCCATCGCGCTGGGCAAGTGCAGGGTGGCGCTGATCACGCTGGCTGGCCGGCCGCGCTCGGAGAATGTGATGCGGTTCCGGCCGGGCGCGCCGGAGAGCGCGTTCGAGCAGTTCACCGGCCTGACCAACCACACATCCTACGGCATGTGCGCGGTGCGCCACATGCACGAGTACGGCACCACGTCCGAACAGCTGGCCTGGATCAAGGTCGCGGCCTCGCATCATGCCCAGCACAATGAACACGCCATGCTGCCCAAAGTGGTCACGGTGGAAGAGGTGCTGGAAAGCCCGATGATTGCCGATCCGCTGCACCGGCTCGATTGCTGCGTGACCACGGATGGCGGCGGCGCGCTGGTCGTTGTGGCGCCGGAGATTGCGCGCTCGCTGAAGCGTCCGCTGGTCGCCCTGCGGGGGGCCGGCGAGGCGACGAAAGGACCGTCCGGGGGCTGGGGCTAGACCTGACGACATCCGCCGCGGCGCGTTCGGGCCCGGCGGCCTTCGCCGAGGCCGGGGTGAAACCGTCCGACATCAAATACGCCTCCATCTATGACAGCTTCACCATCACCGTGCTGATCCAGCTGGAGGATCTCGGCTTCTGCGCCAAGGGCGAGGGCGGCAAATTCGTCGCCGACGGGAACCTGATCTCGGGCACGGGCAAGCTGCCCTTCAATACCGATGGCGGCGGGCTGTGTTCCAACCACCCCATGTTCCGCGGCGGCATCACCAAGGTGATCGAGGCGGTGCGGCAATTGCGCGGTGAAGCGCACCCGGCCGTACAGGTGCCCAATTGCGATCTGGCGGTCGCCACCGGCATCGGCGGGTCGCTCGGCGCACGGCACGGCGCAGCCACAGTCATCCTGGAGCGGCAATGATGAGCGAGCGAAGCTATCCCGCACCCCAGCCCAATGCGGAAACCCAGGTCTTCTGGGATGCGGCGGCTGAAGGCGTGCTGAAGATCAAGAACTGCCGCAGCTGCTTCAGGGCGCACTACTATCCGCGCGCGATCTGTCCGCACTGCGGGTCGGACCAGACCGAGTGGGTGGTCAGCGAGGGCGTGGGCGAGATCTATTCGGTCTCGGTCATGCGCCGCGGCGAGGGGGCGCCCTTTGCCGTCGCCTATGTGGCGCTCGACGAAGGCCCCGCGGTTCTCACCAATATCGTCGACTGCGATCCCGACAGCCTGGCCATCGGCCAGCGCGTGCGGATTGCGTTCAAACCGAGCGAGGAAGGGGCGCCGCCCGTTCCCACGTTCACGCCGAGTGGAGACTAGACATGGCCACTGCAGAACTGACCAATCCCGCCGACGCCCTGGAGGCCTTCCGCAAGGAGGCCGCCGGCTGGCTGGCGGAGCATTTCCCCAAATCCCTGGTGGGCAAGGAAAACGTGCTCGCCACTGTCGAGGGTGGGTCCGATCCCGATCCCGAAGCCGTCGCCTGGAAGAGGGCGATGGGCGAAAAGGGCTGGGGCACGCCGACCTGGCCGAAAGAGTATGGCGGCGGCGGGCTGAGCTATCCCGAAGCGCGGGTGCTGCAGGAAGAGATGGGCAAGATCGGGGCGTGGAACCCGATCGGCGGCATGGGCGTGATGATGCTCGGGCCGACCCTGCTGGAGTTCGCTTCCGAGGAGCAGAAACAGCGGCATATCCCGCCGATCTGCCGCGGCGAGATCCGCTGGTGTCAGGGCTATTCGGAGCCCGGCGCCGGTTCCGACCTCGCCAGCCTGCAGACCAAGTGCGAGGACAAGGGCGATCACTGGCTGATCAATGGCCAGAAAACCTGGACGTCCGGCGGGCAATGGGCCGACTGGTGTTTTGCCCTGGTGCGCACTGACACGTCCAAGAAGCATGAGGGCATCTCCTTCATCCTGCTGGACATGAAATCGCCGGGTGTCGAGGTGAAGCCGATCCGGATGATCTCCGGCACCTCGCCCTTCTGCGAGACCTTCTTCACCGATGTGAAGGTGCCGAAGGAGAATCTGGTCGGCGCGCTCGGCAATGGCTGGACGATCGGCAAGCGCCTGCTGCAGCATGAGCGGACCAATCTGTCAGGCGGCGGCAGCCTGGGCCGGGGGCAGGGCCCGTCCCTGTCCGACATTGCCAAGCATTATGTCGGCACGGATGCTGAGGGCCGGATCGCCGATGCCGATCTGCGCATGCGCATCGTGCGTCACGAGATGGAGGCGCAGGCCTTCAAGGCGACGGCGCGGCGCGTGATGCTGGAGTCCAAGAGCGGCAATATCTCGCTGGGCTCCTCCATCCTGAAGAATGTCGGCGCCCGCATCACCCAGGAACGCGCCGAGCTGACGCTGGAGATCATGGGCATGAACGGGCTGGGCTGGTCCGGTGAGGGCTTCAACCCGGCCGAGCTGGGCGCCACCCGCGGCTGGCTGTGGGGCAAGGCGGTGTCGATCTATGGCGGCACGACCGAGATCCAGAACAATGTGATCGCCAAGCGCATCCTCGGGATGCTGGATCACCAGTAGGCGGAGGGGAGACAACGACATGGCCGTCCTGAACGAAGAACAGAGCATGCTGCGCGACATGGCGCGCGACTGGGCCAATGAGCAATCGCCGGTCACCGCCTTCCGCAAGGTGCGCGATGCCGGCGAAGCGATCGGTTTCGATCCCAAGGCTTTCGCGGCCCAGGCCGAGATGGGCTGGACCGGGGTGATCATTCCGGAAGCCTATGGCGGGTCGGATTTCGGCTATCTCAGCCTCGGCCTCGTGCTGGAGGAAACCGGCCGGACGCTGACCGCGAGCCCGCTGGGCACGACGGCGCTGGCGGCGACGAGTGCGCTCCTGCTGGCGGGGAGCGAAGCGCAAAAACAGGCCTGGCTGCCGAAGATCGCGTCCGGCGATGTCGTTGCGGCGCTTGCGGTAGACGAGGGCCCGCGCCACGACCCGTCGAAGATCGCCACGAAGGCGGACAAGTCCGCCGATGGCTGGACGCTGAGCGGCACCAAGAAGTTTGTTGCGGAGGGAGATGGCGCGCACCTGTTTGTTGTCGCGGCACAGACCGGCAGCGGTATCGGCCTCTTCCTTGTACCCGCCGACGCCAAAGGCATCCGCCGCGCTTCGCGCAATATGGTCGACGCCCGCAGCCATGCCGAAGTGGGCTTCGATGCCGTCAAACTGGACAGCGATGCGCTGGTCGGGCCGGAAGACGGCGCCGCATTGCTCGACCAGGTGCTCGACCGCGCCCGCGCCGGTGTCGCGGCGGAGATGCTGGGCCTTGCGGTGCAGGCGTTCGACGACACGCTGGCCTATCTGAAAACCCGCGAGCAGTTCGGCGAGATTCTGTCGCGCTTCCAGGCGCTGCAGCACCGCATGGCGCACCAGTTCACCCAGATCGAGCTGATGCGTTCGGCCGTCGAGGGCGCGCTCGAGGCGATCGATGCGGACCGCGACGACATCGCCGCCAAGGTTTCGCTGGCCAAGGCGACCGCGTGCGACACGCTGCACCTGGTTTCGCGCGAGATGATCCAGCTGCATGGCGGGATCGGCATGACCGACGAGCATCATGCGGGCTTCTACATCAAACGGGCCCGCATCCTCGAGAACGCCTGGGGCAATGCCGCCTTCCACCGGGAGCGCTTTGCGCGTCTGGCCGGGTATTGAGCGGCGAACCCGACAGTCCCGCCCCGGCGGCCAACCGCGTGCGTGCGGATGGCGGCGCGGGGCGGGAGCGTGCCTATGACCGGTTTGTCGAAGGTAATCTGAAGCGCAATTACGTCGCCCATTTCACGCACGGCATGCTGGGCATGACGGGCTTCCGCCTGATCTTCGCGCCGACCTTTGTGCCGGCCTATCTGCACATGCTGACCGGCTCGCCCTTCATGGTCGGGCTGGGCCAGGCGCTGATCCAGGCCGGCGCGATCGCCTCGCCGGTCATGGGCGCGGCGCAGATCGAGCATCGCCGCCATGTCATGCCGGCGGCGATGACAATCGGCGTGCTGATGCGGCTGCAGCTGCTGGGGCTGGCGCTCGCCGGCTGGTTCCTGACCGGGCATGTCCTGCTGCTGGCGACCTTCCTCTTCGTCTTCCTGTTCGGCTTCTTCCTGGGCTCCCAGCGGGTCGCCTTCCAGGTCGTGCTGGCCAAGGTAATCCCGATCCGCCTGCGCGGACGGTTGCAGGCCTGGCGCAACCTCGCCGGCGGGGCGATCGCGGCGGGGCTGTCCTGGTGGGCCGGGGTCTATCTCATCGACCCGAATGTGTTCGGCAATGGCTATGCGACGACCTTCATGGTCGCCTTCCTGCTGACCAGCGCCGGGCTGGCCGCACTCTGGCTATTCATGCGCGAGCCAAGCAGTCCGACCGTGAAGACCCAGATGGGCATGATCGACCGTATCCGGGAATTCCCGGTGCTGCTGGCCGACCGGGATTACCGCAACTTCCTCCTCTCCCTGATCTTCGCGACCATGGGCCGGATCGCCATCCCTTTCTGTATCATCCATGCCGGCCGGCAGATGGAGGTGGACGGGGCTGCGATCGGGCTGTTTTCGCTGGCCTTCCTCGGTGCGGACACGGCGACCAATCTGATCTGGGGCACGATGGGCGACCGCTACGGCTTCCGGATCACCTTCATCGGCACGCTGATTGTCTGGCTGGTATCGCTGGGCGCGATGATCACGGCGGTGGCGCCCTGGCAATTCCTGCTCGCCTTCTTCGGTCTGGGGGCAGCCATGTCCGGAAACATGATGAGCGTGACCACGCTCGTGCTCGAATTCGGCCACCGCGACGACATTCCCATGCGCCTTGCCCTGTCGACGACGGCGGAGACCTCGGTCGCGACGGTCGGTCCACCTGTGGGCGGGGTGGTCGCGGCGACGTTGGGACTGGTTCCCGTCTTTGTCCTGTCGATGGTTTGCCTGGCAATAGCGCTTTGCATTCTCGTGTTGGGAGTACGCGAACCGCGTCATCTGAAATAAGTTGACGTTTACGGAAACGGCAACTCGAATATCCAATAATAACTAGCTATATCGATGTATCTTTCTTGACGGCGTCAAATCTCATTGCTCTAATCGAATGCGCGGTATGTAAAAAATCATAAGCAGCCGCTCAGTCTGGGAGGAGATTATGACTGTGAAGGGTCTCATGCGTGCAAGCAGCGCGCTGACAGCCCTTGCGTTGACTGCGGGGCTTGGCTCTGCGGCATTGGCGCAAGATGACGCCCAGGGGCGTCAGGACGACGATGTCATCATCGTCACAGGTTCCGTTATCCAGGGGACACCCGAGAACGCCGCCCTGCCGGTGGATGTTCTCTCGTCGGAGGAACTCGCGCGGCTGGGCAATCCCTCGCCGGTCGAGCTGCTCAAGGCGCTGCCGGTTTCCAGCGGCGTTATCGGCGACACGAACCAGTTCGACAGCCGGTCGCAGGCGACCGAGGGCATGGCATCGGTAAACCTGCGCGGCCTCAGCCCGCAGCGCACGCTGGTCCTGCTCAACAACAGGCGCCTGGTGCCGGCCGGGACGGGGGTTCCCTTCGTCGACATCAACCTGCTGCCGCAGGCGGCCATCGGCCGGATCGAGATCCTGAAGGACGGTGCGGCGGCGATCTACGGGTCGGACGCCATTGGTGGCGTGGTGAACTTCATCACCCGTTCGGACCAGGACGGTTTCCGGGCCGGCGGGGATTACACCTTCATCGACGGCAGTTCCGGCGACTACACCGTGCACGGCAGCTGGGGGCGGCAGGGCGACAATTACAGCATCCTGCTGGCAGCCGGTTATCAGCATCGCGACGAACTGCTTGCGGTCGATCGCGACTTCGCTGTCATGGATTTCGAAAGCAATCCTGAAGGCGGCTGGACCGGTGGCGGTAATCCCGCGACCTTCCTGCCTCTGGGTGTGATCCCGGGTGTCGGTGTTGCGCCGATCGGCGGGCTTCGCGCCGACCCGCAATGTGCGGCCCAGGGCGGCTATGTCACCGCGGCCGGCTGGTGCCGGACGCAATATACCGGCTTCGACGCCCTCGTTGAGGAAGAGGATCGCTATCAGCTCTACGGTCAGCTTGACGTCGAGATTGCCGAGGGCCTCGACTGGGATATCAGCCTGCTCTACGGCAATGACGAGATTCCGCACTACCGGACGTCGCCGATGTATCTGCTGACCCAGGCACCGTCTGCGATCCCCGAGGTCGGCGGTTCGCCCAGCGGCTTCATCGTCCCGGGAAACAATCCGGGCTTCATCGAAATGGTCACCAATAATCCGGGTATCGTGCCGGCGGGCACAGTCGCGGCCCTGTTCCCGACACTGCTCTTCCGCCCGTTGCTCGCGGGGGGGAACCCGGCCTTTATCGGCAATCCGGACGATCTGGGTGCCTCCACCGGGCGCCGCGAGAACGAGAGCTTCCGCATCTCGTCCGGACTGACCGGGCAGATCTCGGACTCGCTGCAGTTCCAGGCGTCGGTCACCTATCACAAGTTCGAGCGCTATTTCGACGGCTACGACTCCTTCGGTGACCGTGTGCAGCTCGCGCTGCGCGGTTTCGGCGGTCCGAACTGCGATCCGACGACTTCGGCGCCCGGGACGGGCGGCTGTCTGTGGCTGAACCCGTTCGGCAACCAGGTAAACGGTGCCAATCCGAACACGCCCGAGCTGATCAACTGGTTCTTCGTCCATTCGACCAGCTTCCTGGAGACCGAGCTCTTCGTGGCTGACTTCACCCTGTCCGGCGATACCGGCTGGGAGCTGGCCGGCGGGCCGGTCCTGTTCGGGGCCGGGGCGCAGTACCGCAAGAACGACTTTGCGGCGACCTATGGCGACAACAACAATATTGCGGTGAATCCCTGCCGCGATACGCCGGTCACGGGATCCACCTCCTGCGCCCAGCAGAACGGGGCGCTGGCTTTCCTCGGATCGAATGCCGACTCGCAGGCAGACAATGACGTCTATGCCTTCTTCGGCGAGCTGCAGCTGCCGGTGACGGACAACTTCAATGTCCAGCTGGCGGCCCGCTTCGAGGACTATGGCGGGGAAACCGGATCGACCTTCGATCCCAAGATCACCGCCCGCTGGCAGATCACCGACACCTTCGCCCTGCGGGGTTCTGCCGGTACGACGTTCCGCGGCCCGCCCGCGCAGCAATTGTCCGACCGGAATGTGACATCGCTGCAGGTGATCGCGAACAGCTTCCGGCCGGTTGATGTCTACGGCAATCCGGCGCTGGCGCCGGAGACCGCGACGAACTACTCGATCGGTCTGCTGATCGACACGGGGGCCTTTACGGCCAGTGTCGACTACTTCCGCTACGAGATCGAGGACACGATCACCACCGAGCCGCTCTCCGGCATGGTGGCGACCATGTTCGCCGATCCCGCGAACTGCACGGATCCGGCGTTCGACGCCTTGCGTGAACGCTTCCAGTTCAATGATGGCGGCGGTGTCCCCGGGGCCGGAACCTGCGCTGTCGGGAATATTTCCCGCGTGCGGACCGGCTGGGTGAATGGCGGCGACCTGACCAGTTCCGGTGTCGACTTCATCGTCAATTACGACTTCGGTGACGTGCTGGGCGGCCAGCTCAATGCTGGCGTCACGGCCACCTACATGCTGGGCAACGAGCTTGGCGAAGAGGTGGTCGAGGGCATTGTCGTCCAGGACGGATTCGACGGTGTCGGCTTCCTGAACTTCCAGACTACCGCCTATCCGGTACCGGAATGGAAGGCGCGCGGATTTGTCGAATATACCTACGGCAATTTCGATGCGCGGCTGACGATGAACTATATCGACAGCTATCGCGACCAGCGTGCCGACAGCGGCACGGGTCCGTTCGCGCCCAATACCAACATCCCCGGTGCGCCGGTGCTGATGCAGGGTGCGACGATCGACAGCCAGGTGACGACGGACTTCAACCTGATCTCCAATTTCGGCGATGCGACCACCGTGTCCTTCACCGCGTTGAACATCACGGATGAAGATCCCAGCTTCGCGCGCCTGGACTACAATTACGATCCGTTCACCGGCAATCCGCTGGGCCGGGTCTTCCGTGTCGGGGTCAATACCGAGTTCTAGGTGTTATCCTGCCCGGACAAGAAGAAGGCCCCGGTCGTGCAACCGGGGCCTTTTTGTGTGTCTGGCAGGATGGCTAGCGCGGCCAGGCTTTCGGCGGGTCGGAGAACAGCCCGTAGGCGATTGTCGAGGCATAATAGGCAAAGGCCTGGGCCGGCGGCACGCGCTGGATCCAGTTGCGCAGGTCATAGGCCGAGTTGAGCGAGCCCATGACGGCCTGGCTGGCGATCAGTGGATCGATCGGCTTGACCGAGCCTTCCGTGATGCCGTCGATCATCATGCCGGCAAAGCGCCGCGCCATGCGGTTGGACTGGGCGATGACGTCATTGCGCAGCTCGTTCGGCAGGGCCTGCAGCGCGGTCGTGCGCACCAGCGGGAATTCCGAATAGAGCTGAATGTCCAGCAGGGTTGCGATCGAGGAGGCCAGTTGTTCCCAGTGGCTGCCACCGGCGCGAACGGCGGCGCGCTGGACCAGCGAGACGCGGCCATAGCTGCGGCGGAAGCATTCCAGCACCAGCTCGTCCTTGGCTTCCAGGTGGTGATAGAAGCTGCCCTTGGTGACGTTCAGCTCGGAGGCGATCTGTTCGACCGAAGCGCCGCGATAGCCGCGTTCATTGATCAGGAAGGTGGCGGCGCGGGCAAAATTGCCCGGCATGCCCTCGATCCCGACCCTCAGCGAGGACTCGTCGATCTGCAGCAACCGCGGCTCCCAGCTCGAGCCCTTCGGCGCAAAGCCGGTCTCGAACAGCTCGATGAGGCGCTTGCAGACGCGGTCATAGTCGCCGGTCGAGTATTGCGAGATCCAGGCCGGCAGCCAGAACATGTTCTGGACGAGCACGTGGGCGCGGATCGTGCCGAGCACCTTCTCCTCGTCATTGCGCGGCGGGTCGAAGAAGGTGCGCAGCTTGCGGAAGACCTGGACATAGCGCGCCGTCAGGTCGGAATTGTACGGCTCGTTGAGCGCGCGGATGTCCGAGAGCACCGCGACCGGGCGCTCCTCCTGCGCATTGATGGCGGCCTGGAGCTCGAAATTGCTGCGGATATAGCGGGCGATCCGCTCCTGCGGCGTGCGGCCCCGGGCCGCATCCTCGATCAGCGCCTCGATCCGCTCGAGCGAACGCTCCAGCACCGCCGAGGCCAGCAATTCCTTGCGCTTGAAGTAGTACGTGATGCTGGTCGTGTTGAGATCGACCAGCTGTGCGACATCGACAAAGGTCATGCCGCGCACGCCGTGCCGGTTGATCAGGGTGGCGGCGGCGTCGAGTATCCGCTCGCGTTTCTCCTGGAAGCGGCGCGTCTTCGCGCTGCCCAGTGTGTCAGGGGTCGCATTCATATCATTCGCTTAGCAGAGTTCGCGCCTATCGTCACGCGAGTGGGGAACCTCCCCGCCTTGCCTCCATTGAGCACATTATAACAGAAGCGGTACGGATTTCGTTCAAAAAATTCCGTCTGCTCTTTGGTGTCTATACATCGGTGAAAACGTGACAATCCCCGCGGCTGAGTGTGGTGTCCCTGTGTTTACCGAAGAATGAGTATGCTGTAGCGTGCCGCTTGTGGTGCGCGGACGGGATTGATCCTTGCGCAAGCAGAAAATCCGAGGGAGGGGACATGTCCCTGTTCAGCCTGGACGGCCGCGCGGTGATTGAAGGCATGAAGGCGCGCCTGCCATGACCGTCTATGTCATCGCCCAGCTTGAGTTTACCGATGAGGCCCGCTACCGCACCTATCAGGCGGCGGCGACAAGGCTCTTCATGGAGAAGGGGATCCGCGTGCTGGCGGCCGACGAAGCGCCGGTCGTGCTCGAGGGTGACTGGTCTGGTGACAAGGTCGTGGTGATGGCCTTCGATGACGACGGCTCGGCGCGCGCCTTCCTGGAGGGGCCGGAATACCGGGCGATCTCCGAAGACCGGCGGGCGGGGGCACGCTCCACAGCCATCATGATCAAGGGGTTTTGAGCCATGCAATACCGGCAACTCGGCGACAGCGATCTGACCGTTTCGGAAATCTCGCTTGGCACCTGGCTGACCTTCGGTGTCGGTATCGAGCGCGAGAAGGCCATCGCCAGCCTGAACCAGGCCTTCGATCTGGGGATCAACTTCATCGATACGGCCAATGCCTATGGCTATGGCGCTGCGGAGAGCCTGCTGGGCGAGGCGCTGAAGGGCCGGCCGCGCGACAGCTATATCCTGGGCACCAAGGTCTTCGTGCCGATGAGCGAGACCGATTACGGCCTGTCCCGCGCCCAGATCGAGAAACAGCTCGACGCGTCGCTGAAGCGTCTCAACACCGATTATGTCGATCTCTACCAGTGCCACCGCTATGACGTGGATACGCCCCTGGAAGAGACGATGGAGGCGCTGAGCGATGCCGTGAAGGCCGGCAAGGTGCGCTATATCGGGTTTTCCGAATGGTCGCCCAAGCAGATCCAGGCTTCGCTGGACCTGCCCGGTGTCGAGAAATTCGTCTCCAGCCAGCCGCAATATTCCCTGCTCTGGCGGCGGCCGGAAAAGGCGGTCATTCCGCTGTGTGCCGAAAACGGGATTTCCCAGATCGTCTGGTCGCCGCTCGCCCAGGGCGTGCTGTCGGGCAAGTATCTGCCGGGCGACACGCCGCCGCAGGACAGCCGTGCCTCCAGCGACAAGATGAACCGTCAGATGGGGCACTGGAACCGGCCGGAAGTGATCGAGGCGGTGCACCGGATGAAGCCGCTGGCCGATGAGGCCGGTGTCTCCATGGCGCAATTCGCCCTTGCCTGGGTGCTGCGCGAACCCAATGTTGCCTCGGCCATTGTCGGCGTCAGCCGGCCCGAGCAACTGGCGGCCAATGCGGCGGCCTCGGGCCTGAAGATCGATCCGGCCCTGTTTGAAAAGGCGGAAGCCATAGCTGCGGAGATACCGAGAGCGTGAGTCTGGTCGATATTCTTGCTGCCGCCGAAACGGGGGAGAACACCCTGACGGCGCGTGTTCCCGATACCTGGATGCAGGGCCGCACGGCCTATGGCGGCCTGTCCGCCGCGCTGGCCTTGGAGGCGGCGATCCGGTCCCAGCCGGACCTGCCGCCGCTGCGTTCGGCGCAGATCGCCTTTGTCGGCCCGCTGGCCGGTGAGGTGACGGTGGAGACCCGCCTCCTGCGCCGCGGCCGCACGGCGGCCTATATCGAGGCGAATGTCTTCGGCGATGGCACGCTGGGCCTGAAAGCACTCTTTGTCTTCATGACGGCGCTGGAGTCGGCCATCGACTATGCCGATGCGGCACGCCCCGATGCGCCGGCTCCGGAAGAGGCTGCGCCGGCCATGGCCAATCCGGATCCGAAATTCTTCACCGGCAATCTGGAATACCGCCACGCCCTGCCGATCGAGGAGCGGCACACCCCGGATTTCATGCGCTGGGTGCGCCTGAAGGCGCGCGAAGGTCTGCACCCGATGGTCGAGCTGATGGCGATCGGCGATGCCCTGCCGCCGGCAGCCATGGCGCTGTTCGAAAAGCCCGGCCCGATCAGCTCGATGACCTGGATGCTGAATGTCCTCACTGCAGAACCGGTGACCCGGGATGGCTGGTGGCTGTCCCGTTCGACCGCCGACCTCGTGCGCGACGGCTCGTCGAGCCAGGTTATGCAGATGTGGAATGCCGACCGCCAGCCGGTCGTCACCGGCATGCAGAGCGTGGCGATCTTCGTCTGACCAGGATTTTCAGCTGAAACAAAAAAGAAAGGCGGGCCCGCAAGCCCGCCTTTTGCACAAGAGGGAGCGGTTAGTGGCCGTAGGCGGCCGCCTGGCTTTCCACCAGAGCGATGAGATCGGCCTGGGCGATGCCGACATCGAGAAGGTGCAGGCCCCAGTCGGGGAGGATCTCGCCATTGGCTACGACATCGCCGACGATGTCGTCGGCGCGCGGGTCGGCCGGGTCGCCATGAACCGTGACGGCGAAATAGTGACCGGCCTCACTGTTCACGCACTGACCTGTCAGAAGGCCGGGCACGCGGACATAATCCGTTCCGATCTCCGGTCCGTCCTCGATCCAGGGCCCGGCTTCGGCCGATGAGGTAAAGGCGCCGCCTGTTGCGAGATAGGCGCCCAGCGGAGCGTCGGCATTGCCGGCAAGGTCGGCGGGATTGGTGCAGGCGACTTCCAGCGCGGGATCGCTCGTCTTGCCGAAGCGCGAGCCCTCCGGCGGCGGTGCGTCGGCGCGGAAGGTGACATAGCCGATGAAGCAGCCGGTCTCGTCCGGCGCGGCGCAGGGCGGTACGGCGTCGAAGGAGCCGCCCAGCGCGGCGTCGACCGGTGTGGTGACGTTGAAGCCGATCAGCATGGCCGACAGCATCCGCTCCTGGACCGGCTGGCCGTCGATCTCGTTCTTGACGAGCGCCTCGAGCATCCGGGCGCCCTGGGAGTGGCCGATCAGCACGAAGGGGCGGCCGTTATTGTCGTGTTCCAGATAGTGGGCGAACGAGGCACGGACATCCATGTAGGCCTGAATCCCGTCGGCGCCGGTTCCGGTATTGCCCGCCATCATCTGGCGCAATGCGGTCAGCGTGACCTGGCGGTACATCGGCGCGAAGGTGCGGCACACCGAGCCGAAACGTGCAAACTGGGCAGCAATGACCCGGTTCTCCTCGTCATTGGCGACGAGGTCGCTGTTTCCGCCGGGATCGTTCGAGACGGTCGGATAGACGTAGAAACAGTCGACAGCCGGATCGTCTGCGGCCTCATAAGTCTCGATTTCGGTCGTGCCGTCGGCATGGATGATCGTGGTTTCCAGATCGATCGTGCAGGCGTCCTCGCGGCCGGGCCGGCAAAGCCAGTTTTCCGCGGCGTCATAGTCGGGCGGCGTATAGCCGGCGGGCTGGGCCAGGCTGGCAGCGCCGGCCAGGACGAGCGTCGTAAACAGCATGCAGGTCTCCCCTAGACGGCTTCGGCCGCCTCCGTGTCGAACATGGGTTTCAGCTCGCTCTTGATGATCTTGCCATTGGCATTGCGCGGCAGGGTCTCGCGGGTGAAGAGGATGCGCACCGGCGTCTTGAAGGCAGCCAGGTGCTGGCGCACCCAGTCCTGAAGTTCGGCCTCGGTCGCGCTCATCCCCGGGGCGAGGTGAACGACGGCAGCGGGTTCCTCGCCCAGCGTGCGGTGCGGGATGCCGACCAGGGCGGCATCGGTGACGGCCGGGTGGTCGTAGAGGACGTTCTCCACCTCGCTGGAATAGATGTTCTCGCCGCCACGGATGATGATGTCCTTGGCGCGGTCGACGATGTAGCAGAAGCCTTCCTCGTCGACGCGGGCGAGATCGCCGGTGCGCACCCAGCCATCGATGAAGGTCTCGGCTGTGGCCTCCGGATTGTTCCAGTAGCCGGCGACGATCTGCGGGCCGCGGGCCCACAGCTCGCCGACTTCGCCAACGGGAAGTTCCTGCGTGCCGTCCGGGCTCATGATCTTGATGTCCGAGACGGCGACCGGCGTGCCGCAGCTGTCGGGCCGGTTGAGATAATCTTCCGAGGCGTGGTGGGTGACGGTGGCCGAGGTCTCGGTCATGCCCCAGCCATTGCCCGGCAGCGCACCGAAGACCGAACGGATCTTGCGCACGAGGTCCGGCGCGGAGGGGGCGCCGCCATAGGCGATCGATTCCAGCGAGGAGAGGTCATACTTCTCGCGGTCAGGGTGTTCGATGAGCTGCCAGGCAATGGTCGGAACGCCGCCGGTGACGTTGACCTTCTCGCGCTCGATGATGCGGAAGGCGTCGACCGGATCCCATTTGCGCATGAAAACCATGGTGTTGCCGGCAAAGATGGCGCCCATCAGCGCGGCATTGCAGGCGGTGACGTGAAACAGCGGTATCACCGTCAGCATCGTCTTGGGTACCGGGTCCGGCGGAACCTCCCCGCGGCGGGCAAGGGTGCGGGCACCGGAATAGGCCGAGGAGAAGATATTGGTGAGAATGTTGCGATGGGTGCCCAGCGCGCCCTTCGGGTGCCCGGTGGTGCCGCTGGTGTAGAAAATGGTCGCATAAGTGTCCGGTTCGAGCCCCATAGAGGGAAGGTCCGTGTCACCTAGAGTGCCATAGCCGGACGGTGCGCCGATCACATCCTCCAGCCGGCGGGCCGGCGCGGCGAGCGGGACATCCGAGCGGCTGACGAGGACGGTATCGAGGCCGGGAAGCTCGCCCATCACGGGAGCGATCCGTTCCCAGCGTTCCGCATCGCAGATCAGTGCGCAGGCACCGCTGTCGGACAGGCCATAGGCCAGCTCGGCGCCGGTCCACCAGGCGTTCAGCGGTACAGCGATCGCGCCGAGACTGGTGATGGCAAAGAAGGCGACCGGCCATTCCGGCAGATTGCGCATCGACAGGGCGACCCGGTCGCCGGGCTTCACACCGCTCCGCGCCAGCTCGGCGGCCAGGGTCGCGGTGGCGCGGAACCAGGCGTCATAGGTGACGCGCTCATCCTCATAGATGGTGAAAAGCCGGTCCGGATGCGTGGCGCGGGCATGGCGGGCGAGGTCGGGCAGTGATGGCAGGGCGTTCTTCCAGACGCGCGTCGGGACACCGCGGATCTCGACCGTCTCCATCTCGAAGCGCGCACCCGGTGCGCAGAGAGCCTGCTTGATCGCGCCGATCGAGGCGGCGGGCCAGCCTTCGGGCAATTGGTATGCCGGCGCCGCGTCGGACGCCCCGGTTTGCTTTTCCATCCCCGGCAATCCTGTTTTCGGTTTGCAATTATCTTCGTTGGTTGAACGATAGTGTTGATCGAGGTGGGGCACAAGGCTTAAGCTAAAAGCCAGTCGCATTGAGGCGGTTGTCAACGATATCGAATGAAGGGTATGCATCCATAGCGGTGCACGCTTTCACCACAGAACATCAAAGGCCGCCGGTGCACGGGGCGCCGGAACGGCCCATACAACAGGAGACGGCAATGTCCGTGATCACCACACGCAGGGAAGGCGAGGTCCTGGTCGTGACCTCCAACAATCCGCCGGTCAACGCGCTGGGCCAGGCCGTGCGCGCCGGTCTGGCGGAGGCCATGGCCGAGGCCGCCGGCGACGATGCCATCCAGGCGGTCGTGATCTGCTGTGAGGGGCGGACCTTCTTTGCCGGTGCCGACATCACCGAATTCGGCAAGCCGCCGGTCGGCCCGTCCCTGCCCGAAGTCATCGACGCCATCGAAGCGAGTGCGAAACCTGTCATCGCGGCCATTCACGGCACGGCGCTGGGCGGGGGGCTGGAAGTCGCGCTGGGGTGTCACTACCGGATCGCCGTCGCCTCTGCCAGGCTCGGACTGCCCGAGGTCAAGCTTGGCATCCTCCCCGGCGCCGGCGGTACCCAAAGACTGCCGCGCGTAGTCGGCGTGGCAGACGCCCTGCCCATGATCGTCACCGGCAATCCGATCCCGGCCGCCCAGGCCGAGAAGATCGGCCTGGTGGACAAGCTGGTGGCCGAAGACGGTCTGGCCGAGTCAGGCGTCGCCTTTGCCCGCAGCGTGATCGGCAAGGCGGACCACCCGGTTTCCTCGAAGCGGACCGACAAGATCGGCGAGATCGCTTCGGACAGCGATTTCTTCGACGAGTTCCGCAAGACCCAGATGCGCCGCCTGAAAGGGTTCGAGGCGCCGGAGGCCTGTATCGAAGCTGTGAAGGCCGCGATCGACCTGCCCTACGAAGAGGGTGTGAAGAAGGAGCGTGAGCTGTTTGGCAAGCTGGTCACCGGCACGCAGTCGAAAGCGCTGCGGCATGTCTTCTTCGCCGAGCGGGCGGCCGCCAAGATCGACGATATCCCCGCCGACACGCCGGTCCTGCCGGTGAAGACGGTGGGCATTCTCGGCGCCGGCACGATGGGTGGCGGGATCGCGATGAATTTCCTCACTGCCGGCTATGCCGTCACCATTCTGGAGCGCGAGCAGGCGGCGCTGGATCGTGGCGTCTCCATCATCCGCAAGAATTACGAACGCTCGGCCGCCAAGGGCCGCTTCACGGCCGACCAGGTCGAGCGGGCAATGGGCCTGCTCACGCCTACGCTCGACATGAATGATCTGGCCGATTGCGACCTGGTGATCGAAGCCGTGTTCGAAAACATGGATGTGAAGAAGGATGTGTTCCGAAAGCTCGACGGAATCGTCAAGCCCGGCGCCATCCTGGCGTCCAACACCTCCTATCTGAATGTCGACGAGATGGCGGCCGAGACGAAGCGTCCCGGTTCGGTGCTGGGACTGCACTTCTTCTCCCCGGCCAATGTGATGCGCCTGCTGGAGATCGTCCGTGCGGCGAAGACCGAGCCGGCCGTGCTCAAGACGGCGATGGATCTGGCCAAGAAGATCGGCAAGGTGGCGGTCGTCTCCGGCGTGTGCTTCGGCTTTATCGGCAACCGCATGCTGTCGCCGCGCCAGCGCGCCGCCCAGGCCATGCTGCTGCAGGGTGCAAAACCCTGGGATGTCGACAAGGCGCTGACCGATTTCGGCATGCCGATGGGCCCGTTCCAGATGTCGGACCTCGCCGGTCTCGATCTGGGTTGGGACAAGGCGAATTCGAAGAGCGAGACCATTCGCGACGTGCTGTGCGAGCGCGACCGCCGCGGCCAGAAAACCGGCAAGGGCTTCTACGATTACGACGAAAACCGCCGGCCGTCTCCGTCCCAGGAGGTCGAGGCGATCATCGACGAATTCGCGGCGAAATCCGGTCTGGAGCAGCGCGTCTTTTCGCAGGACGAAATCCGCGAGCGCCTGCTCTTCCCGATGATCAATGAGGGCGCGAAAATCCTCGAGGAGGGCATGGCCCAGCGCGCCTCCGACATCGATACGGTGTGGATCAACGGCTATGGCTGGCCGGCCTATACCGGCGGGCCGATGTTCTGGGCCGACACGATCGGGCTGGACAAGGTCGTCGCCGGGCTGAAGGCGCATGCTGCCGCGTCGGGCGCCGAGCCGGACATCTGCAAACTTCTCGAAGACAAGGCGGCCAAGGGCGAAACCTTCAACTAGGTCAGCCGTCCCTGGACGCAAAGGAGCGGGTCCCAAAACTCCCCGGGCCCGCTCCTTTTTGTTTGCGGATCTTTTCGGCCATCTCCCGGAACGCCTCCCGTCTATAGGCGTTGCTTTGGTGACGCTGAAAAGGAGATGTCCGATGAATGCCACGCAATTGAAGGGCAAATGGGAACAATTCACCGGCGATGCCAAGCGCCAGTGGGGCAAGCTGACCGATGACGACATGGCCGTCGTCGAAGGCGATGCGGACAAGCTCGCCGGCAAGATCCGCGAGCGCTACGGCAAGAACAAGGAAGAGGCCGAGCGCGAGGTGAAGGACTGGATCGACAGTCTCTGATCGCGGCGGCTACGTGTTGCGCGATTCATGCCTTGGTTCGTCCTTCCCCTTGACGGGGAAGGTGTCCGGCAAAGCCGGACGGAAGGGGTGAAACGCGAAGCGTTTCTTGTCTCAGGAAAGGCACCCACTCCACCACGCCTGCGGCGTGGTCCCCCTCGCCCATCAAGGGCGAGGACCGGGAAATGGCGCTATCCGTCCCCGTCGAGGCCGAGTTCGCGGCGGATGTCCCGGGTGTGTTCGCCATGGCCGGGTGAGCGGCCGGTCTCGCCGACCGGGGCGCCGGACATGTGGATCGGGCTGCGGATGCCGGGAATGCCGTCGCGTTCGATGCGGATGCCGCGATGGGCGATTTGAGGATCGTCCAGGGCTTCGGCGACGGTATTGATCGGCCCGGCCGGAATGCCGGCCTTTTCCAGTGCGTCGAGCCAATAGCCGCGTGAATTGTGCTGCATGATATTGGCGATGTGCGTCGTCAGTTGCTCGCGATTGCCGACGCGCTGGGCATTGGTGCGGTTTTCCGCCAGCGCCTCCTCCCCCAGATCGAGCAGGCCGGCGAGGCGTTCGAACTGGCCGTCATTGCCGCAGGCGATGATGATATGCCCGTCCGAACAGGGAAATTCCTGATAGGGCACGATGGAGGGATGGGCATTGCCGATCCGCTTCGGTGATTTGCCGGTGGCCAGATAATTCATCGCCTGATTGCCCAGCACGCCGATCATCGAGTCCAGCAGGCCCATATCGATGTGCTGGCCCTCACCCGTGCGCTCGCGTTGCAGCAGAGCCGCCTCGATGGCGATCGTGCCGTAAAGGCCGGTGAAGATGTCGGCAAAGGCGACGCCGAGGCGCTGGGGCGGCCGGTCCGGCTCGCCGGTCAGGTCCATGACCCCGCTCATCGCCTGGATCGCCAGGTCATAGCCGGCACGATGGGCGTAGGGGCCGGTCTGGCCGAACCCGGTCACCGAACAGTAGACGAGGCGCGGATGCTCGGCTTTCAGGCTGTCATAATCGAGCCCGAACTTTGCCAGGCCGCCCACTTTGAAATTCTCCACCACGACATCCGCCGTGCCGATCAGCGCCTTCACCATCGCCAGATCGCCGGCATTGCGGAAATCGGCGATCACCGACCGCTTGCCGCGATTGCACGAGTGGTAATAGGCGGCCGCCCGGCCGGAGGCATGGTCGATCCAGGGCGGGCCCCAGGTGCGGGTATCGTCGCCGGCGGGGCTTTCCACCTTGATGACATCGGCGCCCAGATCGGCGAGCGTCTGGCCGATCCAGGGGCCGGCCAGGATGCGGGCCAGTTCGACGACGCGGATGCCGTCCAGAGCACCCCCCGTCTGAGCGCCATCGGGGAGGGCGGTGCTCATCGGCCGATCTCGCCGGTGTCGAGGAAGGGCGAGGCATCCAGGTCCTCGGCATCCATCAGTTCCGCGATGCGCTGGAGCGAAGCGATCAGCATGTTCTGTTCCCACGGCTGGAGCGTGCGGAAGGATCGCAGGAAACCCGCCTGAAGCAATTCGGGCGAATTGTCGCCGGCTTCGCGGCCCTTGTCCGTCAGCTGGGCCAGGATGACGCGCTTGTCCCTGTCGCTCTTGACCCGCTCGACCAGTCCGGCCTGGGTCAGCCGGTCGAGGATGGAGGTGATCGTTGCCTGGCTGAGGGAGACAGCGCGCGCGATGGCGCTGGGCGACATCTCTCCGCCCTTGCGCAGTGTGTCGATCACGACGAGCTGCGGCGCGGTGAGGCCTGTCGCCTTCACCAGTCGTTTCGACTGCAGGTCGATAGCGCGGGTGATCCGCCGCAGGGCAATGAGAATTTCGTCGTGATCGCTCATTCGTTCAACCGTTCGCGTCCTGTCAGATCGATGTATCGCCGCTTTTCGGGCAATCCAACAGCTAAAGCCCGGGGCAGGCGAGATATGCTTCGAGTGCGTATCATGTCGCCGCCGTCTGCAATCGAGGTCCCGGTATGATGAATTGCATCCGGACTGTCGCTTCTATGTAACGGTTCTTCAAAAGCAGCGCAAAATCAAGAAGAACTGACGGCCGGCCGGGGGTAGGTTTTGCAACCCATCCGGGTTGGAAATGATTTCAACTCGAAGCAAGTATGGTCAATCGGCGGGCAAGGCTCTAAACCGCCCTCAATCCACTCATTAACGAAATTCAGGGGGCTTCCACCGCGTTATGCTGAAGCAACGAGCACTCACAACTACCATTCTGTCCGCCGCCGCGCTGTCTATCGCCGGTACCGCCCACGCCCAGGTCGACGTCATCACGGTGACCGCGACAAAGCGCGAAAGCTCCACCCAGGACATTCCCGTTGCCGTCAACGCGATGGATGGCGAAACGCTCGAGGAACTGGGCGTCACCATCTTCACCGATTATCTCCAGCAAATGCCCGGCGTGACCGCTGGCGGTGGTGGCCCCGGCCAGAACACGATCTATATCCGCGGCCTCGCATCGACGACGCCGAACCTGACCGTGGCCGGTGTGGCCGGTCTGGCGCCGAACGTCGCCTTCTATCTGGATGAGCAGCCGCTGGCACAGCCGGGCCGCAATCTGGACGTCTATGCGGTTGACCTGGAGCGCGTCGAGGTCCTGCCGGGACCGCAAGGTACGCTCTACGGCGCCAGCTCGCAGGCCGGTACGGTGCGCCTGATCACCAACAAGCCGGTGCTGGGCGAATACTCCGCCTACGCCAATTTCGACGTCTCCTTCACCGAAAGCGGTGAGCGCAGCCAGAGCGTCCAGGCCGTGGTCAACATCCCGGTCGGCGACAATTTCGCCCTCCGCGGCGTTGCTTTCGTGGACGATCGTGGCGGCTTCATCGACAATGTCCAGGGCACGCGCTCGACCGCCGAGGCTGGCCGCTACCGCTCCGCCGGGACCGTGCGCGATAACGGCCTGCCGGTCGCGCCGCGCCGTGAAGGCTTCCAGGCGAATGACGACCTGTCCAACGTCACCTTCATCAATGCCGACAACAGCGCGCTGGTCGAGGACGATTTCAACGACACGACCTATTCCGGCTTCCGCGTCAGCGGCCGTTACGAGTTCAATATCGACTGGCGCGCCACCGTCTCGGTGATGCAGCAGACGCTGGATAGCGAAGGCGTCTTCTTCCAGGACCCGGATCTGGATGACTGGGAGATCCAGCGCTACCAGCCGGACGATCTGGAAGACGAGTTCACCAATGTGGCCTGGACGATCGAGGGCCGTGTCGGTGCTCTGGAAACCGTCTATACCGGTGCCTATACCGACCGGGAGACGGACCAGGTGATCGACTACACGGACTACATGTTCGTGGGTCAGTACTTCCCGGTCTACACCTGCGACAGCTCGGTGAGCTATCCGGGTGGCGGTCTGGACCCGTATGGCACCTGCCATGCGCCGACCTCGAACGTGACCTCGCACACCGAGACCACCGTCGAGAGCCATGAATTCCGCTTCAATACGCCGGAAGAGAACCGCTGGCGCGTCACGGCAGGCGTCTTCTACTCGAAGACGGAACTCGCCGAGCGTAACGACTACAATTATCTCGGCTCCATGGACCGCGTGAATGCAGACGGCTCCGTCGGCATCAATGCGCTGGGCATCGACCAGTACCCGCTGACCAATGGCGCGGCGACGAACGGCGACATCGCCAATGAGACCCAGGGCTATTTCTCGGATCCGGGTCCGATCCTGGCGCCGACCATCTTCCGCAATGACGTGCTGCGCACGGACGAGCAGCTCGGCTTCTTCGGTGAGTTCAGCTACGACCTCGTGCCGGATGTGTTCGAGATTGTTCTCGGCGCGCGCGCCTATGATGTCGAAGTCGATCTCGAAGGCAGCGCCAACTCGGTCTACGACATTCTCTACCCGCTGACCGATGCCAATGGCGACCCCGTCGACGCCCAGACCTATGGCACCAATATCTCCCGCCAGTTCGGTCCGAACGGCCCGGCCGGCGCGCCGCAGGTCGCGGCCAGCGATGGCACCATCTTCAAGGTGACCGGTAACTGGACGCCGAACGACACGATGCTGTTCTACGCGACCTATTCGGAGGGCTATCGTCCGGGTCTGCTGAACCGTCCGGGCGGCATCACGCCGGCCAGCGTGCCGGGCTACACCACGCCCTACGCCATCGACACCGACGAGGTGCAGAACTACGAGCTGGGCTGGAAGCTTGACCTGTTCGACCAGCAGGTCCGCTTCAACGGTAATGCCTTCTTCGTCGAGATCGAGGGTCTGCAGACGACGATCTTCGATCCGGAGATCACCAATCTCTTCTTCTCGGACAATGCGGCCAACGCGGAAATCCGGGGCGTGGAGGGTGATGTCACCTATGCGCCGATCGAGATGCCGGGCCTGACCGTTGCCGGTGCCTTCTCGATCCTCGACACCGAGATCACCGAAGTGCTCACGCCGACCGATGACGTCGTGCTGGGCTCCGAGCTCGCCTTCGCACCGGAATTCCAGGCGAACCTGCGGGCGCGTTATGAGTGGCCGGTGTTCAACGACTACACGGCGCACGTCCAGGGCCAGATCGTCCACACCGGTGACAGCCGCACCGACATCATCGAGATCAACTCGATGGATCTCGATGGCTACACGACGCTGGGTGTCCGCACCGGCGTGCGGTCGGACCAGTGGAATGTCGAGCTCTACGTGAACAATCTCACGAACGAGAATGCGGCCCTGTCCGGCAACTTCATCTTTGACCGGGCCCGGGTGAGCGTCACGCGTCCGCGCACCATCGGTGTTCGCGTCGGAGTGCAATACTAGGTCGGGAGCCGTGACGGTTCTTTCGACCTGACCGCATGTATAACCGGAAAGCGTCCCGCCAGACGGCGGGGCGCTTTTCGTTCTGTTTTTCCAGCCCGGAGCCCGTGTGTCCGAAGCCGATCTTTCCGAAGCCCTCAAGACCGCCCAGGCCGAAATGTATGCCGGCCGGTTCGACGCTGCGCTCGTTCAGCTCGAAGCGCTTCTGGCGGCCGATCCGCAGCATGTGGACGCGCTTTACATGAAGGCGGTCTGCCTGCGTTACGGCAAGGATCATGCAGGCGCGCGAAAGGCGCTGGACACGCTGAAGGCTCAGGCTCCGGATTTCGGCCGGGCCTTGCAGGAAGAAGGGCATCTTTTCCGCGAGACCGGCGATGATGTCGCGGCGATTGCCGCCTACCGTGCTGCAACGATGGCGAACCCGGCCCTGCAGGCGGCCTGGCTGGGGCTTGCTGAAGCCCTGGAACGCACAGGCGAGCCGGCCGAGGCCCGTCAGTGCCGCGTCCAGGCCGAGGCGCTGACCCGCCTGCCCAAGCCGCTGCTGGCGGCCATGAATCATCTGCACGAGAACCGCCTGCACAAGGCCGAAGGACTGGCGCGCGCCTTCCTGCAGAAGAACCCGAAGCATGTCGAGGGGATGCGCATTCTCGCCGAGATCGGCAAGCGGTTCGGCGTGCTCGACGATGCCGAGTTCCTGCTGGAAAGCGCGGCAGAGTTCGAGCCGGACAATATCGCCGTGCGGCTCGATCATATCGAGGTGCTGCGCAAGCGGCAGAAGCATGCCGAGGCGCTGGCCCGGGCCGAAGCCCTGCTGGCGCGCGATCCGGACAGTCCGGTCTTCCTGTCGCGGCACGCTGTCGAGGCGCTGGCTGTGGGCGAATACGAGACGGCGCTGGCCGGGTTCGACAAAGTGCTCGCTGCCCTGCCGGACGATGCCGGCACCCATGCCGCCCGCGCGCACGCGCTCAAGACGATGGGCCGCACCGGCGAGGCTGTCGAGGCCTACCGCCGGGCCTGCGCGTTGCGGCCGGACTATGGCGAGGCCTGGTACGGGCTGGCCAATCTGAAGACCTACCGCTTCACCGAGGACGAGATCGTGCGGATGCGCGAGCAGGAGGCCGCGCCGGGCCTGCGCACCCATGAGCGTATTCACATCTGCTTTGCCCTGGGCAAGGCCTATGAGGATGCCGGCGCCTATGACACGGCGTTTGAATACTATGAGCGCGGCAATGATCTGAAGCGCATCCAGACGCGCTATACTTCCGACATCATGGCGCAGGAGCTGAACGCCCAGGCGGCGACGTGCACGCACGCGCTGTTCGAGGCGCAGGGCGGCAAGGGCTGTCCGGCGCCGGACCCGATCTTCATCGTCGGCCTGCCGCGCGCGGGGTCCACCCTGCTCGAACAGATCCTGGCCTCGCACAGCCAGGTCGACGGCACGCTGGAACTGCCCGACATTCTCGCCGCCGCCCACCGGCTGCGCGGCCGCACGCGCGGCGAGGACGGGGCGGGCCGCTATCCCGCCATCCTGCACGAACTCGATGCCGGCCAGCTGCGCGAGCTGGGCGAGGCCTATATCGAGAACACCCGGATCCACCGCCAGGGCGCGCCTTTCTTCACCGACAAGATGCCGAACAATTTCCGGCATATCGGTCTGATCAAGCTGATCCTGCCCAATGCGAAGATCATCGATGCGCGCCGCGCGCCGATGGCGTGCTGTTTCTCCGGCTTCAAGCAGTTGTTTGCCGAGGGCCAGGAGTTCACCTACGGGCTCGACGAGGTCGGCCGCTATTATCGCGGCTATGTCGAGCTGATGGATCACTGGGACCGGGTGCTGCCCGGCCAGATCCTGCGGGTGCAGTACGAAGATGTCGTAGCCGATCTGGAGAGCCAGGTCCGGCGCATCCTCGATTTCTGCGGCCTGCCCTTCGAGCAGGCCTGCCTGGATTTCCACACCACCGAGCGCGCCGTGCGGACCGCGAGTTCCGAACAGGTGCGCCAGCCCATCTATGACAGCGGTGTCGAGCAGTGGCGTCATTTCGAACGCCATCTCGATCGGCTGAAGTCGGCTCTGGGGCCTGCCCTCACGAGCTATCGTTCCGGAGCCTGACACACCGCGAAAGCGAGGACTGATCCCATGAAAAAGATCGAACCCGCCGTCTTCTTTCCAGCCGCCGCCCTGGTCTTTGCCGGGGTGGCCTATGCGGTGCTGGCCGGCGACTCGGCTGAGGCGGCCTTTACCGGCCTGCGCAATGCGATCACCGAAACCACCGGCTGGCTCTATTCCGTCGGCGTGGGCTTCTTCCTGATCGCGCTGATCGTCGTCGCCTTCTCCGACTGGGGGCGGATCAAGCTGGGGCCGGATGACAGCGAGCCGGAATACGGGTTTGCGCCCTGGTTCGCGATGCTGTTCTCGGCGGGCATGGGGATCGGCCTGATGTTCTTCGGCGTCGCCGAGCCGCTGACCCACTATCTCACCCCGCCCGACGGCGATCCGGAAACACTGGAATCGGCCCGTCAGGCCATCGTGCTGACCTTCTTCCACTGGGGTGTCCATGCCTGGGGGATCTATGTCGTCGTCGGCTTGAGCCTGGCCTATTTCACCTATCGCCACGGCCTGCCACTGACGATCCGTTCCGCCCTCTATCCGCTGATCGGCGACCGCATCTACGGTCCGATCGGCCATGCCGTCGACACCATCGCCGTGCTGGGCACGCTGTTCGGTGTGGCGACCTCGCTGGGCTTCGGCGTGACGCAGATCAATGCCGGTCTGAACACCTTGTTCGACGTCCCCATCGCGCCAGTGGTGCAGCTGATGCTGATCGCCGGGATCACGGCGCTCGCTACGATCTCCGTGGTTGCGGGCCTGGATGCCGGCATCAAGCGGCTCAGCGAGCTGAATCTCTATCTCGCCATCGGCCTCATCCTCTTTGTGCTGCTGACCGGTCCGACGCTCTTCCTGATCAGCGCCTTCGTGCAGAATATCGGCGACTATCTCGACCAGCTGGCGACGCTGACCTTCAATGTCGACGCCTATGGCGACGGTGTGTGGGTCAGCGACTGGACCCTGTTCTACTGGGGCTGGTGGATTTCCTGGTCGCCCTTCGTGGGCATGTTCATCGCCCGCATCTCGCGCGGCCGGACAGTGCGCGAGTTCATTTTCGGCGTCCTGCTGGGCCCGACGCTGTTCACCTTCTTCTGGATGACGGTCTATGGCGACAGCGCCCTGCGTCTGGCGCTGGCCGGGCTCGCCGAACCGATGGTCGACGCCGTGCGCAACGGGCAGAGCGAGCTGGCCCTGTTCGCCTTTCTGGAAAACCTGCCCCTGACCGGCGTGACTTCGGTGCTCGCGATCACCCTGGTGGCGACCTTCTTCGTCACCTCGTCGGACTCGGGATCGCTGGTGAAATCGACCCTGGCTTCGGGCGGGTCGCTCAACCCGCCGGTCTCGCAGCGGCTTTTCTGGGCCCTGCTTGAAGGCGTGGTTGCGGCCGTTCTTCTGATGGTGGGCGGCCTTGGCGCGCTGCAGTCGGCGACGATCGCGGCGGCGCTGCCCTTCACCCTGGTGATCATGCTCGCCTTTGTCGGCCTGTTCCGGGCCTGGTCGATCGAGACGGCCCGCCGGGCCGGGCGCAAGACCGCCTCGCAGCTGCCCGTCGAGGGCGCTGCTGTGCCCTGGAAGGCGCGACTGCGCATGATGTTCTCGCGGCCGACCGGCAAGGAAGTCGACGTCTATATCGAGGAAACCGTGATGCCGGCGCTGGAGTCGGTGGCCGAGGAGCTGAAGAAATACGGCTACGAGACAGAACTCGACCAGGCCCGCGGCTGTGCCTCCATGCGGGTGAAGGACGAGGACCGGCCGGAATTCGTCTTCCGGGTCGAACGGCGCCTTTATGACGAGCCTTATTTCGCAACGCCCGAAGAAGAAGGCGAGCCGGGCATCGACCCGGACAAGAGCGAGGAAGAGTTCGCCCGCGCCGAGGTCGTCCTGTCAGATGGCGGGCAGCACTACTGCGTCTACGGCTTCTCGAAAGTGCAGATCATCCGCGAGGTCTTGCGCAATTTCGAACGCCACCTGCAATGGCTCTACCACATTGCGCATACGCGATGAGGCGGTGGATCAAAGCCACTTCATCAGGCGGAAGAACATGACCTGGCAGGCGCCGATCGCGGCCATCAGGCCGGTGACGATCCAGAAAGCGGCACCGGAATCGGCGCCGGGCATGCCGCCGACATTGATGCCCAGAAGACCGGTCAGGAAGCCCAGCGGCAGGAAGATCGCGGCGACGAGCGAGAGCACGTAGAGCGTCTTGTTCATCCGGTCGGCAAGCGCGTTGGCCAGCTCGTCCTTGACGATCTGGGCCCGTTCGCGGATTGCATCGAGGTCTTCGAGATAGCGGGTGATCCGGTCGAGATTTTCCTGCAGCCGGCGTTTGGCGGGCACGTCGATCCAGGCGAAATCGAGTGCGCGTAATTGTGCGACCACATCGCGCTGGGGCGCGAAATAGCGGCGGAAGATGATCGCCTGGCGGCGCAGGGTGACGATGGTCTGGCGTTCCTCGACGGACGGAGAATCCATCACCTCTTCCTCGACATCGTCGAGGGCGACGTGAAGGTCGGTCATCACCGGTTCCATCCGTTCGAACAGGCGCGCTGACAGGCTGGCGACGAAATCGCCGGAATGCTTGGGACCATTGCCGGCTTCGAGCCGGTCCTGGATGTCGCGGACGGCCTTGAGCGTGCGCAATTGCACCGAGACAATGCGATGGGCATCGACCCACAGCCGGATCGACACCATGTCCTCCGGCTGGGCGTCCTGGTTGAGATTGACGCCGCGCAGGATCAGCAGGGCTCCGCGCTCGAACTCCACGAGACGCGGGCGGGTCTCCTCGGCCAGCAGGGCGTCGATTGCCAGTGGGTCGAGATAGTCCAGCTCGGTTTCGATCCAGCTGCGCGTGTCGGGATGGCGTCCGTCGAGATGCACCCAGGCGAGCCCGTCGTCGCGGGCATGGCTTGAGGCCTCGTCCTGCGACAACCGCGTGCCGGACCCGTCGCCATTGATCGTGGCGGCGTAGAGGATCGCGCTGTTGTCAGGCATCACTGCCCTCGCTGTTGCCGCTTGCTTCGTCCGGTTCGCCGCTCCAACGGGGTTCGCGGAAGGGGGCGTCACGGCCGGGCAGCCCGGTGCGAATATGAAGGTCGCGCTGCGGGAATGGAATTTCGATGCCGTGCTCGCGGAATTTCCGCCAGATCGCGAACATCACCTCGCTCTGCGGCGCCATCCGGCCGTCGATGATATTGGCGACCCAGAAATAGAGCAGGAAGTTGATCGAGCTGTCGCCGAAGGTACGCAGGAAGCAAACAGGTTCCGGGTCGTCCAGGCATCGCGGGTGCTCGCGCGCGGCTTGCAGCATCAGGGCATGGACCTTTTCCAGATCCGAGCCGTAGGCGACACCGACCGGCACCTCAACCCGTGCCTTCGAACTCGACAGCGTCCAGTTGGTCACCCGGTTGGTGATGAAATCCTCGTTCGGAACGAGGACTTCCTTGCCGTCGAACGTCTCGATCAGGATGAAACGGGCACTGGAGCGCCGGACGAAGCCGCTGGTTCCGTCAGGCAATTCGATCAGATCGTCTTCTTCCACCGAGCGCTCGAACAGCAGGATCAGGCCGCTCACGAAGTTCGAGGCGACTTTCTGCAACCCGAAGCCCAGGCCGATACCCAGCGCCCCGCCGAAGACGGTCAGCGTGGTCAGGTCGAGCCCGATCAGGTCCAGCGCCACCAGGCCGGAGAGGATGTAGAGGGCAATCTGGAAAACCTTGGTGACCAGGACGCGCGTTGTCTTGCGCATCCGGCTGAGATGGGCGAGGCGCTTCTCGATCAGGTCGGACAGGATGGCGGCTGTCCAGAAGACGAGCGCCAGAACCAGTATGCCCCGCAGCACACTGTAGGCGCTGATGCGGACGTCGCCGACCTGGTAGGTCAGGGCTTCGGTGTCGAGATACTGGCGCAGCAGTTCGAAATGGCCGGTCAGGCCTGCGGCCACGATCCCGGCCAGTGTCGCGAAGACCAGTATCCGGGCCCACAGCCCGCTCGGCTTGATGATCGAAAGAAGGAAGCTCTTCATGCGTTTGGCAGTAATCCGGATGACTGGCGCTGTCTCCTGCCTACCTCTGGCCGGGCAGTCAGGCAAGGACCGGGCGAGGTGCCTGCGGCGGGTTCGAGCGCGCTAGTAGTCGCGCCGCCAGCGGATCGCGACCGAGGCGTCGGTGTCGGCAGACAGGCGCGACAGCACGCTGAGATCTGGGGTCAGCTGCCATTCGACCAGCGCCTCGCCAAGCGCCGATGTGCCGCCGGTGCCCAGCTCCACATAGACATTGTCGCCCAGCCGCACGCCGCCGGTGACGGCGATATTGCCATCGGCGTCGGTCGAGACCGACAGCCGGTCGATCCCGGCCAGGTCACGCAGCTGACCGACAATGTTCAGCAGGCTCTGCCCCGAAAGCTGGGCCGCCAGCTGGGCTGCCTCGAAGGCGCCCAGCTCGCTGACCGACTCGTCGAACAGCAGGCGCGACAGGATTTCGTCTTCCGGCAGGGCGGGATCGCTGCTCAGCGTGACGCTCGGGCTGCGCACAGGGCCCTCGATCCGCGCGGTCGCGGAGAAGCCCGTGCGTTCATGGGTCGCGGTCAGGTCGACACGGGCATCCTCCGGCGCGCCGTCGAAACGGACCTCGCCGCCTTCCAGACGGAAGCGGCGGTTGAAGACGAAGGCGGTGCCGTCGAGCAGCATGGCCCGGCCGCTCAGTTCCGGCTTGCCGACGGCGCCGCTGGCGTTGAGGTCGAGTCCCCACTCGGACGAGAAGGTTGAGGAGGTGATGTAGATGTTCCGGTCCGCCTCGACGGAATAATCGAGCCGCATCGGCAGCACATTGCGCGAATAGCTCTGCCGGCCCTTGGGCAGGTTGATCTCCTGCACGTCGATTTCCGGGATCGAGGCGGCACCATTCATCGAGGGGCGAATACGGGCGCGGTCGACATTGGAGGCACCGGAGATAAGCAGGCCGCGGGCGTCGAGCGAAAGATTGGCATTACCGGTCGCCTGGATCGTCATGTCGTCGCGGCGCGCCGCCTGGAAGCGGTCGAATTCGAGTTCGGCTTCGCCACGAGCGCCTTCGGTCGGTAGACGCAGGACGCCGGACCCCGTCAGCCGCCCGCTCTCGCCATCGCTGGCCGACAGTTCGGTCAGTTCCAGACCGCTGCCATCGAAGGTGGCGGCGAGTTCCAGGTCGCGGATCGTGGCGCCGGTCGCGGTGGCTGTCACCTGACCGCCGGAGAGCTGCAGCCGGCCCGCCAGTTCCGGCGCGCCGCGGACACCGGCGAGGTCGACCTCGGCCACCAGCTCGCCTCCATCGATGCGCGCGTCCGGCGGCACGAGGAGAGCGGCGAGGTCTGCAATATCGCCGCGAAGGCGCAACCGGCCGGAGACCGGGCTGCCATCTTCGCCGGCCAGCATGGCGAGGCGGGGTGTGGGGCCTTGGCGTACGAGGGTGGCATTGCCGGAGAGGTCGTTTCCGGTCAGCGTCATCTCGATACGGGCATCTTCAGCGACGTCGAGGACGAGATCGGCATCGACGGGCTGTGCGCTGTCGGCCGCAAGGGCTGCAAGATCGTCAATGCCCAGCTCGGCGCCGCCTTGCCAGAGACCGTCACGGCGCGCCAGCCGGACTTCGCCGGACAGCATGCCCGCCGCCGGCGGGAAGGCGGTGATATCGGCGATGACGGCCACGGGCAGTCCGGCAATTCCGGCCTCCAGTTCGGCCTGGCCGCCGGTGCGGGCATAGCGCCAGGACAGTGTGCCGTCGCCGATCGTGGTGGCGCCGCCGGCGCGGTAATCGCCATTGGCATAGTCCAGCGTGACCGGTTCGGCCGTGCGGATGCGGTGAATGCTCCAGCGGCCTGACGGGCTGAGGCTCAGCGACACGGCACCGTCCTCGCTGATGCCCAGGCGGCCGGCGGCATTGAGGGTCAGCGGGCTGCGCAGGCGCCCGGTTGCCGTCGTCCGCACCGCCATGTCCGACAGGGGGCCGTCCAGCCGCAGCGTCGCCTCGGCGAGGTAGCCGCCGGAGAAGGAGTGGCCGGTTACGATGAGTTCGGCGTCCAGCACACCGTCGCGCAAGGCCTCCGGCGAGGCGGAATAGCGGATGCTGGACCGGGCGCGATCGCCCAGTTCCATGTCGAAAGCGGCATCAAGCCGCTGCGCCGTCTGCTCGGCCGAGGCCGAGATCCGGAAGGGGCCGATCAGGCTTTCATCGATATGGGCCGACCAGGTGTCGCCGGCATGGGTGACGGCGCCGGTCATGCGGACCGGTTTGCCGTTGCGCGTCGCTTCCAGGATCCAGTCGGCCGTCAGGCTGCCGTCCTGCCAGACGGTCTCGATTGCGAGATTGGGTTCGTTGACTGTGAGCTGGCCGGCGGTGATGGCATTGCTGCGTGTCGCCGTGCGGATCTCGATCCGTCCGTTCCCGGCAGCGTTGACGCGGAAGGCCGTCGCCAGGGCGCCGTCGATCTCTGCGGCCTCGACCGGCAGCTGGCCGGACAGGGCGAGATCGCCTTCGGCTGTCCAGCCCTCGCTGCGTGTCTGTCCCCGGCCGGAGAGATCCACGCCGCTGGCGCGGGCCTGGATATCGCGCATCTGCCAGCCCTCGTCGGTCCGTGCGACGGTGAGTTCACCCTCCAGGCCCTGCAGCAGGTCGGCATAGGCCGGGTCCCAGACAACAGAGGCTGCGTCGACGGTCAGGTGTGCGCTTTGCCAGGATTGTGCGTTCAGGGTCAGACGCGCCGGGCCCGATGCGCGCGAAGTGAGGCGGGCAATATCGTTGATGGCCAGAACCGCATCCAGCGTGGGATCGTCTTCGCCGAGCGGGTAGCGGCCGGAGGCGTCGAGGTGTGCATGATCTGTCTCGACGGCCAGGCGATCGATCTCCAGCGCCCGGGCTTGCCCGTCCCAGGTGCCGGCGAAATCCAGCGCCGCCGTATCGCCGATCAGGGGGGCGGCCTGTTCGACGGACAGGTGCGGTGATTGCAGGTCCAGCCGGCTCTCGATCATGTAGCGTCCATCACGGCGCACCACCGTGACAGGCCCGGAGACCTGTTCCGCCGTGACATAGTCAACGGCCAGCGCCTCTGCGGTGAGCTCACCGTCCAGCCGCAATCCGCTGCGGGTCTCGACCCGGCCAGCCCAGCGTGCGGTACGGGCGGTGACACGGCCGGAGGTGAGGGCAGCGATCGTGCCGGCACCGGCCCGGGCGCTGACCGTCCAGGCGTTCTCGCCCGCCGGTGCGAGAGTGGCGGAGCCGCTGCTGGTTTCGGCTTCCAGCCGGGTGAAGGTGAAACCGGCCTCGCGGCTGCCCTCGGCGACGATATCGGCGTCTCCCGCCAGGTCGCGATAGCTTTCCGGAACCACGCCCCAGCCCTCGACATCGACCCGGCCTTCGGCGCGCCAGTCGTCTAGCGTCCAGTTGATCCGGGCCTGTGCCATCTCCCGGTCGCCGGCGCGAAGGACGACATCGCCTTCACCTGCATCGCCATCGCCCGCGATCTCGCCCTCGGCGTGGATCGTGCGCCCGGACAGGCGCAGCAGGCTGGCGAGCGGTCCGTCGGCCGCGCCGAAGGCCTCCAGCGTGCCGGCGATGCCATTGCCATCGATCCGCAGGTCGGCGGCCAGACGGTCGCCTTCGGCGTCGATCCGTTCGGCGTCCAGATGCAGCCGGGCTCCATCGCCTGCACCGGCCTCGGCCGAGGCATCGATGCGCAGGCGTGAGGCCGGTCCCGCGACACCTTCGGCCAGGGTAAGTTCCGTGACGGTCAGCTCGCCCAGAATGAGGGCCGGCAGGTCGGGCAGGCCGCCATCGCTGTCCGGCGCATTCTCGCGCCCGGCCGGCCTGCGCAACACCTCGACCCGGGCCGCACTGATGCGGCGGATCCTGTAGGGTTTGAACAACAGGCTCGAGGCCTGCCAGTCGAGACTGATATCCTCGGCCGTCAGCCAGATGCCATCGGCGTCGGCGAGCGTCAGACGGTCCAGGTGCAGGCGGGACAGCGGGTCGCCGGACAGGCCCTCGATCGCGATCGTCTGGCCGCCGATCTCCCGGCCGTCCAGCTGGCTCGTCACCAGCCAGCGCCCCGGCGCACCGCCTGCCGCCAGGCGTAGTCCGGCCACGAGAGCGGCCAGGATCACGATCGTGATCGCGCTCCAGCGCAGGACGCGGACTATGACCTTGCGCGCTGTCATGGATCAGAAGGCCTGGCCGAGGCTGAAATAGATCTGCACGGGATCCTCGCCGTCGCGCCGGTCGAGCGGCGTGGCGATGTCGACCCGAACCGGGGCGAAGTCGAAATAATAGCGCACGCCCACGCCGACCGCGGTGCGTAGATTGGACAGGTCGGGCTGGCGGTCGCTGGAAGCCATGGCGGAGTCGACAAAGCCGACCACGCCCCAACGCTCGCGCACGCGCCAGCGCAGCTCGGCACTTGTCTCGACCACGGAAATCCCGCCGAAAGGCGTCCCGTCCGGCGCCAGCGGGCTGAGCGACTGATAGTCGAAGCCGCGCGCGGAACCGCCGCCGCCGGCGTAGAAGCGCTGGTCGGCCGGCATGGCCGTCGCCGACGCGCCAAGGACGGACCCGACCCGCATGCGAAGCGCCGCCACGGTCGTGTCGCTGAGGCGGTAATAGGTGCTGGCGCGGCCTTCCAGACGCACATACTGGCAGCCGCAATCGCCCAGTGTCGCCGCGGGTGTCACCTGGACCATGCCATAGATGCCGCTGTCCGGGTCGAGCGGGTCTGGCCGGGAATCATAGCCGGCCACCAGATCGACGGCGGCCGTGATCACGTCGCGTTCGCCGACGGCGTCGGTGACACGCGACCAGTCGATGTGAGGCCCGATCCCGTAGGTTCGCCGCCCGTCGCGCCGGGTGACTTCCACACCGATCTCGGCCTCTTCCTGCTGGTAGGCATCCGTGTCTTCACTGACGAGACCGGCATGCAGGCGCAGCGTCTGGTCGAACCGGCGCCAGTGCGGACGCGACACGCTGGCCAGCAGCGACTGGTTCAGCGTCGCAATCCCGGCCGACAGGGTCAGTGTTTCGTCATTGCCGCGCAGATTGCGCCGGATCCAGCTGACATTGCCGCCGCCGCCCTCGCTGGTGGAATAGCTCAGACCGGTTTCGATGGAATGGCGGGCCGAGGGCGTAAGTTCGACATCGACCGGCCGGTTGCCGTCTTCGCCGACCGGGCCCAGCGTGATGTCCGCCGCGCCGACACTGTCCAGTTCGGTCAGGCGCCTCTGGTATTCCAGTATCTCTTCGCGGTTCGCAGGCTCCCCGGTGGTGAAGGGCGACATGCGCGCGATGAATTGCGGGTTCCACGGGCCTGTATCCCGCTCGATCTCGCCATAGGTCGACCAGGGTCCGGGGGTGTAGCGGAAGGTGATCCGGCCTTCTTCGGTCGCGTGATCGACCACCACACGCCGGTCCTCGATCCGGGCGTCCGGCCAGCCGGAATTGTGCAGGGCGACGAGACCCTGGGCTTCGGCGTCGATGACAGACTGGGCCCGCAGGGGTGTTCCGGTCTCAAGGCCGATCGCGTCCCGGGCCGTAGCGCGGGCGTTCTCGTCATCGCCGGTTTCCGTTGCTATGTCGGCAATCATGAAGACCGGACCGGGCGCGATCTGGACAACGGCTTCCTGCTGCGGGCCGATCATCGGGTCCAGCGTCGCCGCGTAATAGCCGCGCGAGCGCAGCAGGCGGCGGGCACGGTCGGCCGCGGTCCGGGCATCTCTCAGGGCGCTCGAAACGCCGCCGGCCTGCGCTTCGCGCTCGCCGATGGCGGTTTCCAGCGCCGCCCGCAGGGACGCATCCGACACGCCCTCGATCCGGGCCAGCGGATCGGCGAGGGCCGGACCGGTTACCAGCAATGCCAGGACGGGTACGAGTTTGAGGGTCACGCGATATCACCAAGGGCAATTGCCTTGGTTCTATAGAACCTGCCCGGGGCTGTCGTCCCCATCCTGCGACATTAAAACCCTGTCAGACGGCGCGGCTGTGCTTCTGGCTGGCAGGCTGGAAGCCCGGATCGATGCGCGCAGCGATGTTGCGCACATAGGGCAGGCCGGCCGGCGTCACCTTCAGATGCCCATTCTCCAGCCGGGCCAGACCGTCGGCAATTACGCCATCGAGCGCGTCCGGATCGAACAGGTCGCCATCCAGCGGAATGTCGAACGTGCACAGGAGCTGCATGATACGTTCGCCGATCCGGCCTTCGCGCCAGGATCGGGTGACGCCGCGCACGATGGCGGAGCCTTCGGTCGCCAGCGCCTCGGCATAGCGGGCCGGGTCGGGAATATTCTGGGCATAGCCCTGCGGGGCCTCGGAGATCGAGGAGGCGCCGAAGCCGATCAGGATGTCATAGGGATCGTCGGTATAGCCCTGGAAATTCCGGCGCAGCGATCCGTCGCGTGCGGCCCGGGCAAGCGGGTCTTCCGGCCGGGCGAAATGGTCGAAACCTATTGCTGAATAGCCGGCCTCGGTGAGGGCATGTGCGGCGGCGAGCATCTGATCGAACCGGGCCTGGGCGCCCGGCAGCCGGTCTTCGGGGATGGCCCGCTGGTGCTTCTTGAACCACGGGACATGCGCATAGCCGAAAACCGAGACACGGTCGGCGTCCATTTCCGCGACGGCGCGAGCTGTTGCCTCGACGCGCTCGATCGTCTGGGCGGGCAGGCCGTACATGACGTCCATATTGATCCGGGAGATGCCCGCGCGGCGCAGCGCCCGCACGGCCGCTTCCACCTGTTCGCGCGGCTGGATGCGGTGGATCAGGGTCTGCACTTCATCCGACAGGTCCTGTACGCCCAGGCTGGCGCGGGTGACGCCGTTGGCGGCGAGCGCCTCGCACAGGCGGCTGTCCAGCCCGCGCGGATCCAGTTCGACGGCGATCTCCGCGTCGGCGGCGAAGTCGTAGCGGGCGCGCAGAGCATCCATCACGGCACTGAAACGCGCCGGCGACAGCATGTCCGGCGAGCCGCCACCGAAATGCACGTGATGCACCTTGCCGCGCGCGGGTGCCGGACGGGTCGCGATCTCTGTCAGCAGGGCCTCCAGATAGCGCTCGATCCGGCTGTCGCGATTGGGCACGGTGGTGTTGCAGCCGCAATACCAGCACATCGAGCGGCAGAACGGGATGTGGACGTAGAGCGAAAGCACCGGTTCCGCCGGCGTTTCCGACATCCATCCCGCCCAGGCACCGCCGCAGATCCCGTCATTGAACTGGGTGGCCGGCGGATAGGAGGTGTAGCGCGGCACGGCCTCCAGAGCATAGCCGGGCAGAAAAACGGGCGTGTGGAGAATGTCGGTCATGGCGGGAACGCAATCATGTGATTATTTTTGCGGACATTACGTCCCGCGCCGCGACCGCGCGATGCGCCCAAAGCGCGCAGGCCGGGACAAGGAAAGTTTTTCGCCCGGGCGGTTATGTTAGGGGTAACATTGCTGTTATAGATCCTCCCCGGACACACGCCGCAAACCCCGGAAGGCAGCATGGCCGAACTCGTCCCCGTTGAACCGTTCGATATCGTCGTCTTCGGCGCTACGGGCGATCTTGCCCTGCGCAAGCTGATCCCGGCGCTGTTTCATCGCTGGTGCGACGGCCAGATCACGGCGGATTCGCGGATCATCGCGGCGTCCCGGGAGCCGATGAGCGATGACGCTTTCCGCGATGTTGCAGCCCGGCACATTTTCGAGCGCGAACCCACGGATGCGCGCCGCAAAGCCTGGTCGGAATTCATCGAGCGCATGCGCTATGTCGCCGTCGATGTCAGCGCTCAGGGCGAAGACTGGGCTGACCTGAAGGCCGCGCTGGATCCCGACGAGGACAAGATCCGGCTCTACTATCTCGCCCTTCCGCCTTCCACCTATGGCCAGGCTTGCGCGGGACTTGCCGCGCAATCACTGAACACGCCGAATGCCCGGATCGTGCTGGAAAAGCCGATCGGGACGGACTTTCACTCTGCCCGCCGGATCAACGACCAGGTCGGTGAAGTTTTCCAGGAAAACAACATCTTCCGGATCGACCACTATCTGGGCAAGGAAACCGTCCAGAACCTGCTGATCCTGCGCTTTGCCAACTACCTGTTCGAGCCGATCTGGAATGCCAACGGGATCGATCATGTCCAGATCACCGTCGCGGAATCGCTGGGTGCGGGTGAGCGGGCCGGCTATTACGACCGCTCCGGCGCCTTGCGCGACATGGTGCAGAACCATCTGCTGCAGCTGGCCTGCCTCGTGGCCATGGAGCCGCCGGCCTCGCTGGATCCGGATGCGGTGCGCACTGAAAAGCTGAAAGTGCTCAAGGCGCTGCGCCCGATCACGGCGGCCAATGTGTCGCAGGATGTCGTGCGCGGACAGTACCAGTCCGGCGCGGTCGGCGGTTCACCGGTGCCCGGCTATGCCGACGAGATCGGGTCGGATACGGGCACCGAGACCTTTGTGGCGATCCGGGCCCAGCTGGAGAACTGGCGCTGGGCGGGCGTGCCCTTCTACATGCGGACGGGCAAGCGCATGGGATCGCGGCGCTCCGAGATCATCGTCCAGTTCAAGCCGGTGCCGCACGATGTCGTCGGTGCTGTTGACGGCGTGTTGCATCCCAACCGCCTGGTGATCCGCCTGCAGCCGGACGAGGGCGTCAAGCTGATGCTGATGACCAAGGACCCCGGACCCGGCGGTCTGCGCCTGCGCTATGTGCCGCTGAACCTGTCCTATGCCGAGCATTTCGAGGCCAATTATCCCGACGCCTATGAGCGCCTCCTGATGGCGGTCGTGCGGGGCAATCTCAGCCTGTTCATGCGGCGCGACGAGGTCGAGGCGGCCTGGCGCTGGGTCGACGGGATCATCCGTGCCTGGGACGAGGGCCAGGCCAAGCTGTACGGCTATCAGGCCGGCACGGACGGGCCGACACAGGCGGCCTTGCTGCTGGCGCGCGAGGACAGGGAGTGGTTCGATGCCATCCGGCACTGACGCGCCGCTCCCCCCCGTGCAGCACCATGCCGGGATCGAGGCGATGACGGACAAGCTGGCCGCTCAGGTGGCGGCGGTGCTGGATGCTGCGATCCGGGCGCGCGGATCGGCTGTGCTGGCGGTATCTGGCGGCTCCACACCGGCACCGCTCTACCGCGCCTTGTCGCAGCTCGACATCGACTGGGCCCGGGTGACGGTGCTGCTGGTCGACGAGCGCTGGGTCGAACCGGGTGAAGCGGGATCGAATGAAGGCTTCGTCCGTGAGACACTCCTCACGGGCAGGGCGGCAGACGCTCGCTTCATCGGTTTGAAAACCCCGGACCTGTCGCCCTTCGATGCGGCGGCCGGACTGGCCATGCGGGTGCGGGACGCGGGCAGGATCGATCTTGCCGTTCTGGGCATGGGGAGCGATGGCCATACAGCCTCCTGGTTTCCCCGTGCCTGGGGGCTGGAGGCGGCGCTGTCCACCGAAGGTCCCCCGGTTGCCGCAATCGAGGCCCGGCCCAGCGTCGTGACCGGCGATCACCTGCTGCGCATGACGCTGACCCGGGCTGCGCTGAAGCAGGCGCGGCATCTGTTGCTGATGATACGCGGCGAGGACAAGCTTGCGGCGCTGGAGGCCGCACGCGCACCGGGTCCGGTGACGGACATGCCGGTTCGCGCCCTGCTGCGCGATGCGGCCCTGCCTCTGGCTATCCACTGGACCGACTGAAACACCACACACGCAAACGGATGCGACACATGGCTCAACGTCTCAACTCCACGCTCGAAGCGGTCACCGACCGTATCCGCCGCCGAAGCGAGGCGAGCCGGTCGGCCTATCTCGAACAGATGCGCGCGGCGGGCCGCGACGGACGGCACCGGGCCGTCCTGTCCTGTGGCAATCTCGCCCATGGTTTCGCCGCGTGTCCCGGCGGCGACAAGCAGGCCCTCAAGGAGGGCGACAGCATCAATGTCGGCATCGTCACGGCCTATAATGACATGCTCTCGGCGCACCAGCCTTTCGAGCGCTTCCCCGGCATCATCAAGGCCGCCCTGAACGAAGTCGGCGCTGTCGGCCAGGTGGCAGGCGGCGTGCCGGCCATGTGCGACGGCGTCACCCAGGGTCAGCCGGGGATGGAGCTGTCGCTGTTCAGCCGAGATGCGATCGCGATGGCGACCGCGATCGCCCTGTCGCACAACATGTTCGACGCGGTGCTGTGCCTGGGGGTGTGTGACAAGATCGTTCCGGGCCTGCTGATCGGCGCGCTGCGCTTCGGTCATTTGCCGGTCGTCTTCGTGCCGGCGGGGCCGATGCGCTCCGGCCTGCCCAATCCGGAAAAGGCGCGTATCCGCCAGCTCTATGCGGAAGGTAAGGTCGGCCGCGACGCGCTGCTGGACGCCGAGAGCAAGAGCTACCACTCGCCGGGCACATGCACCTTCTACGGCACGGCGAATTCCAACCAGATGCTGATGGAGATCATGGGGCTGCATGTGCCCGGCGCGGCCTTCATCAATCCGGACGATCCGCTGCGTGACGTCATGACGGCGGAGGCGGCGCGCCGGGCGGTGGCCATCGTTCCCGGCGGTGCCGAGCCTGCTCCCTTGGCCGAGATCGTCGATGCGCGCGCCATCGCCAACGCCATTGTCGGCCTGCACGCTACCGGCGGTTCGACCAATCACACCATCCACCTGATCGCGATCGCGCGGGCGGCGGGGCTGCTTGTCGACTGGTCGGACTTCCACGACCTTGCCGGCGTGACGCCGCTTTTGTGCCGCGTTTACCCGAACGGGCCGGCAGATGTGAATCATTTCCACGCCGCCGGCGGGCTGGGCTTTGTTATCCGCGAACTTCTCGATGCTGGCCTGCTGCACGAGGACGTGCTGACGGTCGGCGGCCGGGGACTGCGCCATTATGCGAGCGAGCCGTTCGAAAGCGAGGGCGGTATTACCTGGCGGCCGGCCGTGGCGCAGAGCGCAAACACCGACGTCGTCCGCCCGGTTGCCGAACCTTTCTCGGCCGATGGCGGGCTGAAAGTGCTCGACGGCGATCTGGGCCGGGCCGTGATCAAGATCTCGGCTGTGAAACCGGAGCATCATCTTGTCGAGGCCCCGGCGATCGTGTTCGAGAGCCAGGACGACTTCATCGCCCGGTTCAAGGCCGGCGAGCTCGATCGTGACTTTGTCGCCGTGCTCCGCTTCCAGGGGCCGCGAGCCAATGGCATGCCGGAACTGCACCGCCTGACACCGGCGCTCGGTGCGTTGCAGGATCGCGGCTTCCACGTCGCCCTCGTGACCGATGGACGCATGTCTGGCGCGTCGGGCAAGGTGCCGGCTGCGATCCATGTCAGTCCGGAGGCGGCGCTGGGCGGCGCGATTGCACGGGTGCGCGATGGTGACATCGTGCGTGTCGATGCGGTCGCTGGCCGGTTGATGGTGTCTGCCGATGGTTTCGCCGCCCGATCGCCCGCCATTGCTCCCGCCACGGTGCAGACCGGCATGGGACGCGAGCTTTTTACCGGCTTCCGGCAATTATGCAGTCCGGCCGAAGAGGGCGCGCTGTCTATCCCGGGCCTTGCAGAGGTGGCTGCTGAGCGGACTGCAGAAACGGTCTAGAAAAAGCGGGTTTTTGCACAAGGCGTGATCTCAATCACGTATGTCGCTGACGCGAAGTTGCTATTCGGAACATGCCGCTTGAAAGAGCGGCCCCAAACTCCTCTCCGTCGGAGGTCCACCTGCGCCGGGGATCCGGTGGGGCGCGAATCCTTGCCCGATGCGAAGCCCCAACTTCGCAATTCGCTCCCCACCACCCCCGTTCCGCGCCCCGGAGAGCCGGCCGAAGGCCGCGCTGGAGGCCCGGACCGGCTTGTATGGAATGCGGGAAAACCTCTCTCCCCACGGTTGCCTGTCCCCACCAATCGCCCAATGATGGTGTGTCCGAAAAGGGGAGCAGGGGCATGTCCGGGGACAACCGCTATCGGGCGTTTATCAGCTATAGCCATGCCGATCAGGCCTGGGCGCGCCGGCTTCACCGCGCGCTTGAAACCTATCGCGTTCCGACCCGTCTTGTCGGACAGGAAACGCGCAAGGGCGATGTGCCGCGGCGTTTGTCGCCGATCTTCCGCGATCGCGACGATCTGTCGGCCTCCGGCGACCTGTCCGCCTCGGTGCGCGATGCCCTGGCGCGATCCGATACGCTGATTGTCATCTGCTCGCCGGCCGCGGCGGGCTCGCGCTGGGTCAATGAGGAAATCCGGGTCTTCCGCGAACTCAATCCCGCGGGGGATGTGCTCGCCGCCATCCTGTCCGGCGAGCCGGATGCGATTGCCGCGGGCCGGCCGGCCGACCAGGAGTGTTTCCCGCCGAACATGAGGGCGCCGGACGGTCTGGTGGCCGAACCGGTCGCCGCCGACTTCCGCCGGTCCGGCGACGGCTGGCGCATGGCTCTGCTGAAGCTTGTGGCGGGGCTGATCGATGTCCGGCTCGACCAGCTGATCCAGCGGGACCTGCAACGCCGCCAGCGCCGCGTGACGGTGATCACAGGCGCAGCCATTGTTTTGTCTCTTACCATGTCGACGCTGACTTTTTTCGCGATCTCGGCCCGATCCGAAGCCGAACGTCGCAAGGCGGAGGCAGAGGATTTGATTGAGTTCATGCTGAGTGACTTGCGCGCCAAACTCGAACCGGTCGGGCGCCTCGACGTTCTCGATGCCGTCGGCGAGAAGGTGATCGCGTATTATGACGAGCGCGACCCTCGCCAGATGTCGTCCGACGAGCTGGGCCGGCGGGCCCGGGCCTTCCACCTGCTGGGCGAGATCGATTCCGACGAGGGCGATCTGGAGAGCGCGTACCGCCACTTCAACACGGCCTACGAAGCAACCAGCCGCATCCTTGCAGTCGACCCGTCCTCGCCGGCGCGCATCTATGAACATGCGCAGAGCGCCTTCTGGGCGGGGTATTTTGCATGGCGGCGCAGCGATCTGGATACGGCGGAGGCCCGTTTCATCGAGTATCGCGACCTGTCGCGCCAGCTGCTGGCCGACGAGCCGGAAAATCTGGAATGGCAGGCCGAGGCCGCCTATGCCCACTCCAATCTTGGAACGATCTATATCGGGCATGAACGTCTGCGCGACGCCCAGAACGAATTCCGTCAGGCACTGGAGCTCTTCCGGTCGATTGCGGACGAGTCGCCGGAGTCCGAGGCGGCTCTTATCGACCTGGCCGATGCCTGGGGCTGGATGGCCTATGTCGCCGAACCGCTTGACGGCCGGGACGCCGCCATGGAAGCGCTGCGTGAACAGATCCGCATCTATGACGAGCAGCTGGGCGGTGGCGCCGATAACTGGACGATCCGCCGCGACACGATGACCGCTGAATATGCCCTTGCGCGCCTGCACGTCGCCGAAGGGCGCGGGGCAAGCCGGGCTGATATCGAAGCGGCGCTCCAGATCCTCATTCCGGCCTCGCACGAGGCCGACGCGCTTGTCGCGCATGACCCGGCTAACCTGCAATGGCGGCTGGTCGTCATCCGCCAGCGGCTGTGGCTGTCCGATGCGCAATTGCTGGCCGGCGACCTCGACGCGGCCCGTGAGGCCTATCTCGACGCATCGGCCTATATGACGCATCCCTCCTGGATCTCTGCCGAAGGGGATGTGTTCGACGATACGCGCCTGCACGCATCGCTGATGGAGGCACGCATTCTGGCGGGACTGGGCGATGTCGATGCGGCCAGCCTGGCGCTGCAGCACCTCCTGTCAGAGCTGGAGCAGATCGATAACTGGCAGAACCGCTTGAGCAAGGGCACCTACCTCTATGCCGCCGTTTCCAACACGCTGGCCGAACTCCTCGATCAGCGGGGCGAAGACCGGGAAGCGGCGCGGGTGCGCGAGGCGATGGTGGACCGGCTCACGCCGGTGATCACGCGCGTCCCCGCCGATACGCGGGCAGAATACGACAGGGCCCGCGCGGTCCTGCAACGAGAGCGCATCAGTGCCGAATGATTGGTGACAACAGGGCGGAGGTATCCGCCCTGGTGGGGATATGTGACCACCCGAAACGGGCAAGCAAGGGGAAATCATGAGCACGATCGACGCAACCTGGCTGGATGGCAGCCAGACGCAATCCGGTTTGACCGACGCATGCGCCATGGCTGTGGGCGTGACCCAGATCAGCCTGATCGCCAAGGCAACCGACGGATTTCTCGTCGTGCAGGGCAGCGATGCCGGGCGCGAGAATTTCGATGACGCCGATATCTCGGCAATCTTTGTCACCTTCGCTGACACCGTCGCCCAGTACCCGCTGGCCGACACGTCGACGCTTCGTACCGCTGTGCTCTCGGCGCTGGCCGGGCAATGGACAGCCAGCGCAACCATGGGTGCCAGCCCCTTCGACGAAACGGTCGAAGCCCCCGCACGTCTCATCTTCCATGTGCAGATCCCGGGATGGGGTTTTGAGCCTGCCCGGATCAAGTTCAAGTCTGAAGTCCCGGCCGGCGAATTCTGCGGCCTGGCCTGGCTGATGCTGAACGGCGCGACGTGCGAACCCTACAGTTTCGAGTTCTTTGCCAGTTGTGCGCAGGCCGGGGAGTATGACTACTCGCTCTTCATCAAGGCCTCGCAGGACGCGGGCAACCAGTCGACACGCGTCATTATCGATCCCAAGATCAAGGTCATTCCCTGATTGAAACCGCCCGGCCGCCGGGCCGGGACGGGCAAGACTGAATGACGCAACGCGACGACATTGCCGACCGGTTCAAGCAGGGCGACCTGGCACGGGCCTATGATCTGTGCCTGGACGCCCTGCGCCACCGGCCCGACGATCTTTGGTTGCGCCACCGGGCTGTCCTTTGCCTCATCCGCTCCGGTGCCCTGGAGCGTGCCGAGCGCGACTTCTATCGTTTCCGCCTCGCCGAAGCGCGCCACAACGAGGACTGTCTGGCGCTCGGTGCACGCCTTCTCAAGGCCATGGCCTTCGAGGCCAGCGCGGACGACTTTCCAAAACTTGCGCGATCAGCCGCGGATCGATACGCCGCGGTGTTCGACCAGACCGGCGGTCACTATCCCGGCATCAACGCAGCCACCATGGCTTTGCTGGCCGGCGAGCGCGAGCGTTCGGTCGATCTTGCGCGCCGTGTTCTGGAAAGTTGCCGCTCCGGTCTGCCGCTGGATCCCGAAGGCGCCTACTACCAGAAAGCCTCCGAGGCCGAAGCCCATCTCCTTCTCGCCCAACCGGGCGCGGCCAATATGGCGTTGCGATCGGCGATAGCGTGCGATCGCGAGAACTATCTCGCTCATGCGACCACGCTGCGCCAGCTGCGTCTGATCGTTGCAGCGCTCGACATGCCCGATGCCTGGCTCGATGCGCTCGAGCCACCGCGCCCGGCACACTTTGCCGGCCACCTTTTCCGCTCGGGAACCGGTGACGCGATGGTCGCGCCCGATCGTGAAGTGCGGCTCAAGACCGCCATCGCCACCTTGCTGGAGCGCGAGAATATCGGTCCCCTGCACGGGGCGCTTGCGGCTGGTTCCGACATCCTGATTGCCGAGGCGGGACTGGCGGCTGGATGTGCTCTGACCGTGGTTTTGCCGGTACCGGTTGCCGTTTTTATCGACGCTTCCGTGCGTCCCTACGGACAGGCCTGGGTGCGCCGGTGCGAGGTGTGTCTGGAAGCAGCCGCAGACATCGTGGAAGTGACAACCGATCGCCGGATCCTGTCCGAGTTCAGTCTCAACCACGCGAGTGCCGTTGCCATGGGCATGGCACGCATGCGGGCATCGGTGCTGGCCAGTACACCGGTGCAGCTGCTTGTCTTCGATGGCGAGTCCGGGCGTTCGGAATCCGGCACGGCCCGCGATGCCGCGGTCTGGCGCCAGTCCGGACTGCCGCAGCATATCCTTCGCTTCGAGCGCAGCGTGCCGTCGACATCGCTGCCGGTCATCGCCGGTGATGCCGCGAGCGACGACTTCAATCTCGTCATCCGGGCGATGCTCTTTCTCGACATTCGCGGATCCACCTCGGTGCCCGACGATCGCATCCCCACCTTTGTCCAGAAGGTTCTCGGCCGGCTTGCGGAAGTCTGCGAGAGCGGGCCGGATCGCCCGCTCTACACCGACAGCTGGGGAGATGGCCTCTTCCTCGTCTTCGGCAGTGTCGCGGAGGCGGCCCGTGCTGCCGTCGGTCTGCGCCGCGCGTTTGATGCGATCGATCTGGATGCGCTGGACCTGCCGCCCGGACTGGGACTGCGGATTGGCGGCCATTGCGGGCCGGTGCAGGAGGGCATGGATCCGGTACAGAAGCGGACGGCCCCGTTCGGCGGGCAAGTGGCCGTTGCCTCGCGGATCGAGTCGGTGACAGTGCCCGGATCGATCTTCGTCAGCGAGGCTTTCGCCGCACTTCTGTCAATGTCGCGGCCGGCCGAGTTCCGATGCGAATATGTCGGCCGCACAGAGATCGACCCGCTGTTGCCGATGACCCGTCTCTACGCGCTGCGCAGCGTTGCACCCGGGTCACCGGCATCCGGCGAAATCCGGGCGTCAGCTCGATCCGAGCATGCGGCTCAGCAAATCGGGGTCGACCAGTTCGAATGACCGGTTATTGCGCTTGAGCAGGCCGCGACGTTCCAGATCGTTCACGGTGCGGGATGTGGTCTCGCGCGTGGTGTTCACACGGCGGGCCAGTTCCGTCATGGACGGGGCGACCTGTATGGTCCGGCTGTTGCCGGCCTTGTCCGACGGCTCGGACATGCGCAGCAATTCCGCATAGATGCGGCCTGGCGCCGACAGCGACGACAATTCGAACATGCGCTGCGTGGTGTGATGGATGCGGGTCGCCAGGATGCGACACAGCGCCAGACCGATACTGCCATGCCGACGCAGCAAGTCGAAGAACTGCGCGCCGGTCAATGCCGCGATGCGGCACGGTGTCTCGGCCACGATTTCCGAGGTTCGCGGTTTGCCTGTCAGCGCTGCGAGCTCACCGAAGATGGCGCCGGCACCGAACCAGTCCAGCCATATCTCCTGACCGTTCTCGGACAGCAACACCACACGGACAGATCCTTCCAGCAGGATGAAGACGTGATCCTCATCCTCTTCCTGGGCGATAATCGTGGTGCCAACCTCGACATGACGGATTTCGGACATCGCGATCAATGCCTCGCGGGCCTCCGGCTCGGGAAGGTCAAGCGAGTCCAGGGCTATGGTCCAAGCCTCGTCCTGCTCCATCCGCGTTTCTCCGAATCGATCCCGCACGTCTGCAAATGATAGTCGGTACTTGCGGGGAAAACCAAGGCACCGTGCCGGAGAAAGTACCGAACAAACGGGATTTGTCGCCAAGCGTGAGTTGAGAGGTTAGCTTAGGGTGAACGGTGTTCAGGTGGGGAGGTCCGGAGATGGTCTGCAGGCGGATGTCGATCGGGGGGCTGGCCGTGCTTCTGGCCATGGCGGCGTGCTCAGAGCCTTCTCCGCCGCAGCCGGGAGAGATTGCGGCTGTCGAGGCTGACGCGGACGGGGCCTTCCCGGCAACCGCTGAGACCGGCAGTCTGAACGCGGAAAACGCACGCGATCCCGCGCTGATCGACGATGAAGACTGGGCGCTCGTGCGGCGCGGCTTCATTGCACGCGACGACGATCTGGATATCCGCGGCGCTGACGGGCGCCCGATCTGGCGGCCTGCCGATTATGATTTTCTCGACGCGGACGACGCGCCGGACACGGTTCATCCCAGCCTGTGGCGGCAGGCCCGCCTGAATGCCGAACATGGGCTTTATGAGGTTGTTCCAGGCATCTACCAGGTCCGGGGCTACGACCTGGCCAATATGTCCATTGTCGAGGGCGAGACCGGACGGATCATCATCGATCCGCTGACATCGGTCGAGACGGCACAGGCGGCGCTGGCGCTCGTCGAGCGCGAGCTCGGCCCCAGGCCTGTATCCGCCGTCATCCTGACGCACAGCCATATCGACCATTTCGGCGGCGTCGAGGCGATCGAGGGCGCGCTTGGCGAGGGCCCTGTCCCTGTCATCGCGCCGGCCGGCTTTCTCGAAGAGGCCGTGAGCGAGAACGTCATGGCCGGTGTCGTGATGGCCCGGCGTGCAGGCTACATGTATGGCACGCATCTGCCGCGTACGGCGCGCGGACATGTCGGTTCGGGCCTTGGCAAACATCCCGCTCTGGGCCGGCATACCATCGCCGAGCCCGATATCATTATCGACCATACCGGCCAGACGCTGGAGATCGACGGGGTGCGAATGGAATTCCAGTACGCGCCGGACACCGAAGCTCCGGCCGAGCTGACAGTGTTTTTCCCGGATTTCCAGGCCTGGTGCGGCGCCGAGCTCGTCTCGCGCAATCTGCACAATCTCTACACACTGCGAGGCGCGCAGGTGCGTGACGCGCTGGCCTGGTCGGCAGGGATAGAGGAAGCCCGCCGCGTCTTCGGCGGGCGTGCGGAGGTGGCCTTCAACAGCCATCACTGGCCGGTCTGGGGGGCGGGCGATGTCGACGACTTCCTCGTCGCCCAGCGCGATATCTACAAATACATCCACGACCAGACCCTGCGCCTGGCCGCCCGCGGCCTCGGGCCGGACGAGATCGCCAAGACGATTGTCTTGCCGGACACGCTCGCCGATCGGTTTGCCGTGCGCGGCTATTACGGCACGCTGCGGCACAATTCGCGCGCGGTCTATCAACGCTATTTTGGCTGGTATGACGGTGTTCCGGCCAATCTCGACCCTCTGCCCAGGGGGGAGGCCGCGCAGCGCTATGTTGATCTGCTTGGTGGCGCGGAGGCCGTCATCGCGGCGGCGGAGACCGCGTTTGCAGACGGCGATTACCGCTGGTCTGCCGAGCTGGCCCAGCATGCGGTCTATGCGGTTCCGGGCAATGAAGCGGCAGCGATCATCCTGGCACGCAGCTATGAGCAGCTGGGTTATCGCGCGGAATCGGCGCCCTGGCGGGATGTCTATCTGTCGGCTGCCCGTGAATTGCGGCACGGTGTTCCGCGGACAGACGCAGTGCGGGCATCGGAAGGTATTCTGGACGCGATCCCGCTCGACATGTTCTTTGCGGCAATGGCCACGCGGATCGACGGGCCGCGCGCTGCCCGCACTGATCGCGTGTTCAATTTCGTCTTCACGGACGTTGGCGAGACACATGTCATCGAGCTGTCCAACGGGGTGATGCACCATCACCGCGGGGAGGCCCGGCCGGATGGGGACGCGACGGTCGAACTGACCCGCACCTTCTGGATGCGCCTGCTGCAACAGGAGGCCGGTCTGCTCGACATGCTCGCCTCGCAGGAGTTTTCCATTCGTGGCGACCGGCGCGCACTTCTGGGCTTCTTCGCCTTGCTGGAGCAGCCCGATCCGGACTTTCCGATCGTCACCGGGCGGCCGGAGGCGCGCTGAAGCTTTTGCGCTGCGACGAAAACCTGATTAATTGCCGGAACAAAGGACATGAGGGGTATGGCGATGCGTGCACTGGCGACAGCTATTCTGGCGACGCTTTTCGGAACAATCGGGGCGGGGGCGCAAACGGCGCCGCTGACGGTCCAGTATGATGATGCTGTTCCCAGCCTCCTGTCCGAATACGGCTACGAGTTCGGTGCCGAGATCACGCCGCCGGCCGAGGCCGTCGACTATCTCTACACGCTCGCCGAAGCGTCGCCGGACCGGATGCGCGTCGTCGAATACGCCCGCAGCTGGGAAGGCCGCCCGCTCGTCTATGCCGTGATTGCCCGTCCCGAGACGATGGAGCGGCTCGATACGATCCAGTCCGGCCTGCAACAGCTTGCCGATCCGGCAGGCATGAATGCGGCAGATCGGGACCGCCTGATCGCCGACCTGCCGGCTGTCGTCTGGCTGTCCTATGGCGTGCATGGCGACGAGATCTCTTCGACCGATGCCGGTCTGCGCATGGCCTATCATCTGCTTGCCGCGCGCGGCGACGACGTGGTCGACACCATCCTGGACAACACGATCGTCATCATCGATCCCAGCCAGAATCCGGACGGCCGCAACCGTTTCGTCCAGTCCTTCCGGGCAGCACGGGGGCTGTCGCCCAGCGAAGACCGGTTCACGGCCGAGCATGATCAGCCCTGGCCCGGCGGGCGGTTCAACCACTATCTCTTCGATCTCAACCGCGACTGGTTTGCCCGCACCCAGCCGGAAACGCGCGGACGGGTCGATGCCATCCTGGACTGGCGGCCCGTCGTGGTGGTGGACGCCCACGAGATGGGGGGCGACAGCAGCTATTTCTTCGCGCCGTCGGCCGAACCCTTCAATCCGAACATTGTCGACAGCCAGCGCGCCGCCCAGGCGCTGATCGGCCGCAATCATGGCGAATGGTTCGACCGTCTTGGATACGACTACTACACGCGGGAAGTCTTCGACGCCTTCTACCCCGGCTATGGCGACATGTGGCCGACCCTGCAGGGCGCCATCGCGATGACCTATGAACAGGCCTCGGCCCGGGGTCTGGAATGGCGCCGCCGCGACGGTTCGCTCCTGACCTATGCAGACGGGGTGGACCGCCATTTCATTGCCAGCCTGTCGACAGCCCAGGTGGTGGCCGAGAACCGGACGCGCTTCCTGCGCGATTTCGTGGCTTTCCGGGACAGTGCTTCGACGAGCGCTGACGCGCCGCAAGCCGTGCTTCTGGACATCGCCTCCAACCGCTGGGGTGCCGAGCGCATGGCGCGGAACCTGGCGGCCCAGGATATTGCTGTGTCACGCCTGACGCCGGGTGCGTCGGCCTGTGGTGCAAGCTTCGAGGCGGGCGCTTTCCTCGTCCGCTTCGACCAGGCCTCCGGCCGTCTCGCCCGCACCCTGATGGAAGCGACGACGGATCTGCCCGCCGACTTCATGCGTGAGCAGGAGCGCCGCCGCAGTGAAGGTCTGGGGCATGAGCTCTACGACGTGACCGCCTGGTCGCTGCCGCTGATGGGTAATGTGGATGCTGTCGAGTGCCGCCGCACGCCGGCGGTCGATGCCCAGCCGGTCAACGCCGAGATGCCGATCGAACGGATCGCCGGTGGTGGCTCGTCAGAGTGGGGCTATGTCATCCCCTGGAGCGATGCCGGTCAGGCCTATCTGGTGGCAGCGCTGGCCCAGGAAGGCGTGCCGATGCGCACGACGAATGCCAGCTTCCGCATCGGCGACAACACCTACCCGCGGGGCAGTGTCGTTGTGCCGCGTCATTCCGCGCCGGACGATCTCGACAATCTGATCACGCGGCTCGCCGCGGAGATCGGCGCGCGTTTCGACGGCATGCCCAGCAGCTGGGTGGATGACGGTCCCAATCCCGGTTCGGACAATTTCTACCCGGTGCGCGAGCCGCGGGTGGCGATGGCCTGGGGTGACGGCGTCGATCCGACCTCGGCCGGCGCGACACGCTATGTGCTGGAACGCCGCTTCGGCATTCCGGTTGCGGTCATTCGCACAGGCACGATCAGCCGGGCCAATCTCGACAATTATGATGTCCTGATCCTGCCCGAGCAGCGCTGGGGGCAGCTGGGTTCGGAGCTGGGCGATGGCGGCCGGACGGCGATCCAGGGCTTTGCCCGCGGCGGCGGTGTCGTTGTCGGCCTGGGCGACGCGACCCGCTGGCTGGCGGACAGCGAGGTCGCGATGATGCCGGCCCAGCGCGAGCGCGCCGCAGATTCTCCGCGCGAAGCCTCGGCAAGTGGCGAGGTGATCGACGGCCGGATCCTGGCGAACCGGGAAGAATTGCGCGCCAGCGAGACGGCTTCGGGCGCCATGCCGGATTCTTCGCCGGGTGCCCTGGCGCGCGTCGAGGCCAATCCGGATGTGTGGATGTCAGCGGGGTATGACCGCGGGGCGGCGGCGCTGGTGACAGGATCGGACATCTATGCGTCTGTCGAGATGGACGACGCCGATACCGCGCTGCGCTTTGCCGGCCCGGACGACCTCGTGGCCGGCGGGTATCTGTGGGACGACTATGCCGAACAGCTGGCCTACAAGCCCTTCGTCCTGTCGCGCAGCTATGGCAGCGGCCAGGTCGTGGCCTTCACCCAGTCCCCGACCACCCGGGCTTATCTCGACGGTCTGGACCTGCTGCTGCTCAACGCCGTGATCCTGGGTCCGTCGCGCTCGCGCGCCTTCCGCTAGCCGATCGCCTTGCAACCTCCGGGGTCCCGCCCCGGAGGCTCAGGCTGACGAAGCTTTAGCACTCGCCCTCGATTTCCTCGCGCAAGGCTTCCAGCTCCAACCACTGTTCTTCCTTTGCGTCGCGTTCGGCGAGGGCGTCAGCCAGCTGCTGGGAGACCTGGGCGAAGCGCGCGCTGTCGGCGAACAGCGCCGGCTCGCCCATCTGCGCTTCGAGCTTCGCGATGGTTTCGCCCAGCGCGTCGATCTCGCCCGGCAGGCGTTCCAGCGCATAGCGGTCCTTGTTCGCCATGCGCCGCTTTTCCTGTTTGGGAGCTGCCGGTTGCGGCTGCGGCTTGGCCGATGCCGGCTTCGCGGCGGTTACATTGCCTGTGCGGTCGTCCGGCGAGACGCCGCGGCCGCGCTGGGCGAGCATGTCGGAATAGCCGCCAGCATATTCACGCCAGCGCCCGTCACCCTCCGACACGATCACGCTCGTGCAGACCCGGTCGAGAAAGTCGCGATCGTGCGAGACCAGGAAGACCGTTCCGGCATAGTCGTCGATCAGCCCCTGCAGGAGATCGAGCGTTTCCAGATCGAGATCATTGGTCGGTTCGTCGAGCACCAGCAGGTTGGAGGGCAGGGCAAGGGCGCGGGCGAGCATCAGGCGGGCCTTTTCGCCGCCGGACAGCACGCGCAGCGGCGTGTTGGCCTGTTCGGGCGGGAACAGGAAGTCCTTCATATAGGCCATGACATGCTTCGTCTTGCCCGCCACCTCGACCTGGCTGCCACCGCCCTGGGTCAGCGCTTCCGACACGGTCCAGTCGTCCTTGAGAGCCAGGCGTTTCTGGTCGAGGCTGGCGATTTCCAGCTTGGTGCCGAGGCGGACATCGCCCGTATCCGGTGCGAGCTGTCCGGTCAGGATGTTGAGCAGCGTCGTCTTGCCGGCGCCATTGGGGCCGACCAGGCCGATCCGTGCCTTGCGGGCGATCTTGGTCGAGAAGTCCTTCACGATGGAACGGCCGTCAAAGCCGATCGAGACATGCCGGGCTTCGGCGACCAGCTTGCCGGAGTCCTGGGCCTGGCTGGCTTCTAGCTTGACCTGGCCCTGCGGACCGCGATGGGTCGCACGCTGACGCTTGAGATCCTGCAGGTCGGCGAGACGGCGCACATTGCGCTTGCGGCGCGCCGTGACCCCATAGCGCAGCCAGTCTTCCTCGCGCACGATCTTGCGGTCGAGCTTGTGCAGTTCTTCCTGCTCCTGCTCAAACACCTCGTCGCGCCAGGCTTCAAAGGCGCCGAAGCCCTTCTCGAGCAGGCGCGTGCGGCCGCGGTCCAGCCACAACGTCTTGCGGGTCAGGGTTTCAAGGAAGCGCCGGTCGTGGCTGATCAGCACGAGGGCCGAGCGGCAGGCCGCCAGCTCACCTTCCAGCCATTCAATGGCGGGCAGGTCGAGATGGTTGGTCGGTTCGTCGAGCATCAGGATGTCGGGATCCGGCGCGAGCGCTCTGGCCAGAGCGGCACGACGGGCTTCCCCGCCCGAGATCACGTCAGGCTTTTCCTCGCCCGTCAGTCCGAGCTGTTCGAGCAGATAGTCGGCGCGATAGTCCATATCGCCCGGGGCCAGTCCGGCGACGACATAGTCCCGCACGGTCGCGAAACCGCCCAGGTCCGGATCCTGCTCGAGATAGCGGATGGTCGCGCCGGGATGCACGAAGCGATCACCGCTATCGGCTTCGACCAGCCCTGCGGCGACCTTCATCAGGGTCGACTTGCCCGAACCATTCCGGCCGACAAGGCAAAGTCTTTCGCCTTCGCCGACCTGCATGTCGGCGCCGTCGAGCAATGGCGTGACGCCAAAGGTGAGATGAATGCCCTGCAGGGTGAGAAGCGGTGGTGCCATGCGCCGACGCATACAATCGCGCGGGCCTGTCGTCACGGGTTTCCGGCACTCGGCGCACGAAGGGGGGACAAGACGAATAACCGTCCCTCTGGTGGGGTTTCTGTACAAAGGCTCATTTGTGCGCGAACCGGGACAAGCCTAGTCTTGCCCCAATTTTGCCATTTTCAGGGGAGGCGGCTCGCAGGGGCCGCGACGGGACATGCTGGAAATCAACAACCTTACCAAGACTTATGCGGGTGGCGTGCGCGCCATGGACGGTGTCACGCTGAACATTCCCAAGGGCATGTTCGGGCTGCTCGGCCCGAATGGCGCCGGCAAGTCGACCCTGATGCGCACGCTTGCGACGCTGCAGGCGCCGGACAGCGGTACGGCCACGTTTGATGGTATCGATATCGTGCGCGAGCCCAAGGCCCTGCGTTCGGTGCTGGGCTATCTGCCGCAGGACTTCGGTGTCTATCCGCGCATGTCTGCGCGCGCCATGCTGGATCATCTGGCAGTGCTCAAGGGCATTTCCAATGGCAAGGAGCGCAAGAAAGTCGTCGAGTCCTTGCTGGAGCAGACCAATCTCACCCAGCACGCCGGCAAATCGGTGGCCAGCTATTCCGGCGGCATGCGCCAGCGTTTCGGCATTGCCCAGGCGCTGCTCGGTGATCCGAAACTCATCATCGTCGACGAGCCGACCGCTGGCCTCGACCCCGAGGAGCGCAACCGCTTCCACAATCTCCTGTCCGAAATCGGCGAGAATGTTGTCGTCATCCTGTCGACCCATATCGTCGAGGATGTCGCCGATCTGTGCCCGGCTATGGCCATCATGAATGGCGGCAAGATCGTTGCCCAGGGCGCTCCGGCGGACCTGATTGCCCAGCTGAACGGCAAGGTCTGGGCGAAGACGGTGGCCAAGGGTGAATTGCCGGCTGTCCGCTCCCGTCTCAATGTGATTTCCGAACGTCTGACGATGGGCCAGGTTCTGGTGCGGGTCCTGTCTGACACCGATCCGGGCGAGGGCTTTGAAGCCGCGACGCCGGATCTCGAGGATGTCTATTTCGCCACCATCACCGACGGCCGCCGGGCCGCCAACGCTGCATAAGCGGCGCGAGGGAGGCTCAGCCATGCTCTGGAAAATCGCCGGATTCGAATTCCGGTTTCAGCTTTTTTCGCCGGCATCCATTGCCATTTTCGCGATCTTCTTCCTGCTGGTATTCGGCGGGGTGACGATCGACCAGATCCAGGTCGGCGGCGGTGGATCCGTCAACATCAACTCGCCCAATGCGCTGACCATCAACATCCTGATTTTCTCGATCTTCGGCGCGATCATACCGACGGTCTTCCTGTCGTCCGGCGTGTTGCGGGACTTCGGGTTCAAGACGTCTGAACTGTTCTATTCGCGGCCCGTGCGGGAATTCGATTTCGTGCTCGGCCGCTTCATCGGCGGTTTCGTCATTACGGCCCTGGTGTTCTCGGCCGTGCCGCTGGCCTTCCTCATCGGCAGCGTCATGCCCTGGCTCGACCCGGAACTGGTCGGCCCGACGAATCTCGCCTGGTATCCCTACCTCTTTGCCGTGTTCGGGCTGGTCAATCTGTGGGTGATCGGCACGATCCTGTTCACGGTCGCCAATTTCACGCGTTCGACCATCGCGACCTATGCGGCCTTCGTGGCGCTGCTGGTCCTCTATTTTGTCGGCGTCGGCCTGTCCCAGTCCCAACCGGACCTGCGCGACATGCTCGCGCTGATCGACCCCTTCGGTTTCAACACATTCGGCGAGGTCACGCGCTACTGGACGGTGTTCGACCAGAACGCGCGGGTTGTCGCCTTCGAAGGCGTGATGATGCAGAACCGCCTGCTCTGGATCGGCTTCGGCCTGGTGCTGCTGGCGATCAATGTCGCGACCTTCCGCTTCCGCCAGGGCAGTTTCAAACTTCCCGGCCGCAAGTCTGCCGGTGCGGCCGCTCCGGCCGGCGCGGCCAATGCCATTTCCGAAATCGAGCTGCCGCGCGTGACGCCGAAGCTTGATGGCAGTGCAGCCTTCCAGCAATTCCTCGCCCGGCTGAGTTTCGAGTTCAAGGGCGTGGTGTTCAATGTCGCCTTCTGGATCCTGCTGGTTCTGGGTCTGCTCAACACCGTTCCCGGCTTCTTCCTCGGCAATGAGTTTTACGGCACGCCGAACTACCCGGTGACGCGGATCATGATCGACGTCATCAATGGCGCCTTTTCCTGGCTGCCCAGCGTTGTGGTGATCTACTATGCAGCGGAAGTGATGTGGCGCGAGCGCCGGGTCGGCTTCTCCTACATCGTCGATGCAACGCCGACGCCGAGCTGGGTCTTCATGTCGACCAAGTTCCTGGCTCTGTGCCTGGTCGTGGTCAGCCTGATCGGCCTGGCCCTGGTCGCCGGCGGCGTATCCCAGATGATCCAGGGTTTCGCCCCGGTCGAATGGGATCAATATGCCCTTCGCGGTCTGGTCGGGATGATCCTGCCGACGGCGATTTTCGCCGCCCTGGCGATTTTCGCCCAGGTGCTGATGAATAATCGCTGGCTGGGCATGGCCTTCATGCTGGTCTTCCTGATCGTCTCCATCGTGATGTCGCAGATGGGGCTCGACCATAATCTCTATCAGTACGGCAGTGCGCCGGGTGCGCCCTATTCCGACATGAACGGCTATGGCCATTTCCTCGGCATTTCGCTGTGGTTCTATGCCTACTGGTCATTCTGGGCGCTGCTTTTGCTTGTCCTGTCCTACCGGCTCTGGAGCCGCGGGTCGCTGTCGCCGATCCTGGCCCGTCTGGGTGCATTCGGCCGCGGCATGACGCCGGCAACGGCGGGTCTGATCGTTGTGGCTCTGGCCGGTATTGCCGGCACAGGCGGCTGGATCTTCTACAACACGAATATCCGCAACGTGTATCTGTCCTCCAACGACTTCCGCGGGCTGCAGGCCGAATATGAGCGGGAGTATCTCTACCTGCAGGACGTCGATCAGCCGACCATTGTTGAAACGGCCTATGAGGTGGACATCTACCCCTCCGAGCGCCGCTACACGGCACGCGGCCAGTATGTGCTGGAAAACCAGACGGACGCGCCGATCGAAACGCTGTGGATCTCCTATGGCTACGGTACGACGGTGCTGTCACAAGAGGTGCAGGGCGGGCAGGCCGATGCGGACGATCCGCGTTTCCTGACCTATTCCTTCCGCTTCGACACCCCGATGCAGCCGGGCGAGACCCGCACGTTCGACTTCTCCGTCGAGCGGGCCAATCCCGGTTTCCGCAATGCGGGCAATGTCAGCACGGTCAATTACAACGGCACCTTCTTCAACAATGGCGAGTCGATGGCCAATATCGGCTTCAACGGCAATTGGCGTCTGCAAGACCGCCAGCAACGCCGGCGTGAAGGGCTGGAACCGATCGACCGGGCCTTCCCGCTGGAAGACGAAAGCCATTGGGACGAGAACGGTCTGACCGGGTCCCACTACGTCACCTTCCGCACGATCGTGTCGACCTCGGCCGACCAGATCGCCGTCGCGCCGGGCTATCTGGAACGCGAATGGGAGGAGAATGGCCGCCGGTACTTCGAATACGTGATGGACCGGCCGATCCTGAACTTCTACTCGTGGCTTTCCGCCGACTATGAGGTGGCCGAGCAGGAGCAGGACGGGATCGATCTCCAGGTCTTCTACCATCCCGACCACGCCTGGAATGTGGACCGGATGCTCGAGGCTTCGGCTGACTCGCTGGCCTATTTCTCGGAGCATTTCAGCCCCTTCCAGTACCGCCAGTTCCGGATCCTGGAATTCCCGGCCTACCAGACCTTCGCCCAGTCCTTCCCCAACACGATCCCGTATTCCGAGGGCATCGGCTTCATCGCCAATCTCTCGGACCCGTCGGATATCGATTACGTCTACTACGTGACCGCGCACGAGGCGGCTCACCAGTGGTGGGCACACCAGGTGCTGGGGGCGAATGTGCAGGGTTCCACCATGCTGGTGGAAACCTTCGCCCAGTACTCGGCGCTGATGGTGATGCGCGAGGAATATGGCGAAGACCATATGCGCCGCTTCCTCAAATACGAGCTCGACAGCTATCTGTCGGCTCGCGGCTCCGAGTCGATCGAGGAATTGCCGCTCTACCGGGTCGAGAACCAGCCTTACATCCACTACCGCAAGGGTGCGGTGATCATGTATGCCTTGGCCGATTATCTCGGCGAGGATGCGGTGAACCGCGTCATGCAGCAGCTGATCGCCGAACGGGCCTATTCCACAGACCCGTATGCCACGACGCTCGACTTCCTGCGCATTCTGCGCGCCGAAGCCGGGCCGGAATGGGAAGGCGTGATCCACGACTTCTTCGAGCGGATCGTCGTGTTTGATCTGGAGGTCACATCGGCGACCGCCACCGAACGCGAGGACGGGCGCTGGGATGTGGCCCTGGAGATCGAGGCGCACAAGTTCGAGGCCGACGGGGCCGGTGAGCAGACCGAGGAAGACATCGACTATCTGATCGATATCGGCCTGTTCTCGGAGAGCCTCGACGACGCCTATGAAGGCAGCGATCACGTGCTCTACATGGAAAAACACCGGGTCGACGAGACCACGATGCGCATCGAGCTCATCGTCGACGAGCAGCCGCTCTATGCCGGTATCGATCCCTACAACAAGCTGATCGATCGCGACTCTGACGACAATCTCGTCCGCGTCACCGTCGAGTAGCGAAAGCAGAAAACAGAACGGCCGGTCCGCCTGGCGGGCCGGCCGTTTTGATTCCGGGGCGAGCGCCTGGTCGTCAGATCGCCGCGCGCACGTCGGTATAGTGGATGTCTTCGGAGGTGCGGGTCAGCGAGCGCAGGAAGCTGGGGAAGATGTCCAGCGCGTCGTCGGCTGACAGGCTGCCCTTCTCCCGGTCGGTCCACCAGTAATTCCAGAACGACGTCACATGGGTGACCGCCGAGAGGTCGCTGCCCAGCTGGCCGAAATAGGCCGGCGCCTTGAGCAGGAAGTCGCGGATGGCCGTCGGATCGCCACCCTTGCAGAAGCGCGTGTACTGGGCGTCGTAATCGTCGATCACCGTGGTCAGGGCGGTCCAGCGATCCTTGGCCATTTTCAGTATCGCGCGGCGGATGTCGTTGACTTCCTTGTTCTCTTCCCAGGTCGCACCGCGAACGGTGACATTGTTCAGCTCGACCAGGAATTGCCGCAGCCCGTCGCGGGCCTCGCGGATGCGCCAGCGGTAGTAGAGAATGCCCTTCCAGCCGAAAATGCCCTCTTCATACTGCTCTTCGCTCATGCCGAGGGTTTCGCGCAGGCCAACGAGTTTCTGCTTGTCCTCGCCGTCCAGCAGCTGGCGGGCGAACTTGCGGGCGCGGTCATCATTCGGGCTCAGGATCTCGTCATTGAAAGCCAGATTGACGATGCCGAATATCTGCCGGGTCACATGGCCCAGCATGGCCTCCTGCTCGTCCGGCGAGATGTTGAAATAGAACCGGCCGACGGGCCGTTCGCCGGTGGCATAGCGGTCGGCGAGCAGGAAAGGGTCGAAGGAGGGCATCGCGGCGAGTTCCTTCACCCGCTGCAGGTCGGCCTCGAATTTCGGATTAATCGAGCCGGTGCCCAGGAATTCCTTGAGCCGGCGATCAAAACCCTTCTCCTCCACAAAGAAGGAATGTCCGCCCATCGCCAGATCGTCGACCGAGACGGGGATGATCAGCTTGGTGGCGACCGGATTTTCGGTCAGCAGATAGGGCCGGTCATGCGGCCGGACGGTGTGTTTCAGCAGAAAGCTGGCATTCAGACGCGCATTGCGGAAGAAGGGCTTCGCCGCGAATTCCAGGGTGTCGCGGTATCTGCGGTGGATCGACCACAGGTCGAGAATGCGGGGTGTCGCACCGCCACGCACGATCCGGCGAAGGCTGCTTCTGTCTGACCCGCTCATCCATTCCGTCCCGATTGCTCCACCGCCGCAACGCTAGCGGGAACAGCTTAATATCGGATGACCTTGCCTCTTTTGCACTGCATGCGGGGCTGCTGCCTGAACGGTGGGCAGCAGCCCCGGCGGGCGGGACGATGGCGCGGTCTCAGGCCGCGTCCGTCGTCACGACGACCGGTTGGGGTATGGGTGAGCGCAGGCGCCGGCGCGCTTCCGTGGCGGTGTGACTTGCGCCGGGAGAGGTGCGGGTCACGCTGGCGATGAAGTCCGAGAACAGCGTCACCGCCTCGCGGGCGTGCAGGAAGCCCTTGGAATTCTGCTTCGCCCAGTAGCGCCAGTAGCCGGGCACGTGCCCCACCACCGACAGATCGCTCCCCACATCATAGAAGAGCGAGGGCGCCTTCAAGAGGAAGTTCCGGAAACCATGCGCATCCTCGCCGCGGCAGAAGCGGCCGAACACGGTCTCGTATTCTTCCATCACCGTCGTCAGGCAGGCCCAGCGGTGCCGGGTCTCGTCGATGATCGCGCGGCGCATGTGCTGCAGCTCGGAATATTCGTGCTCGCTGGCGCCGACGATCGAGACCGCCTTGATCTGCTGGATGAAGCCTTTCAGTGCCGAGAGGGCCTCGTTCATGTGGTAGCGATAGTAGAGGATGCCCCGCCAGCCGAAGATGCCGGAGCGGAACTCCATCTCGGTCATGTCCAGCGAGCGGCGCAGATCGCTCAGGCGGCCGTCCAGGTCGCAGGCCAGCAATTGCCGCGTGAAGCGCAGGGCGCGTTCCTTGTCCTGCTGGGAATGATCGCCGAAGGCGAGGCTGACCACATCCACGATCTGACGCGCCACGGAATCCTCCATGCGCTCCTTCTCGTGATCGGAAATGTTGAAGTAGAGGTCGTCGATCGGCCGGACGTGATCGCGATAGCGTTCGGCCAGGATAAAAGGATCGAAACTGGGCAGCGCCGCCAGCTCGCGCAGCCGGATCAGGTCGAGATCCATCAGGTGCGGTTCGTCCGGGCGCTCGAACAGGGTGCGCATCTTCTGGGCAAAGCCGACCTCCTCGACGAAGACGGCATGCCCGCCCAGCGACAGATCGCTGTCGGCCAGCGGCACCAGAACCTTGGTCACCACCGGCTGGGACGACATCACATAGGGACGTTCATGGACGCGCACGGTGTGCTTGATGATGAAGCAGCGGTTCAGGCGCGGATGCAGGAAGAAGGGGTTGGCGCTGTGGCGGTCGTATTCGCCATAGCGCTGGGCGATCGAATACAGATCCAGGATCCGCGATGTGGCGCCACCCTTGATGATATTGCGCAGATCCGAGCGCATGGTTTCGCGGACACGTGCCATCGAGGACCCTCCCAGACGGGTGTCATAGACCGGCCGGACTTAAGGTGAGGTCTGTCCTCGCGCTCGGAATTGAGTCGAATGCGACCTATCGCCGGGACGCGGCGCGAGTGGGTGGCTTCAGGCTGGCAAAGAGAAAGCCGGCAGCGGCACCGCCCAGGCACAGGGTCAGGAGGCCGGGCAGGTCGCGGGAGGAGGCGACCGGCGTGATCGTTGCGTCGAGCACCTGGCCGTAGAAGGCCGTGATGCCCAGCATGATGGCGGCTATGGCTGCACCGCCGGCGAGGGTGAAGCCCAGCCGCCGCCAGCCGCGTCCGAGGATACGTCCCAGCACGCCGGCAATGGGAAAGGCGACGGCAAATCCGACAAGGATCAGCACGAAGAGTGTGGGGGCGAAACCGGCGAGGTCCTGCTGGATGGCATCAATGCGGACGCCTGTTGGAATACTCGCGCCGGCGCGGACGAGAGCCTGCAGGACGACATGCGTGTTGGCGATGCTGACCAGCACGGTGCCCGTCACGACGGCGAGCAGGTAGACGGCAATCATGCGGGCCGTGGCCATGGCGTCCCCCGAATTGGGCTCAACAGCGATGAGCCGAGCCTATAGTGTGCCGTCATTGGCGACAATTCGCTTGGGGGATGAGATGGCCGGAAAAACGATCGTGCTGGGTCTGGCCCTGATGCTGGCCGCCGCGCCGGGACATGCCCAGACGCAGCTGGAGACGCGGGTGGAGGGGCTGGAACACCCCTGGAGCCTCGCCTTCCTGCCCGATGGGCGCATGCTGGTCACCGAGAAGCCCGGCCGCCTGCGCCTCGTGGCGGCGGACGGCACGCTGTCCGATCCGCTCTCCGGCGTGCCCGAGGTTCTTTATTCCGGCCAGGGCGGTCTGCTGGATGTTGCGTTGCATCCGGATTTCGAGACCAATGGCTGGGTCTATCTGACCTGGTCTGAAGGGCGCCCGCGGGACAATACGCTGCATCTGGGCCGGGGGCGGCTCGAGAGCGGCGCGCTGAGAGATTTCGAGACCCTGTTCTCGGCCACGCCTCGACGGCGCACCGATGTCCATTATGGCGGGCGGGTCGCCTTTCTGGCGGACGGCAGCCTGCTGCTGGGGATCGGCGAAGGCTTCGACTTTCGCGAACAGGCCCAGAATCCGCAAAACCATTTCGGCAGTTTCGTCCACCTCGCCGATGACGGGGCGCCCTTGAGCGCGGCCTTCGACGGTGCGGCGCCGGGCGTCTTCTCGATCGGCCATCGCAATCCCCAGGCTGTCGTGGTCGATCCGGTGACCGGCACCGTCTATGCCAATGAGCACGGGCCGCAGGGCGGTGACGAGATCAATGTATTGGTCGAGGGAAGTAATTATGGCTGGCCGATTGCCAGCCATGGCATCGACTATACCGGCGCACTGGTCACGCCGTTCGAGGCCTATGCCGGCATGACCGATCCGGTCCATGTCTGGGTGCCCTCGATTGCGCCGGCGGGCATGGCGATCTATCGCGGCGATATGTTCGCGGACTGGGATGGCGATCTGCTGGTCGCAGCCCTGATTTCCGGCGATGCCGACGTGCCGTCGGGCCATGTGCGCCGGGTCGATCTGGAGAATGGCACGGTGGCCGGCGAAGAGGTGCTGTTCGGCGAGCTGGAGGCGCGCATCCGCGACGTCCGCGTGGCGCCCGACGGCGCCGTCTGGCTGGTCACGGACGAGGAGAACGGCCGGCTGGTGAGGGTGAGCCGGGAGTAGGCAGGCCTACTCCGCCGGCTGTGTCTCGCTGCGGCTGGCCAGCGGCGTGCCGGACAGCATCTTGCGCCGCCAATTGCCTAGTCGCACGGGCGCGCCCAGCATGACCGGGGTGAGCACCAGCGTCAGCAGGGTCGAGAAGCCCAGCCCCCAGACCACGGCCGAGGACAGCTGCACCCACCATTCCGAAGCCGGCCCGCCGATCGACAATACGCCATGGGCGAAGTCGGCATTGATCTGGAATACCATCGGCAGCAGGCCGAAAATCGTCGTGACCGTGGTCAGCATGACCGGGCGCAGGCGCTGGGCCGCGGTGCGCACAATGGCCTCGTCGACCGCCATGCCCAGGCCGCGCAGGCGCTGGAAGGTGTCGATCAGCACGATATTGTTGTTCACCACGATGCCGGCCAGCGTCACCACGCCCGTTCCCAGGAAGAGGATGGAGATGTAGGGGAAGGTCAACAGCACGCCCAGCAGCACGCCGACCACCGACAGCACGACCGCCTGCAGCGTCAGCACGACATGCCAGAAATTGTTGAACTGCCAGAGCAGGATCACCGCCATCATGAACAGCGAGGCCAGCATGGCATTGCCGAAGAAGGCGCCCGCTTCGGCATTCTCCTCGTCGGCACCGAGATAGTCGATATCGACCCGGCGATCGATGGCGCCGCTTTCCACCTGCTCGTCGATCCAGCTGCGCAGCTCGGCCAGCAGGATATTGCCGGCATGGCCTTCGTCGGCATTGGCGCGGATCATCAGCACGCGCTTGCCGTCGCGACGGTTGATGGAGTCGATGCGCTGGTGGGCTTCGCGGGTGACGAAGTTCGAGATCGGAACCGCGCCGGTCTGGGTGTTCACACGCAGATCGTCGAGCCGCGAGATGTCGCGGTCGCCTTCAGGGAAGCGCACCCGGATATCCACCTCCTCGTCGGCATCGTCGGGGCGGTAGCGCCCGACCAGCGTGCCGGTGGTGACCAGCTGCACCGCCGCGCCGACCTGGGTGACGTCGGCGCCAAAGCGTCCGGCCTCTTCGCGATCGACGTCGAGGCGCCATTCCACGCCTGGCAGGGGCAGGGTGTCCTCGATATCGGTCGTGCCTTCCATGGCGTCGATATAGGAGCGGATCAGGCGGGCGGCTTGTTCGAGGGCGGCTGCGTCGTCGGAGCGCAGTTCGACCTGGATGTCCTTGCCCACGGGCGGGCCCTGCTGGAAGGGCCGGACCTCGATGATGACGCCGGGAATACCGGTCATCGCTTCACGGATGCGGCGTTCGATCAGCCGGCCATTGGGGCGCTGCCCGAAGGGTTCGAACTCCACGAAAATGCGGGCCACGCTGTCGGCCGGGGCGGCGCCGGTGCCGTCGAAGGGCGACTGGCCCGGCGGTTCGCCGGCGACGGTGTAATAACCCTTGATGCCCTCGATCCCCTCCAGCCGCTGCTCGGCCTCCAGGGCGAGTTCATACTGCTCGGCGGGCGAGAGATTGCCGCGGGCGCGGATGAAGACGTAGAGTTGTTCCGGCTCGGCATCGAGGAAGAACTCGGTCCGCATGGTCGATGCGCGGGCGCCGAAACTCATCACGATCAGCACGACCAGTGCCAGCGCGCCCAGGCCGACGAAGATCGGCCGCTTTACCAGCGCAGAGATCATGCGGGCATAGGCGCCGGTGAAGCCGGGCAGGGATTTGGGATCGCCTTCCTCGGTTGCGTTGAGGTGGGCGACGGCGGAGTTCTCGTCCACCACACCGCCCTTGCGCCCGAAGACCGAGCCCAGTGTGGGCAGGAAGATCAGCGCCATCACCAGCGCCGACGTCAGCACGAAGATCAGCGTCAGTGGCAGGAAGGCCATGTACTGTCCGGGAATCGAGTTCCAGAACAGGAAAGGCACGAAAGCGGCCAGCGTTGTGCCGGTCGAGGAGACGATCGGCCAGAACATGCGCTTGCCGGCGGCGGCATAGGCGGCCTTGCGGGTTTCGCCCTCGGCGAGTTTGCGGTCGGCGTATTCGACCACCACGATGGCACCGTCGACCAGCAGGCCCACGGCCAGCACCATGGCGAACATCACCATGAAGTTGACCGTCAGCCCGTAGATGCTCAGCAGCAGGAAGGAGAAGAGAAAGCTCGACGGGATCGCGATGCCGACCAGCAGGGCCGAGCGCACGCCCAGTGCTGCGACCACCAGGATCAGCACCAGCACGATGGCCAGCATGATGGACGAGGTCAGGCTCTGCAGGCTGTCGCGCACATAGGTGGACAGGTCGAGGCTGAAATCATGGCGGACGGTTTCCGGCCAGGTTTCCGAGATCTCGTTGGTCAGCGCCCGCACGGCGGCGGCGGTGTCCATGATATTCTCGCCGGACCGCCGTACGACCTGCAGCGTATAGGCTGGCGCGCCGTTATAGCGTGAGAAACTGTCGGCATCCTTGAAGGTGCGGCGCACCGTGGCGACGTCTTCCAGGGTGACCACCGTGTCACCGGACCGGGTCAGCGGCAGGCGCAGCGCATCCTCGGCATCCTCGAACAGGCCGGGCACCTTCACCTGGAAACGGGCTTCGCCGCTGTCCAGCGAGCCGGCCGCGATCAGCCGGTTGTTCGACTGCACCGCGTTGAACAGCTCGTTATAGGTGACGCCATAGGTCTCCAGCAGGGCCGGATCGATGACGATTTCCAGCACCTCCTCGCGCAGACCCTGAACATCGACCTGCAGGATCTGCGGCAGCGCCTCGATCTCGTCTTCCAGGTCGCGGGCAATGCGGTAGAGCGTGCGCTCGGGCGCCTCGCCATAGACCTGCACGGCGATCGTCGGGGCGAGGGCGGAGTTGAACTCCTGGATCACCGGTTCGCGCACATCCTCGGGATATTCACGGCGGGCCATGTCGACGGCTTCGCGCACGTCCAGCACCGACTGGTCGGCGTCGAAGGGCACGTCGAATTCGGCGATCAGCGTGCCGGCGCCCAGCGCGGCGGTCCCGTTGAGTTCGACCAGGCCCTCGATCGAGCGCATCTCGGTCTCGGTGGGGCGGACGATCAGGCGTTCGGCGTCTTCCGGGGAAATGCCGTCCAGCGGCACGACCACGATCACGAAGGGGAAGGGGATGTCCGGATCGGCTTCGCGCGGCAGGCTGACAAAGGAGATAAAGCCCGCGGCAAGGGCGCAGACGAAGATCGCCAGTACCATGCGGGCGCGATTGATCGCGAAGTCGACGACGCCGGTCACCGGGCCGCTCCCTCCCGCGAGACATCGACCTCGACCCCGTCGGCCACGAAGTCCTGTCCCAGCACGATCACCTCGGCGCGGCGCGGCAGGCCGGCCACCCAGACCTGCTCGCCGTCATCGCTGAGCAGTTCCACCGGCACGAAACGGACGCGATTGCCCTCTTCGACGATCCGCACGCCCAGCACACCTTCGGCATTGAGCGCGAGGATGGAGGCCGGGACGCGATGGGCCGGTTCTTCGGGCAGGCTGAGACGGATTTCTGCCGTGATGCCGGACCGGATGGCGTGATCGGGATTGGGCACTTCCAGCTCGACGCGGAAAGTGCGGGTGGTCGGGTCGGCCCGGCGTTCGACAAAGCGGATCGAGCCCTCGACCGTCTGGCCGGTGACCAGGCGGGCCGTACCCGCCATGCCGGGCTCCAGCTCGGCGACATGGCGCTCGCCGACTTCCGCGATGACCAGGATCGGATCCAGCTGCACCACTGTTCCGCAGGCGTCGCCAGTGCGCAGGAAGTCGCCGATCTCTGCTTCCCGGCCGTCGAAGAGGCCGTCGAACGGGGCGGCGATATTCACATTGGCCAGCTCTTCGCGGGCGGCGCTCAGCTGGGCGCGGGCCGCATCGCGGACAGCTTCGGCTGCGGCGACCTGGTTGGCCGCGCGGTGGCCGCGCCGGTTCAGCTCGACCGCCGCCTCATAGTCGAGTTGCCGGGCGCGGAGATCCGCTTCGGCCTGCAGAACCGCCGCCGAGCGGGCGTCGACATCGAGCCGGCACAGCACGTCGCCGGCCGCAACCGGCATGCCTTCCTGTATGGGGGCCTCGGCGACGCGGCCGCCGGTTTCGGCGCGCGCGACGACCTCCCGGAATGCCTCGGTCCGTCCGCGCAGGGACAGGCTGGCCGGGCGCATCCGGGCCTCGACCGTGCGCACCACAACTTCGAAGCGGTGGCTGGTGTCGGCCTGTTCGGCGTCATGGGAGGCGGCATCGCCATTGAGCAGCGTGCCCACCGTGAACAGGAGGATCACGGCGACAAAAATGGCGAGGGCGGCGATATAGGAACGGTTCATGTCACGACCGGCTTGCCCGCTTCAGACCGGCAGGCCTGCTTGCGGAGAACAGTGTTTACTTTCCCCTCTAGATAGCGCTCGACGTGCCACATGACGAGGGTTTTCTCGCGGCACGAAATGTTCGTCGGCACCTGTCGCATTCAGGCCACCTGACCGGCGCTCCAGCCGGACGACCAGGCCCACTGGAAGTTGTATCCACCAAGCCAGCCCGTCACGTCAACCACCTCGCCGATGAAGTACAGGCCGGGCACGTTGCGAGCCTGCAGGGTGCGGCTGTCCAGCCCGTCGGTATCGACCCCGCCCAGCGTGACTTCTGCCGTGCGATAGCCTTCCGAGCCGGTCGGACGCACCGTCCAAGTCTCCAGCATAGCACCGGTTTTCTGCAGTTTCTTGTCGGACTGGTCGGCCATGTTTCCGGTCAGGCCGGTCTCCTCGGCGAGCAGCAGGGCGAGGCGTTTTGGCAAGTGCTCGGCGAGCACGCTCTGCAGCGCCTGGCGCGGTGTTTCGCTGCGGGCCGCGCGCAGGGTGTCGAACCAGTCGCGGCCGGGCAGGAAGCGGACCACGATGTCATGACCCTCGCGCCAGAAGGAGGATATCTGCAGGATGGCCGGGCCGCTGAGACCGCGATGGGTGAACAGCATCGCCTCCTCGAACGCCGTGCCGTTGCAGCCGGCAGAGACGTCGGTCGCCACCCCGGACAGCGGTTTGAACCGCGCCAGCGTGTCCGGATCGAAGGTCAGTGGGACCAGGGCCGGGCGTGTCTCGGTGACGGCCAGCCCGTACTGCCGGGCCGCGTCATAGCCGAAACCGGTCGCGCCCATTTTCGGGATCGATTTGCCGCCCGAAGCGATCACCAGGGACTGGCAGGTCAGGGTGCTGCCGTCGGAGAGATCGAGCCGGAAACCCTCGCCTTCGCGCGTGTGGGCGGTCACCGAGACACCCAGCCGCAGCGTCGCGCCGGCGTCGCGCATATCGCCCGTCAGCCCGTCGACGATCTGTCGGGCGGACTGGTCGCAGAACAGCTGGCCCAGCGTCTTTTCGTGCCAGGCGATGCCGTGACGGTCGACCCAGTCGATGAAATCCCATTGGGTGTAGCGCTTCAGCGCCGACTTGGCGAAGTGCGGATTGGCCGACAGGAAATTGCCCGGCCCGGTGTGCAGATTGGTGAAATTACAGCGCCCGCCGCCGGAAATGCGGATCTTCTCGCCGGGCGCCTTGCCATGCTCGATGACACAGACCGACCGGCCGCGGCGGCCGGCCTCGATCGCGCACATCATGCCGGCAGCCCCGGCGCCGACAATGACGACGTCGTAGCGGGTCACGGTCTAGGTTTTCGCAGGGCAGACGCTGTCGAGCCAGTTGGCGAAATCGGCCATCGCGGCGTCGCGTCCGACCTCGTTGACTGTCTCGTGCCTGTAACCTTCGAGCACTTTAAGGGTGACATGGGTCATCCCCAGGCGCTCCATTCGTGCCCCAAGATGTTGCACGGTCTTGCCGCCCTCGGTCGCCGGGTCCAGCGATCCGCCGATCAGGTGGACGGGGAGGTCCTTGGGCAGTTTCTCCAGATTGCCGTCATCCTCCGCGAAAGCGACACCGCCCAGGAAATCACGCCAGAGCGACACGCTGGACGGCCAGCCGCACAGCTCGTCGGCGACATAGGCGTCGACTTCGGCCGGGTCCGAGGACAGCCAGTCGGCATCGGTGCGGCCTTCGGGAAAGCGCTTGTTCCAGGCCTTGAAGGTCAGCTTGTCGATCGTCGTGCTGGGCGTGAAGCGGCCGCCGACGAGCGCCTCGCACCACAGCACGAAACGCATCACGGATTTCAGCCCGCCCAGCGCCATATTGCCGTTCCAGGCGGCAAGGCCGGCAATGCTGTCCGGTTCGCGCAGGGCGTGATTGACCGCAACGACCGACCCCATGGAATGACCGAAGACCACCAGCGGCAGACCGGGCCAGCGGCGCTTCGCCTCGTCCTCGACCGCTTTCACATCGCCCATCACCTTGTTCCAGCCATCGGTGTCGGCAAAGCGGCGCGGCGCACCGTCTTCAGCGGTGGTCAGGCCGTGGCCGCGATGATCGTGGGCGATGACGTGATAGCCGCGCGATGCGAGATAGTTGGCGAAACGGGCATAGCGCGCTGCGCGTTCGGCCAGGCCGTGATTGATGTGCACGATGCCGCGTGCCGCACCGTCGGCTTCGCGCGTATAGACACACAGGTCGGCGCCGGTGGGGCTGGCAAGCCGTTCGGGCTTGAAGGCGTCGTCGGTCATGCGGGCTCCCCCTTTGCAGGTGACGAACCTAGCCCGTTTCTTCCAGGCGCGTCATGGCTATAGTCACACGAAAACCGGGGAGGGGGACAAGTATGGCGCAGCGCAAGACGGCGATTCTCGCGATCGACCAGGGCACGACGAGCTCCCGCGCGGTCGTGTTCACCGACACGTATGAGGTGATTGCCGTTGCCCAGCGCGAGTTCCAGCAGATCTATCCCGAGCCCGGCTGGGTCGAGCACGACCCCGACGTGATCTGGGCGACGGTGCGCGCGACGGCCCGCGAGGCGCTCGCGGCGGCGGACAAGGCGGGTTATGCAGTCGCCGCGATCGGCATCACCAATCAGCGCGAGACCACCCTCGTCTGGGACCGCAAGACCGGCGAGCCGGTGCACAATGCCATCGTCTGGCAGGACCGGCGCACGGCGCAGACCTGTGCCGCGCTGCGCGAGGCGGGTCATGCGGATCGGGTGCACGAAAAGACCGGCCTCGTGCTGGACCCCTATTTTTCCGCCACCAAGATCGCCTGGATACTCGACCATGCCGATGGCGCCCGCGCGCGCGCCGAGGCGGGCGAGCTGGTCTTCGGCACGGTGGACACCTGGCTGATCTGGCGTCTCACCGGCGGTGCGGTGCATGCCACCGACGCCACCAATGCCAGCCGCACCGCGCTCTACAATATCCGCACGAATGCCTGGGATGAGGCGCTTCTCTCCCTGTTCGGCGTCCCGGCGGCAATGCTGCCGGAGGTGCGCGACAGTGCGGGCGATTTCGGCGTGACGGAAGCGGCCGTGCTGGGCCGGGCCCTGCCCATCCGCGGTGTCGCCGGCGACCAGCAATCCGCCGCTATCGGCCAGGCCTGTCTCATGCCCGGCGAAATGAAATCGACCTATGGCACAGGCGCCTTTCTCCTGATCAATACCGGCACCGAACCCGTTCTGTCGCAGAACCAGCTTCTCACCACTATCGCCTGGCGGATCGGCGGCGAGACCGTCTACGCGCTGGAAGGCTCGATCCTGTCGGCCGGGGCGACGGTGCAATGGCTGCGCGACGGGCTGGGCCTGATCGCCAAGGCCTCGGAGATCGAGGCGCTGGCCGCGGCCGCCGATCCGGACAGCGGCGTCTATCTCGTACCCGCCTTCACCGGGCTGGGCGCGCCTTATTGGGACCCCGATGCCCGCGGCGCCATTATCGGCCTGACCCGCGGGTCAGGCCGGGCCGAGATCGCGCGCGCGGCGCTCGACTCCACCGTCCACCAGACCTGCGACCTGCTCGACGCCATCGCCGCCGACGGCGTGGCGGCGACACGCCTGCGGGTGGATGGCGGGATGACGGCCAACAACGCGCTGATGCAGCGCCTGGCCGATCTCACCGGGATCGAGGTCGTACGTCCGGTCCAGTCCGAGGCGACCGCCTGGGGTGCGGCCTTCCTGGCCGGTCTGGGGGCCGGGATTTTTGCCAGCCTGGAAGACGGGCGCCGGCTTTGGGCGCAGGACCGCAGCTTCACGCCGGACATCCCGGTGGGCGCGCGCGACGCCGGCCGGGCCGCCTGGCGCACAGCCGTCGAACGGGTGCGGACGCGTTAGCGGGTTCGCAATTTCGCTCGTCCTCGCCCTTTATGGGCGCTGAGGCGCCCAAGAACAGTCCGGGGGACCGCTGCGAAGCAGCGGTGGAGTGGGTGACCTCCCGAGACCGGAAACGCGTCGCGTTTCACCCCTTCCGTCCCTTCGGGACACCTTCCCCGTCAAGGGGAAGGACCACGGAGAACGCGAATTTTCTCCTACAGATGGCAATTGTGCGTAGACCGGGCTGTGCGCCGCGGGGCTGCCGGAAAACTATTTTCCATTCAGGGTTGCTTCAGTATCGCACTCGCGGCAGAATTGTTGCCGTGAGTACGCGTACGTCCTGTCAGCGGTCCGGGGGATGCCCCGCGAGGAGACACGCATGCCGTCCTTATTTTCCCGCCTGTTCGCCACCCGCCAGTTTGCCACACACCTGTTCAGGGGGCTTTGCCTGGCCGGCCTTCTGGCCATCCCGGCCGCCAGCGCGCAGGACGATCCGCCGCCGCGCGCCGACCAGTATGACGAGCTGTCCGAATTCCTCGCCTGTTCCGGCAATGCCTATGCGCTGTGCTATTATTCGGGGCCGGAAGAACCCACCCCGCCGGGCCAGAGCGCAACGCCGCCCCTGCCGTGCACAATCGGCGGCCCCGAGCATGCCGACTGCACCTGTTATGCCGTCAACGAGCAGATGCTCGAACCGGGCCTGCGCTATAATTTCGTGCTGATCGGCTCGATCCTCAATCCGGTCGCCCGCGCGGAAACCGAGCTGCGTTGCCATGAGGACGGCTCGAACTGCCTCAACATGGCCCATCTGGCCTCGGGCATCTGCAATAATGCCGACGATCCGCATGTTGACGAGTATGAATTCTGCCAGGAAGCACCGGTGTGCAGCCTGCTGGGCGATCTGGAGACCGGCGCCACCCAGTCGCTCTATGAAGGGGGCGATGCGACGCTGATCTCCACCTTCTCCTTCTATTCCAGCGAAGTGCACAATTTCGGCTCGCAGGACTGCAGCGAGAACGATATCCGCCTCTATGCCGGCTGCATGACCGCGCCCTGCACGGACGAGGACGGCGACGGCCTCGCCGAGTGCAAATGCCCCCTCTATGACGACCCCTACCAGATCGGCCAGGACTCCGAAGGCCTGCAATGCAATATCCTGCCGAACGTCTGGTCCGCCGCCAATAACGAGACGACGCCGCCGCATCTGCCGGGTGCCCTGGCCGGAGAATAGGCGGGGCTTCTTCGCTGCTCCATTTCCCCCGGACCTGTTCCGGGGCCTAGCGGCGGCGGCCGTTGAGGCTCGGCGCCAGGATGCGTCACGAGCGGCAGGCCCCGGAATGAATCCGGGGGAAGTATGGATTGGAGGAGAGGGGGCGGACCCAGGGCTCGCCCCGCTTGCGGGGGAGCTGTCCGCGTTAGCGGACTGAGGGGGCGGCGTGAAGCGGCGCAAAGCGCGTCAGCGCGCACTGGTGACTCACCCCCTTCGACCTCGCCCGGCCCAAGGCCGGGTTCGGCCACTTCCCCCGCTGGCGCAGGGGAAGCCTTGTCCGGTGGCCGGCATTTGCATCCCTGACGCCCTGAAAACCATTCCGCGCTTTTCCCGGCCGGACGCCCGGCCTTGCGCCGGGCGAAGCGCCGGGACCTACGGGGGACTCATCGCTTGAAGTGATCTTCGGTAGATCCCGGATCTGCAGCCTGCCTTCGCAGGCTTTCATCCGGGAAAAATGGAGGGGCGTTGAATAGCTTCGCGCCCGCTTTCCCCTTCTCCCCCCACTTCCCCTTCTCTCTCTATTTTCCCCGGACTTGTTCCGGGGCCTGCCGCTCGTGACGCATCCTAGCGAGCCGCCGACGCTGGGCCCCGGAACAAAGTCCGGGGAAAGTGAGCGGTGATGGGAAAAGCAGAGGCCGGGAAAGCCCCCTAACCCAGCGCTTTATCCAGATCGGCGATCATGTCAGCGGCACCCTCCAGCCCCACCGACAGCCGGATCAGCGTGTCGGGGACGCCGGCCTCCTGGCGCGCTTGCGGCGACATGGAGGCGTGGGTCATCAGGGCGGGGATGCAGACGAGGCTTTCCACGCCGCCCAGGGACTGGGCGAGGGTGAAGAGGTCGAGCCGGGAGACGACATTGCGGGCGCTGGCGGCACTCTCGGAGAGCTGGATCGAGATCAGCTGGCCGAACCCGTCCTGCTGGCGGGCGGCGATGTCGTGACCGGGATGGCTGTCGAGGCCGGGATAGTCGACATGGGCGATGCGCGCGTCCCGGGCCAGCCAGGTGGCGACTTCCTGGGCGCTCTCGCACTGGGCCTTGGCCCGCAGGGGCAGGGTGCGCAGGCCGCGCAGGGCGAGATAGCTGTCGAAAGCCCCGGCGCCGGTGCCGACGCAATTGGCCCACCAGGTGAGGCGCTCGACGCGTTCCGGATCGGCGCAGCACACCACGCCGCCTACCATGTCGGAATGGCCGTTGATCAGCTTGGTGATCGACTGGACGGAATAGTCCGCCCCCCAGTCGAGCGGCCGCTGCAGGGCGGGCGACATCACGGTGTTGTCGATGGCCAGCTCGGTGCCGGCATTGCGGGCGAGTTTGGCCAGGGCGCGGATATCGGTGATGCGCAGGCGCGGATTGGACGGGGTCTCGGCCAGGATCAGGGCTGCGTCCTCATTGAGGGCGGCGGAGACGGCATCAAGGTCGGATGTGTCGATATAGACCGGCACCAGGCGTCCGCCCGAGGACCGCGCATCGAGCAGGCGGCGTGTGCCGCCATAGGCGTCGTGCGAACAGATCACCCGGGCGCCGAAGGGCAGATCGTGCAGCAAAAGGTCGATCGCCGACATGCCCGACCCGGTGACCACGGCCCCGGCGGCATTCTCCAGCTCGGCGATGGCGTCGGCCAGAAGGGAGCGGCCCGGATTGGCGGTGCGGGCATAGTCATAGGCCGGCTGCACGGCCGGGTCCTCGCGGCGATAGGCGGTCGACAGCGAGATCGGCGGGATGACGGCGTTCCAGCTGCGGTCGGTATTGAGACCGGCGCGGATGGCCCGTGTGCGGGGATCCTGGCTCATATCAGCTCCGCAGGAAGTCGGTGATGGCGTCGGCAATGGCCGTCTCTTCCTTCAGGAAGGCGTCGTGGCCATAGCGCGAATGCAGGGTTTTCAGGCGTCCGTCCGGGGTGCGGCCGGCGGCTTCGGCGATCTGCGAGGCGGGCACCAGCCGGTCCTCGAACACGGCCAGATAGGTGACCGGGCAGGCGATGCCGGCCGGGTCCACATCATGGGCGTCCATGGAATAGGACAGGGCGAGAAAGCGCTGCGGCGACACGGTCTGCGCATAGTCGCGGCCGCGGGCTTCCAGATAGCCGGCAATACCGCCCGCGTCACGGCTGTCCGGATCGGGGGCGTAGAACCGGTCTTCCAGTTCGTCCGGCGTGCGATAGGTGGTCATGGCGAGACGGCGGGCGAGGTCGAGCCCGGCGGCGCCGTCGCCCAGGCGCAGGGCCAGTTCCACGGTCTCGCGCTGGATCGAGCGCCAGGCCTGCGCCATGGCGCAGGGGCGGTGGGCGCCGGAAATCACCAGCAGCTTGCCGACCCGTGCCGGTGCCAGCGCGGCCAGGGCGAGGCCGATCATGCCGCCATAGGAGGAGCCGATAATGTCGAACCGCTCGATCCCGGCCGCATCGGCCAGGGCGAGGATGGCGCGGGCCTGGTCGGTGGTGGTGGGGAAGGGGGACAGCTCTTCGCCGATGAAATCGAAGGAGAGGATGCGGCGGCGGTCGGTGTCGATGGCGCGGGCCGGGCCGGCCTGGGCGGCCCACCAGCCGGGCTCGCCCTCATGATCGGTGACGGCGCGGCCCGACGAGATACCGCCGAGCACGACGACCGCCGGGGCTTCGTCCGGTCCGGTGACGCGGCCGGTGACGCGCACGGGCGAACCATTGCCGGCCAGGGCGATGGTGGTGATGTCGCGACATCGGGTGGAGGGGATGCATTCCAGGGTCACGGCCATCATACCTCTCCGGCTTCGACGAGATCGCGGATGTCGGCCAGCACGGCGCCGGCCGTGGGGGAACGGCCGGCGCCCTTGCCATGAAGCACGACCTTCAGGCCGCTTTCACAGACGATCTCGACAGTATTCTCTTCGTTTTCCGGGCGGGCGAGCGGGTGGTCTTCCGGCAGGGCGGTCAGGCTGACCCGCGCGTCGATCGTGCCGTCTTCCAGACGGGTCAGCTCGGCCAGCTGGCGATAGCGCAGCCCGTTCTCGCGGGCGCCGCACACCTGGCCGGGATCGAGCGAAAGCAGGCTTTGCGCCGGAATGCTGGCGGCGTCCGGGGCGAAGGCAAAGGCCTTGCGGGCGATCAGGGCCAGCTTCGCCGCCGCGTCCAGCCCGTCGATATCGGCAGACGGATCGGCCTCGGCGAAGCCGGCGGCCTGGGCGGCGGCGATGGCCTCGTCAAAACCCGTGCCCTGTTCCAGCAGGCCCAGGACGAAATTCGAGGTGCCGTTCAGAACGCCGCGCACGCTTGCGATGCGTTCGCCGGCGGAGGTGAGGCGGATGACGGTTTCCAGCACCGGCACGCCGCCGCCGACCGCGGCGGAATAGACAAAGCGCGTGCCCTTGCGGCGGGCGCGAACTTCCAGATCCGGGCGGCGGGCGATCACGGCCTTGTTGGCGGAGACGACATGGATGCCGCGCTCGACGGCCAGTTCCAGCGCCTTCTCGGCGGCCGGACAGTCCGGCAGGCCGTCGATCACCAGGTCCGGCCCGGTATCGAACGCGTCGCGGATATCGGTCAGCCAGGCGGTGCGGCCATCCTTGCCGGGGCGCGGGCGGCGTGTGACGACGGCGGCCACCTCGACGGCTTCGGACATCTCTGCCAGCCCGTCCAGAACACCGGAATTCACCGTGCCGCAACCCAGCAGCACCGCCCGCAGGCGGGTGCGGAGGGGGCGGACATTGTGCGAGGGAAGCTCGAAATCGAGGGCCGCAAGTTGCGTCATGTCGTTTTCCATATGCGCGGAAAAGAACGAACGCCGATTTGCGGAACGAAGGGGGTGGCGACAAGTCGCTTTGATGCCTTCGGTCGCTCCGCTTTAGCCGTACTTATTCCGCGCCCGCAAGCTGAACATCAAATCGGCGCGTCTTCACGTATAAAGATATGTTTATGTGTGTCAAGCGGGGTGTGCGGAGTGTCTTTCCTCCCCATGGAATGGGGAGGGGGACCCGCGAAGCGGGGGAGGGGCGCCGCGGTACGCGGCGGTGTGCTCGAGGCAGGCTCCACCGTCTTCCGGCGCTCCGCGCCGGCCCCTTCGACCCCTCCTTCGCCAAGGCTGCGGAGGGCCCACTTCCCCACGAGGTGGGGAAGAAAGGTGTGTCGCGGCACAATTGGAGTGGCGGTTGACGCACAAAGCTCTGCTCTCCCCGGACCCCGTTCCGGGGCCCGGTTGAGTCTGCACCTGAACCGCCGGCAGGCCCCGGCACAAGGCCGGGGAAAGTGGGAAGGGAGCAACCGGGGAGTCGCGCTCGGCCTACGCCCCGAGCTTCGCCAGAAGCGCCTGTGCTGCTGCCGGATTGCGCACCTTCGCTCCGGCGATGAAATAGGCGAAGACGTCGCCGCCTTTTGCCCAGGCGCGGGTCTGGCCGGCTATGCCGGCGAGTTCTTCCGGGGAGAGGCCCGTGGGTTCGTCTTCGCGGCTCGACATCAGGCGGGCATATCTGAAATCCGCCGTGTCCTGGTCGATGCGCGGCCAGTCGGGCGCTTCGTCGTCATGGGCATAGACGATGGCGGCGCCGTATTTGCGGGCGAGATCGTAGAATTCCTCGGTGTCGAAGGTGGGGCTGCGCACTTCCAGCGCGTGGCGCAGGCGGATGCCGTCCTTCTCCTGCGGCAGGAGTTTCAGGAAACCCTCGAAGTCTTCCGGATCGAATTTCTTGGTCGCCATGAACTGCCAGTTGATCGGGCCCAGCTTGTCGCCCAGCGCGGTCAGTCCCTGGTCGAGAAAGCGTTCGACGCTTTCGCCGCCCTGGGACAGGAGTTTGCGGTTGGTGCAGAAGCGGCTGGCCTTCACCGCGAAGACGAAATCGTCCGGCGTCTCGTCGCGCCATTTCATCCAGGTGTCCGGCTTGAAGCCGGAATAATAGGTGCCGTTGATCTCCAGCGAATTCATCTGGCGCGAGGCGTATTCCAGCTCGCGCTTCTGGCTCAGCTTCTCCGGATAGAAGACGCCGCGCCACGGCGCATAGGTCCAGCCGCCGATCCCGGCCCTGATCATTCCCGTCATGGCGTGCTCGCTCCCCGTCGCTGCCAGTCCTGACCTGTATGGTCCGACCTATATAGGGGCGCGAGGGAGCGTCTGCTAAGTCGCGACGAAGGCCTTTTCGACAACAAAGTCGGCCGGGGCGGCGTTGGAGCCTTCGATGAAGCCGCGGTCGAGGCAGATCTGCCTGGTGTCTTTCAACAGGCCTTCGGAGCCGCAGATCATCACGCGGTCGACCGCGGGGTCGAGCGGCGGGACGTTGAGATGACCGAACAGTTCGCCGCTCTCGATGAGATCGGTGACGCGGCCCTTCACCGGGCTGTCATCGCGCGTGGTGGAGGCGAAGTGGACCAGTTTCTCCTGCGCCATCTCGCCGATCAGCTCGTCGGACTTCACAGTCTCGACCAGTTCATTGCCATAGGCGAGTTCGGCGCCTTCGCGGCAGGTATGGGTGAGGATGACTTGGTCGAATTTCTCATAGGTCTCCGGATCGCGGATCAGGCTGGCAAAGGGTGCGATGCCGGTGCCGGTGGAGACCATGTAGAGCCGCTTGCCGGGCTTGAGCGCGTCGAGCACGAGCGTGCCCGTCGGCTTCTTGCCAAGCAGGACTTCATCGCCCGGTTGGATGTGCTGCAGGCGCGAGGTCAGCGGACCGTCGGCGACCTTGATCGAGTAGAAGTCCAGCGCCTCGTCCCAGAAGGGGCTGGCGATGGAATAGGCGCGCAGCAGCGGTTTGCCGTCTTCCTTGGGCAGGCCGATCATGACGAATTCGCCCGAGCGGAAGCGGAAGGCGTCCGGCCGCGTGATGCGGAACCAGAACAGCCGGTCGGTATAGTGCTTCACCTCGAGCACGGTCTCGATCGTGTAGGGGCCCGGCTTGGCGCTGATCGCGTTCTTCACGCGGGCGGTCGAGGTCATCGTCATGTCGTTCATCGTCGTCTCTTCTACCTTGACGGCCCGGGATCAGGCCGTGGCACGCGGCGCTTCGCTATCGGCCCAGGGCGGGACGGGCAAGCCCCGGCTGGACAGGAATTCCGGATTGAACAGCTTGCCGGCATACCGGGATCCGGCATCGCACAGCATCGTTACGATCGTCTTGCCGGGACCCAGCTCGCGGGCGAGGCGGATGGCACCGGCGATATTGATGCCGGCCGAACCGCCCAGCGACAGGCCCTCGGTCTTCACCAGTTCGAACAGGATGGGCAGCATTTCCGCATCCTCGATGCGGTAGATGTGGTCGACATCCAGGCCTTCAAGATTGCCGGTGATGCGATTGACACCGATCCCCTCGGTGATCGAGGAGCCTTCGCCCTTCAGCTCGCCCTTCGTGTAGTAATTATAGAGCGCCGCACCGGCCGGGTCGGCGGCACCGATGGCGATGTCCGGCCGGTTGGCGCGCAGGCTGGCGGCGACGCCGGCGAGCGTGCCGCCGGAACCGACCGCGCAGATGAAGCCGTCGATCTTGCCGCCGGTCTGCTGCCAGATTTCCGGACCCGTGGTCTTCTCGTGGGCGCGCCGGTTGGCGAGATTATCGAACTGGTTGGCCCAGATCGCGCCATTAGGCTGGCTCTCGTTGAGCTCCTCGGCGAGACGGCGCGAATAATGGACGAAGTGATTGGGGCTGGAGAAGGGGGCGGCGTCCACCTCGATCAGCCGCGCGCCGTGCGAGCGGATGACCTGTTTCTTCTCTTCCGACTGGGTGCGCGGCATGACGATGATGACGTCATAGCCCAGCGCGCCGCCGACCAGGGCGAGCCCGATCCCGGTATTGCCGGCCGTGCCTTCCACGATCGTGCCGCCGGGCTTCAGCGAGCCGTCGGCCTCCGCCTCGCGCACGATGTTCAGCGCGGCGCGGTCCTTCACGGATCCGCCCGGATTGAGGAATTCGGCCTTGCCGAGGATCTCGCAGCCGGTGGCCTTCGACGGGCCATCCAGCCGGATCAGCGGCGTATTGCCGATCAGGTCGAGCACATGTGACACGCGGGTGTGTCCTTCCAGGTTTGTGTGTCCAGCCTATTCCGCCGCGATACGCTCGGCGGGGGCATGGATGCCGCATTCGGTCTTGTCGCGTCCGCGCCAGCGGCCGGAGCGCACATCGCCGTCATCCTCGACCGGGGCGGTGCACGGCCAGCAGCCGATGGATGCATACCCCATATCGCTCAAGGGGTGTCGCGGCAAATCGAAGCGCCTGAAATAGGCGTTCACACGTTCGGCATCCCAGGCCGCCAGCGGATTGACCCGGATGCGGCCATCGATGCGCTCGACGACGGGCAGGGCCAGACGCTCGCCGCCATGGAAGCGTTTGCGGCCGGTGATCAGTGCGTCGTAATCGCCGATGGCGCGCGCCAGCGGGCGCACCTTGCGCAGGGCGCAGCAGGCATCGGGATTGCGCTGCCAGAGACGGTCATCGCCATCCTCGGCGGCGGCCTCGGCGCTGTCGGGTGCCAGCACGCGGATATTGGTCAGGCCCAGCTGTTCGCTCAGCGCACGCTGATACTGCTCGGTCTGGGCGAAGAGGCGGCCGGTATCGAGAAAGACGACCGGCGTGTCCGGGGCGATCTGGGCGATCATGTGCAGGCCGACCGCGGCTTCCGCGCCGAAGGAGGAGAGCATGGCGATCTTGCCGGTCCACTCGTTGCGGATCGCGTCTTCCAGGATCTCCATCGCGTCGAGACCGCGATAGCGGGCATTCAGCGCGGCCAGATCGTCACCGGCCGGCGCGGCCTGGCGGTGGCGGAAGACCGGCGTGCGCTTGTCCTGGGCGGGCTGGTAGGCGTGCGAGAAGCGCGCCCGGGCCCGGGCCCAGTCGGCGTCCAGATTGTCATTGTCCGGGGCGACATCGTCAAAGCCGACGCGCTTGAGATGCATGGCCTGGTCGGGGATGAGATCGCCCACGGCGCGCAGCTTGCCGGCATAGCCGGCGCGTTCGCGCAGAAGGGCGGCGAGCGAGAAGCCGCGCCCGTCCTTGAAACTGGCAAAACGGATATCGACCTGCACCGCGCCGCGCGCCTGTTCGGCGGCCTCGCGCCAGTCGGTCTCGCCGGGGATTTCCACCACGGCGCCGCCGCCGGCTTCCATCTGGGCCTCGACGCGCTTGCGGGATTGCGGATTGCGCTCAAGCTGCAACATAGATCGACTCCTTGAACGCATCGGCACCGACGCGCCGCAGCGTGTCGATAAAGCGTTCGCTTTCATCCCTGATTTCCAGATAGGTTTTCAGCACCCGCACGATTGCGCCGGGTACGTCTTCGCCTGCCAGACCCTTGCCGACAATGCCACCGATTGACGCATCATTGCCGAAGGCGCCGCCCAGGGTGATCTGGTAGAATTCCTCGCCCCGCTTGTCGACGCCGAGCACGCCGATATGGGCGACATGGTGGTGTCCGCAGGCATTGATGCAGCCATCGATCTTGATCGTCACATCGCCGACGGTTTCGGCCAGGCCTTCCGCCTCCACCAGGCTGGAGATCGCCTGGGCGATCGGGATGGAGCGGGCATTGGCCAGGCTGCAATAATCCAGTCCCGGGCAGGAGACGATATCCGTCGCCAGGCCGGCATTGGCGGTGGCCAGACCGGCGGCAACGAGGGCGTCCCAGACGGTTTCCAGATCCTCGTTGCGCACATGCGGCAGGACCAGATTCTGGTCCGGCGTGGCGCGGGCCTCGTCGAAACCATAGCGCTCGGCCAGGTCGGCGACGATGTCCAGCTGGTCGTCCGTGATATCGCCCGGCGTGCCGCCGACCGGCTTCAGCGAGATGACGACCGAGGACAGACCCTCGACCTGGTGGGCGCGGCGATTGCGGCGCAGCCAGCCGGCGAAACCGGGCTTGCCGGAAACCGGAACCGGCTGCGCCTTCGACACGGCGGGACGGTCGAAGAAAGCGCGGATGCGGGCGATCTCGGCGGCGGGCAGTTCCAGCTCGCCCTCGCGGATCTCGGTCCATTCCTCTTCGGTCTGGCGGCCGAACTCTTCGGCGCCCAGCGCCTCGACCAGGATCTTGATCCGGGCCTTGTAGAGATTGTCGCGGCGGCCGTGCTGATTGTACACGCGCAGGATGGCGGTGAGGTAGGACAGGAGGTCGCGCGGCTCCAGGAAGTCGCGGATCTTCTGCGCCAGGCGCGGCGTGCGGCCCTGGCCGCCACCGACCCAGACTTCGAACCCGGTTTCGCCGGCGTCATTCTTCACGATCTGCAGGCCGATATCATGCACCCGGATGCCGGCGCGGTCGTCGCGGGCGCCATTGACGGCGATCTTGAACTTGCGCGGCAGGAAGGTGAATTCCGGGTGGAAGGTCGACCATTGGCGGATGATCTCGGCCCAGGGGCGGCTGTCCTCGATCTCGTCGGCCGCGGCGCCGGCAAAGGGGTCGGCGGTGACATTGCGGATGCAGTTTCCCGAGGTCTGGATGGCGTGCATCTCGACCTTGGCGAGATGGTCGAGAATGTCCGGCACATCCACCAGCGCCGGCCAGTTGAACTGGATATTGGTGCGCGTGGTGAAGTGGCCATAGCCGCGGTCATAGCGCCGGGCGATATGGGCCAGGGTGCGCAATTGCGGGCCGTTCAGCGTGCCGTAGGGGATCGCCACCCGCAGCATGTAGGCGTGCAGCTGCAGATAGACGCCATTCATCAGGCGCAGCGGCTTGAACTGGTCTTCCGTCAGCCGGCCGTCGAGGCGGCGTGCGACCTGGTCGCGGAATTCCTCGATCCGTTCGCGCACCAGGGCATGGTCGTAGGCGTCGTACTTGTACATGGGATCAGGCGGGCTCGTGGGTGGAACCGGTCGTCGGGCCGGTCAGGCGGATCGCCTCGCGGCGCCATTTCTGGCCGCCGGGGCGCTCGTCCTCGATGTCGATGAGATAGGGGCCGACCGCGATGCCGAACTCGGCCTCGGCCTGGGCCAGGCGCGCCTCGGCGGCGTCGCCGTCCAGATGTTCGGCCTCGTCCAGGCGGCTGGACCATTGCCCCTCGGCCGTGCGGTAGATCACGCGGCCGTCGGTCAGGCGGTTTGCGGTGATCGCTTTCATGCGTAGTTCTCCAGGGAGGCTTGCGCCGCAGCCTGGGCCGCGGCCGTGCCGGTGCTTTCGCCGACGATGATGACGGTGGGGCCGGCAATGCCTTCGCGTTCGACCAGTGCGGCGAGGCCGCCCAGCGTGCCGAAGACGCGGCGTTCGGTGTCGTGCGTGCCGTTCTCGATCAGGGCGACGGGCGTGGTCGGTGCCCGGCCGGCGGCGATCATCTTGCGTTCGATCTCCGGCGCAGCGCCGACGCCCATATAGAAGACGGCTGTGGAATTGGGGGCCGAAAGGGCGCGGTAGTCGGCATCGGGCCCGTCCTTCTTCACCACGCCGGAGGCGAAGGTGACGGACTGGGCGTGATCGCGATGGGTCAGCGGCACGCCGGCCGAGGCGGCGCAGGCCATGGCGGCGGTGATGCCGGGCGTGACTTCAGCGGCGATACCGGCAGCGCGCACCACGCCGAGTTCCTCGCCGCCGCGGCCGAAGATGAAGGGATCGCCGCCCTTGAGGCGAACGACGCGCTGACCCTTGCGGGCCTCGCGCACCAGGATTTCGCCGATCTCGTCCTGCGGCACAGGGTGATGGCCCTTGGTCTTGCCGACATCGATGCGCAGCGCGTCGCGGCGCGCCAGCGCCATCACGCCCTCGGAGACCAGGCGGTCGTGCACGATGACATCGGCTTCGCGCAAGAGGCGGGCAGCCTTGAGGGTGAGAAGATCGGGATCGCCGGGACCGGCGCCGACCAGGTGGACGATGCCGCTGCGTTCCGCGCGTTCACCGTTCAGCTCGCGCAGCATTTCGCGGCGGGCACCGGCCCTGTCGCCCGAGAGCGCCAGATCGCGGGCCTTGCCGCGCAGGGCGCGTTCCCAGAAGGCGCGGCGGTCGTCGAATTTCGTCAGCACCGACTTCACCGTGCTGCGCAGCTCGCGGGCGAGGTCCGCCAGCGTGCCGATGCGCGCGGGCAGGACCTGTTCCACCGCAGCGCGGATATCCACTGACAGGACCGGCGCGGCACCGCCCGAGGCGATGGCAACGACAATGCCGTCCCGGTCGACAATGGCGGGGGTCTGGAAATCGGAGGCCGAGGGGCTGTCGACGATATTGACCGGAATGCCCAGACGGCGGCCGGTGCGGGCCAGCGCGTCGACAGGGATGTCGTCGCTGCCGGCGATGAAGAGCAAAGTCGCGCCACGAAGGTCCCGCCGCGTCGGCATGCGGCGTTCGATCCGCGCATATTGGGCGATATCCGCGGGAACAGGATCGTCCGTGTTTCCGGTGAACCACAGTAACCGGGCAGGGGAGGCAGCGAACAGGCGGACCTTCGGTTCGGCCATCGGTCCACGTCCGACGACAATCACCGTGCGCCCATCTAGGGGAATGGAGGCTGGAAAGACCTGCATGTTCACTCATCCGATCCTGCGCCTTCGTGGCGCGACCAGTGCAATATTTCTATTCGATGCAGCGGTTTCAAACGACGTTTCTTGGCATTTCAGATTAGAAAAACTAAACTGAAGCCATGGCCCGTTCCTCCCGCCTTCCTCCGCTCAATGCGCTGCGTGCCTTCGAGGCTGCAGCGCGCCTGGAAAGTTTCGCCCGCGCCGCCGACGAGCTGGCCGTGACGCCGGGGGCGATTTCCCAGCAGATCCGCTCGCTGGAGGAGCATGTCGGGACCCCGCTTTTCGTGCGCGAGGGGCGGGGGCTTTCCCTCACCGAGGCCGGCCGTGCGGCGGCGAATGTGGCCTCCGATGCCTTCGAGACCCTGGAGCGCGCCGTGTCGCTGATGCGCCAGCCCGTGCAGCGCCGCGCGCTGACCGTGTCGGTCGCGCCCTCCTTTGCCGGCAAGTGGCTGGCGCCGCGCCTGCACCGGTTCCAGGAAACCCAGCCGGGGGTGGAAGTGTGGATCGCGGCGACTTCGGAACGGGTGGATCTGTCAGCCGGGGCCGCCGATCTGGGCATCCGTTACGGCCCCGGCGGCGACATGACGCTGAACGAAGAAACCCTCCTGCCCGAGGAAGTCCTGCCGGTGTGCTCGCCCGACCTGCTGCGCGACGGGCCGCGCCTGGCAACGCCGCGTGATCTGGACGGTCACACCCTGCTGCACGACGCCTCGCCGGAAAGCGAGGTCGATGGCGCCGACTGGCCATCCTGGCTGAAGGCCCGCAATATCCGCGGGGTCGATACGGCGGGCGGTGTGCGCTTCAACCAGTCCGCCCTGGTGATCGATGCCGCCGTGGCCGGCCGCGGTGTCGCCCTGGCCAAACGCGCCCTGGCCCAGAACGACCTGGCCTCCGGCCGCCTGGTCGCCCTCTTCGCCGACGGCACCTCACCCGTGCGCTCCGCCTACCACATCGTCACGGCCCGCAACCGGCCCCTGAGCCCGGACGCCGAGGCCTTCATCGCCTGGCTGAGAGGCGAGGCCCGGGTGCATGAGCACTCGGTGGATGAGTTGTAGGGTTTCTTTCGAAGGCCGGTGTCTTCCCCCTCTCCCCGGCCCTCTCCCGAGGGAGAGAGAGTTCTGTTTGTGCTCGGCACCAAGAAACCCCTTCTCCCCGGGGAGAAGGTGCCCCGAAGGGGCGGATGAGGGGGAAATCACGGTGGGCCTATTCGCGCCGGTTAGCCGGATTTCCCGGATGCGCGGCCCAATGCACGGCTTCGGCGATCACCTCCATGACGGCATCGGTGTCATCAAGGATCTGGAAGTTCCAGAAGCGCAGCACCTGATAGCCGCGATATTCTAGGAAGGCTGTACGTTCCCGGTCGGCCTCCTCGTTTTCGCCGTGCTGCCCGCCATCGGCTTCGATGATCAGCCGGGCCCGGCGCGAGGCGAAGTCGACGATGTAGGGGCCGATCGGAACCTGGCGTCTGAATTTCACGCCCATCAGATTGCCGTTGCGCAAGCGTGACCAGAGGCGGGCTTCGGCCGGTGTCTGCCGGCGGCGCAGGGCGCGGGCGAGATTGAGATTCTTGTGATGTGTCCGGCCGGTCATCTTGGGTGTCTTCCCCCTCTCCCTCGATCCCTCTCCCGAGGGAGAGGGGGTTCGATTTGTGCTCTGCACCAAGAAACTCCTTCTCCCTTGGGGAGAAGGTGCCCGGAGGGCGGATGAGGGGGCATCCCGGTGCTGGCGCTTTAAACGCCAAGGGCGGTGTTTTCCCCCTCTCCCTCGATCCCTCTCCCGAGGGAGAGGGAGGTTTGAGCTGGGTGCAGTCTAGGCGGTTGGACGGCAGGCGGGTGTGACGGGGGCCACTACCCGTCCCGGCACGCGTCCACGAAATAGCGGAACAAACCCCGCGCACCCGATGAATGGAGGAGGAGTTCGGGGTGGTATTGTACGCCCAGGCGCAAGGCGGGCGTGTCGGCCTCGATGGCCTGGATGCCGTCGCTGGCGCGTTCGCGGGCGGTGACCGTGAAGCCGGGTGCCGGATTGCGCACGGCCTGGCGGTGCAGGCTGTTGACCTCGAGCGCGGTTGCGCCGGTCGCCCGGGCGAGATGGGAGCCTTCCTCGATGCGGATCGGCTTGCGGAACATCAGATAGCCCAGCGGGCCGTTGGGCAGGGTGGCGACAAGGTCGGGGTCGAGCCTTTGATGCAGGTCGCCGCCGGCGTGGACATTCATCATCTGCAGACCGCGGCAAATGCCCATGACGGGCAGGGGGGCTTCATCGGCCCGGTCCAGCCAGGCCCATTCCAGGCGGTCGCGCTCGGGGTCGTGATCGGTCAGCAGTTCCGGATCGCCGTCATAATGGTCGGGGTGGATGTCCAGCCCGCCGCCCAGCAGCAGGCCGTCCGGCTCCGGTCCGGCCCGGTCGCCCGGCATCCGGGTCAGGCGGGTGGCGCGCCCGCCGCCCAGGCGGATCGCCAGGCGCAGCAGAAAGGCGATGCCGTGATCGCCCCGCGTGCCGACCGTGTATCCGATCAGGGGTTTTCCGCTTCTGGCGGTGTCAGTCATGCTTCACTTCGGCGGGCAGGCTGCCATAGCGCAAGAGGTGGGACAGGATGAAGAGACTGCCCAGGGCGGTGCTGCCGGCTTCGGACGGGCCGACATCGGCATCGGCGTCGCCGCCGCGCCTGGAGCGTTCGATGGCGGCCTCGACATCGTCCTTGAGGGTCTCGAAATCCGTCATGTCCAGCCAGAGCTGGCCGATCCGTTCGGGCAGGGTGGCATCGGCCTCTTTCAGTTCGCGCCAGTTATCCTCGATCTGGGCGAAGTAGTCTGCTTCCTCCAGGCTTTTGCCGGTCAGGCCGGCCAGCCAGAGCAGGGGAAGTTTGGAGCGATAGCCGATTTCCGGCTCGCCGGCCTCGGGCAGTTTCTCGCCCAGCGCCTGCTTGGCCAGCAGGAGCGGATAATCCACGCCCGAATTCACCGAATGCGTGATGCCGGCCCAGAGCCTGGCATTGATCTCGATCAGCTGCGGCGTGTCGCCGGGCTCGCCGGTCCAGCGGAAGTCGGCCTGCAGCGTCCCGGTCCAGCCGGCGCCGCGGGCAATGGTCTCCATGGCGCTGCGGAACGGGGCGGCATCGACGGTTTCGCGCAGCGCGCCGGCGCCGCTCTGCGGCGGGAATTGCTCCAGATTGCGATAGGCGGACAGGGCGAACACGGTCTCGCCATCGGCCATGGCCGTGACGCAATAGTCTTCACCCGGCGCGGGGGTCTGGACCAGGGTCGTGCCCTCCCGGTCGTCCAGCTCCTGTTCGAGCGTTTCTGCGTCTTCGACCAGGGATATGCCGCGCCCGCCGCAGCCTTCCGCCGGTTTGAGGATGGCCGGCAGGGCGTCTTCGACCTCCGCGCTTTGAGCGGCGGCAGGATCGGTCAGCACCTGCGTCTTCGGTGCGGGCACGCCCCATTTTTCCGCAGACCGGGCGAGCCGGTCCTTGGGATGAACCTGCGCGATCGCTTCGGCCGAGGGGGCGGCGATGGTGACACCGCCGGGGAAGGCCTCGCGGTGCGCCGCCAGCAGGGGCGTGTCCTCGAAAACCGGCATGACCAGCACGGGCCCGCCCGTCTCTTCCCGGCATTCCCGGCTCAGCGCGACCAGCGCCGCGACATAGTCTTCCGGGGTCTCGTTCGGGTCGGGGATGCAGCGTGTCTCGTCGCAGAGACCGGAGAAGCCCAGCACCGTCCAGTCCACGCTGTCCACGCCGATCAGCCGGCCGGCAATCGGCCGCACCGACTGTGCCACGGTCAGCGCCATCAGGCTGCGGGCATAGGTAATGATGATGACAGGTTTGCTCATGTCGTCTCCCTACGTCGCCAACACAACGCCCGGGTGGTGCAAGCGTTCCCGCTGTGCAACTCACTCTCATAAACAAACAAACCCGTTCAAATCCGCTGTGATGCAAGGGGAATTCGCTTGACCGGCGCGGCCGTGACCATGTGAGAATGCAGGAAACAGGTGGCCGCCAAGGACCACATGCGCCAACAGGTTACGGGCGGTATCGCCCGGGGTGAGGAGAATGCAACCGACCGATACGCGCGATCCCGACTATTTTCACAAGGTCGTGGATTGCCAGTGGGCCTGTCCGGCACATACGCCGGTGCCCGAATACATCCGTCTGATCGCCCAGGGTGACTTCACCGGGGCCTATCTCGTCAATCGCCGCTCCAACGTGTTCCCCGGCATTCTGGGCCGGGTGTGCGACCGGCCCTGCGAGCCGGCCTGCCGGCGCGGCCGGGTGGAGGAGGAGCCGGTAGCAATCTGCCGCCTCAAGCGCGTCGCCGCGGATCATCGCGACGAGGTAAGCCATCTCCTGCCGCAAAAGCCGGACAATACGAATGGCAAGAAGATCGCCCTGATCGGTGCCGGTCCGGCCTCGCTGACCGTGGCGAACGATCTCGCCCCGCTGGGCTATGAATGCACGATCTTCGAAGCGCATCACCGGCCCGGCGGGCTGATGATCGCCAATATCCCCGCCTTCCGCCTGCCGGAAGAAGTGCTGGACGAGGAGATCGGCTACATCCTGAACATGGGTGTCGAGCTGAAGCTGAACAGCCGGGTGGAAAGCCTGCGCGCCCTGATGGAAGGCGGCTATGACGCGGTCTTCGTCGGCTCCGGCGCGCCCAAGGGCAAGGATTTGCAGATCGAGGGCCGTGAAGAGGCCGATGCCAATATCCATATCGGTATCGACTGGCTGGAAAGCGTCGCCTTCGATCATATCGACAAGATCGGCAAGCGCGTCCTGATCATCGGTGTCGGCAATACCGCGATGGATTGCTGCCGCACCTCGCTGCGCCTGGGCGCGGACGATGTGAAGGTGATGGCCCGCAAGCCGCGGCAATTCTTCAAGGCCTCCCCCTGGGAGCTGGAGGATGCCGAGGACGAGAATGTCGAGATCGTCGTCAATCATTCCCCCAAGCGCTTCGTCGTCGAGAACGGCAAGCTCGTGGGCATGGAATTCGAGCTGATGGAGTATGAGCTCGACGATGACGGCAATATCACCGAGACGCGCAAGGCCGGCACGAAGATCATCCCCTGCGACGACGTGATCCTCGCGATCGGCCAGGAAAACGCCTTCCCCTGGATCGAGCGCGATCTGGGTATCGAATTCGACAAGTGGGGCGTGCCGGTGGTCGACGAGACGACGCACCAGTCGACCTTGCCGGGTGTCTTCTTCGGCGGCGACAGCGCTTTCGGCCCGAAGAATATCATCTGGGCGGTCGAGCATGGTCACCAGGCCGCCATCTCCATCCACAAGCACTGCCAGGACGAGGCGATCACCGAGCGCATGCCGCGCGGGGTGAACCTCCAGTCCGCCAAGATGGGCGTGAATGAGTGGATGTATTCCAACGCCTATACCGGCGCCCATCGCCGCGACATGCCGCTGGTCGAGCTGAAACAGCGCCTGTCCAACCGCAAGACCGAGGTCGAGCTGGGCTTCGATGCCGAGCGGATCGCGACCGAGGTGCAGCGCTGTCTGAACTGCGATGTGCAGACCGTGTTCGAGGCCCCCTTGTGCAAGGAATGCGATGCCTGCCTGGACATCTGTCCGGTGGATTGCCTGTCGATCCTGCCCAATGGCGAGGAAGAGGCTCTGCGCCAGGGCATGCGGGTGCCGGCGGCCAACAAGGACCAGGCGCTCTATGTCTCCGAGCCGCTGAAGGACACCGGCCGGGTGATGGTGAAGGACGAGAATCTCTGCCTGCATTGCGGCCTGTGCGCCGAACGCTGCCCCACCGCCGCGTGGGACATGCAGGATGCGGATATTTTCATTCCGCATGTTGACAATGAAGCCGGAAAGGTGGCGGCGGAATGAAGGACGTCGTGGAAACGCCGGGCGAAGTGCGTGTGAACGACTTCGTGATCAAGATCGGCAATGTGAACGGCACCGGTTCGGCTTCGGCCAACGGGCTGCTGATGAAGGCGATCTTCCGCATGGGCGTGCCCGTGGTCGGCAAGAACCTCTTCCCGTCCAACATCCAGGGTCTGCCGACCTGGTATGAGATCCGCATCACCAAGGACAGCTATTTTGCGCGCTCGGGCACGGCGGATTTTGTCGTCGCGATGAATGCGGAAACCTATGTCCGCGATCTCGCCGAGGTCTCGCCGGGCGGCTTCCTGCTGTACGACTCGACCTGGCCGCGCCCGGACCTGCACGGCCGCACCGACATCACCGCCATCGGCGTGCCGCTGGCGCGGATGTGTAACGAGCAGTTCGACAACGCACGCACCCGCGTGCTGATGAAGAACATGGCCTATGTCGGCGCCGTGGCGGGGCTGACCGGGATCGATGTCGAGGTGATCCGCGGCCTGGTGACCGAGATGTTCGGCACCAAGGCGCATCTCATCGATGCCAATATGAAAGCCATCGAGCTGGGGCTGAATTATGTGCGCGAGCACTATCCCGACCCGCTGCCGCTGCGCGTGGAAGCGATGGACGGGACCGCCGGGCATATCATGATCGACGGCAATACGGCGGCCGCGCTGGGCTGTGTCTATGCCGGGGCGACCTTCGGCGCCTGGTATCCGATCACGCCCTCGACCTCGCTGATGGACGGGTTCAAGTCGTTCTGCGAGAAATTCCGCGTCGACAAGGATACCGGCGAGAAGAAGTTCTGCATCATCCAGGCCGAGGATGAGCTGGCCTCGATCGGCATGGCGATCGGCGCGGGCTGGAATGGCGCACGGGCTTTCACGCCTACCTCCGGACCGGGCATTTCGCTGATGAGCGAGTTCATCGGCTTTGCCTATTATGGCGAGGTGCCGGTGGTGCTGTTCGACGTGCAGCGGGCCGGGCCCTCGACCGGCCTGCCGACGCGCACCCAGCAGTGCGATCTGACCCTGGCGGCCTATGCCAGCCATGGCGACACCAAGCACATCCTCGTCTTCCCCGCCAATCCGAAGGAATGCTTCGAGATGGCGGTGCAGTCCTTCGACCTGGCCGAACGCTTCCAGACACCGGTCTTCTTCATGACCGATCTGGATATCGGCATGAATGACTGGATGATCCCGGAACTCACCTGGGATGACAGCTACCAGCCCGATCGCGGCAAGGTGCTGGGCAAGGACGAGCTCGAGGCGATCGAGAAATTCTACCGCTATGAGGACCGCGACGGCGACGCCATTCCCTACCGCACCCTGCCGGGCGTGCATCCCAAGGGCGCCTATTTCACCCGCGGTTCCGGGCATAACTGGAAGGGCGGCTATACCGAGGATTCCGACGAGTACAAGGAAGTGCTCGACCGGCTGACGCAGAAGTGGAAGAACGCCGCCGCCGCCGTGCCGGCGCCGGTCGTCATCAAGTGCGGCAAGCCGGCGCGCCGGGCGATTGTCTCGGTCGGCGGCTGTGACGGCGCGGTGCGCGAGGCGATGGACCGGATGGCTGCCGACGGCGTGCATCTGGACTATCTGCGCGTGCGCGGCTTCCCCTTCAGCCAGGAGGTCGACGACTTCATCGCCGGCTATGACGAGGTCTTCGTCGTCGAACAGAACCGCGATGCGCAATTGCGCACCCTGCTGATCAACGAGACCTCGGCCGACAAGACGCGCCTCATTCCGGTGCTCGACTATGCCGGCATGGCCGCCAATCCGAAATTCATCGTCGAGGGCATTACCGCCCACCTCGAAATTGTGGGAGACGCCGCATGACCTCCATGCCGAAACCCTTCATCGACAAGCACCTGCCCAAGAACAAGCTGGGCCTGTCGGTCCGCAATTACGAAGGCGTGATGTCGACCCTGTGTGCCGGCTGCGGCCACGACTCGGTCACGGCCGCCCTGGTGCAGGCCTTCTGGGAGCTGGACCTGGCGCCGGAAAGCGCCGCGAAAGTCTCCGGTATCGGCTGTTCGTCCAAGACGACCGCCTATTTCATGGGTCAGTCGCACGGCATCAATTGCGTGCACGGCCGCATGCCGTCGGTAGCGACCGGTGCCAATGCCGTGAACGGCAAGCTGCACTATATCGGCATCTCCGGTGACGGGGACTCGCTGTCGATCGGCTTCGGCCAGTTTGCCCACGCCATCCGCCGCAATCTCAACATGCTCTACGTGCTGGAAAACAATGGCGTGTACGGGCTCACAAAGGGCCAGTTCTCGGCCTCGGCCGATTATGGCTCGAAGTCGAAGAAGGGCGTGCCGAACGAGCAGACGCCGATCGATCCATGCGTGCAGGCGCTGACCCTGGGGGCCGGCTTCGTGGCGCGGGCGTTTTCCGGCGACAAGTCGCAACTGGTGCCGCTGATCAAGGCGGGGCTGATGCACAAGGGTTTTGCCCTGATCGATGTGATCTCGCCCTGCGTGACCTTCAACGATCATGCCGGCTCGACCAAGAGCTATGCCCACACCTACAAATATTATCATCCGCTGGTGCACACGGATTTCGTGGCCCATGCCGAGGAGATCACCGGCGAATATGCCGATGACGGTGCGATGCGGGTGACCATGCATGATGGCGGCGAGTTGCGGTTGCGCAAGACGGACAGCGATTATGATCCGCGCGACCGCGCCCAGGCGATCGAGACGCTGATGCTGGGCAGTGGCGATGGCGAGATCCGCACCGGCCTGCTCTATCTCAACGAGGACATTGCTGACATGCATGCCGCCAACCGGCTGCCGGACACACCGCTCAACACGCTGCCCTACGACCAGCTGAACCCGGGCGCGGGTGCACTGGCCGCCCTGCAGAAGCGCTATCGCTGAGTAGCGTCAGCCGGTGGCGGAGAGGTGGTCGGCCGGCGTGATGCGCAGCCGGTCAGATCCGTCGCGCGCGGCCAGGCTGGCGTGGAGGAAGCAACCGCCGGCCCCGTCACGCAGCGGCACATAGTGCAGCGTTACGGTCTCGCCCTTCGGCGCCGTCCACGGTGCCGTCGCGGCGAGGACCCGGCCTTCGCAAAGCCCGGCCTCGTGGATTTCGGCCGCGTGGGTGCAGAGATCCGCGAGCCCGTCATTATCTGCCAGGTCGAGGCAGCCGGTCCCGAGATAGGTCTCGCGCATCGACGCGCTCGCGGCCTCGACGGGGAAACGGCCTTCGGCGGGAAGAGGTCGCGCAACGAAACAGGCAAACGGGCTGAACCGCACCAGCGCCAGCAGATCGTCGAACGGGCTGCGCGTGCGCGGATCCTCGCTCAGGCGTTCCAGCGCCGCCACGACATCGTCGGGCGGCGTGACACTGCCGGCCTCAAGTCTTGATACATAGGTCTGGCTCACCCCGATGAGTTGAGCCAGGGCGACCTGTTTCAGGTGCAGCCTCTGCCGCACGGTACGAACGCGTGATGCCCAGTCCATTCCCGCAGTCACTTCCAGTCCCCAAGGTGAATCTGGTCTTAGGGAAGCGCGCCGCGGGACGGCACTCATATTTGATGAACTTTGCTCGCGAATGAAAGTCAGAAGCCGAGGGCGCGTCCGACATAGCCCGGCAGGTCCGACATCAGGAGGCCGAACTCGCCGCGCGCGATGGCCGGCAGCAGGATGGCCAGGACGACACTGATCACCAGGCCGATGAAGGCGCGCAGGACATCGGACACGACGTCCCAGAGCGCATCCATGTGCGAGCGCAGGCCGGCGACATAGGAGATCGCGATCTCGCGGCCGGCCAGCATGCCCAGGAAGACCCAGGTGGTGCTCATCGGGATGTCGTTCAGTTCCTTGAAGAAATACAGGATCACGCCGTAGATGAAGTCGATCAGCGTGGCGGCGCGGACGTCCGTCGTATTGGTCTTGCTCAGGACGATTTTCTGGATCTCGCCGCCGCGCGTCGCGAAGATGATCGCGTGCAGCGCCAGCATGACCAGTGTCGCGAAGACCAGCAGCATCGGCGAGAAGCTGACCTGGGTCTGCATCACGGCGACGCCGTCCTGCAGCAGCGGTGCGCCGTTTTCCATCACCGGCACGAGTTCGGTCGTGCGCGGCAGGAAGACGAAGATGTTCGCGAGGTCCTGCATCAGCCATTGCGACCACAGGAAAGCCGTCGAGCACCATTGCAGCACGAACCAGTAGGGCTTGTGCGGCTCGGAGTGGGTGCGATGCACCCAGCGCTCGAAGACGCGCGAGACGATCAGGTAGACGGCGAAGGCTGCGCCGATTGCGACGATGTAGCCCAGCGCCGACTTGGTCAGCATTTTCGGCAGCACGCCCTCGGTCTCGGCGCCGCCGGTGAGGGCGAAGATCGTCAGGACGAGGAAGGTGGTGGAGACCGGCACGCCAAAGCGCGTCAGGACCAGCAGGAAGAGCGGCGGGATGGCGTGCCACCATTTCACGCCGCCTTCTGGATAGGGCAGCTCGTTCAGCCGGTCGAAGGCGATGTCCTGATTGCCGCCGAAATAACCCCACAGCATCACCGCCGTGAGGATCGAGCAGGCGTAGAGCCAGAGGATCCACCAGGGGCGCTTGGCGTTGGAGGACAGAAAGGTGCCCAGCGTCTGGATCGCGTCATTGGCTACGATCGAGTAGGAGGCGATCAGAAAGCCGACAATCGAAAAGACCCAGGCTGCAAGCGTAAGATCAGCCATGACGGACTACCTTTCTTCCGGGAAGTGCGGGGGCAGGTAGCAATTTCCCTGTCGGCGGATCAATCGGCAAACGGCAACCGGGTGACAATTTCACAAAACTGTCGTGTTGCATGTTCGGTGCTGCGTCCGAAAGGTGGCGTTAAGCCTCCATCTTCACATCGGGCCGGTTTAGGGTTATAAAATATAACCGCTGCCCCTCGTGGCCGGCGCCCCGTCCAGAACGGAGATGCGCACATGAATTCTATGACCCGCACGATCGAGGCCCAGGCCATCCACTGGCCTTCGGTGATCCGCCATTATCGCTTGTCCAAGGGATTGAAACAGGCCGCGCTGGCGCACGATCTCAATGTCACCCAGACCATGGTGTCGCGTTGGGAAAGCGGCATGGCGCTCCCCAGTCCGCGGGTCCAGGAGCGCATTTTCGACCTCTACTGGTCGTCGCACACCTCGGTCTCGCGCGCGGCCTGGATGGACCGGATCGGGCGGCATCCGTCCATCGTTGCCGTGATCGACGGTCGCGGGCGGATCGAGCGGGCCAGCCGCGGTCTCGTCAGGACGCTAGGCTGCGAGCGCCATGCGGTCGAGGGCCGCTATCTGGCCGAGGCGTTCCAGGGCGATCTTGTCGACCTGTTCGATACGTTCGACGCCAGCGGCTTCTTCGAGGGGCGTGTTGCCTCCGCGGAAAGCATGGACCGGATCGAATTCCTGCCGCCGGGCAGGGGAGGACCGGTGACGCGGCTCGTACACGGCCTGCACCGTCCCTCCTTCCTGCCCGGTCCGCGCATCGTCTGGCTGCTGTCGGCGGCCGAGGTGACCCCGGCGGTTTTCGACGATGTCCGCCTGCGGCTGGGCGGCCCGCGCGTGATACGCAAGGGTATCTGACATGCCGCGGCGGGCGCAGAGAGCGATGAATGTCGAGCCGCCTGACCTCTGGCGTGCACGCCTCCGGCGATTCCGCTTCACCCACAATATCAAGCAGGCAGCCCTGGCGGCCGATCTGGGCGTGACCCAGGCGATGGTATCGCGCTGGGAATCCGGTGTGGTAACCCCGAGTGCCGAGATGCGCGCCCGCATCATGGACATGTTCGAGACCGGCGAGGTCTCGGCGCCGCTGATCGACTGGCGCAGTCACACCGCCGCCCAGCCCGGCGTTGCAGCGGTGATCGACCGGGCCGGCATGATCGAGACCGCCAGCGCCGGCCTGCTGCGCATGCTGGGGCGCGAGCGCGTCGAGGTTGAAGGCACCAGGCTGGAAGACCGGTTCTCCGGCGACCTGCCGGACCTCTTCCAAACGCTTGGCGCTTCGGGATTCTTTGACGGCAGGCTCGAAAGCGTCGAAAGTGCGGATCGATATACCTTCGTCGATCGCGGGGGACAGGTGAGAAGCCTGTGCATCGAAGGATTGCACTGGCCGCACACGGGCGAGGATGGCGCGATCCGCTGGATGCTGTCCGGTGCCCCGATCGACGAGGGCGAATACGAAACACTGTGCCGCGAGCTGGCCGGCAAGGTCGCGCTCCACCCGGCACGCTGAGCCCTGAAGGGGGGGGGCAGAATTGGTACAGGATATCAAACTGTCTGTGTCTTCCAGCAAGGTGAACTGGCCGTCGGTGATCCGGAATTTCCGGATGTCCAAACGGCTCAAACAGGCTGCGCTGGCGGCAGATCTGGGCGTGACCCAGGCGATGATCTCGCGTTGGGAAAACGGCGACAGCGATCCGCCCGAACGGGTCAAGCGCCGCATGGCGGAGCTGGTCCAGGACGCCTTCGTCGTGGCGCCGGCGCCCACCTGGGTCGATCTCATCACGCTGAACCCGTCGGTCGAGTTCGTGACGGACTCGATGGGCATGGTGAAGGCGATCTCGCGCGGCGCGCTGGAACTGTTCGGCATGGCGCGTCACGAGATCGAGGGGCGCAATCTCCGCGACTTCGTCGGCGGCGACTTCATGTCGGCGCTGGAGCGGATCCGCGAGGAGGGCATGTTCCAGAGCAATCTGGCCTATGCCCAGAGCCTCGGATCGATGGAGATCAATGTGTCCTCGGGCATGCAGTCGCGCCTGTGCGATTTCCTGCACTGGCCGCGCATCTCCGAGGCGCGCACCGTCTACTGCATCCATTCCGGCGCGGTGCTGGACGAGTCCCGCTACACTTCGCGCCTGGAAGAACGCGGCGAGAAGATCGTCTTCCGCCGGACCTTCTGATCGCGGGCATCAGATACCGGTCGTGAAAAAGGGGCGGCTCCAGCGGAGCCGCCCCTTGTCCTGTCAGGCTTGCGCCAGCGTTACTCGCTGCGCTGTTCGTCGCGCAGGGCGCGGAACTCGTTGCCCTCATACCAGTTCGGCCAGTCGTCCGAATTGGCGAGGCGCGAACCGACCTCGTAGAACAGCTCGACATTTTCGATCATGCCGTCCATCGGCCAGTCGGCGGAGTATTCGTCGGCCGGGCCGTGATAGCGGTTGGCACGGTAGTCCTCGCCGGCGGCCTGGCCGGCTTCCGTGCCGCCCTCGCGCAGGTCTTCGCCGCCATCGGCATACAGCATCGGCACGCCGTGCTTGGCGAGCGAGATGTGGTCGGAGCGATAGAAATAGCCGGCTTCCGGATTGGGATCCGGCACAATGTAGCGGTCCTGCTCCGAAGCGACGCTCTCCAGAACGTCTTCCAGCTCCGACGCGCCATGGCCGACGACGATGATGTCGCGCGAGCGGCCGGTGGGCAGCATGGCGTCGATATTGATGCCGCCCACGGTCTGGCTGAAGGGCACGATCGGGTTCTCGCCGTAATAGGCCGAGCCCAAAAGGCCGGATTCCTCGGCCGTCACGGCCAGGATCATCACCGAGCGCTCCGGCGGATTGGCAGCAAAGGCTTCGCCGATCTCCAGGATGGCGGCGGTGCCGGTCGCATTGTCGACAGCGCCGTTATAGATACCGTCCTCGCCCTCGGCCACGTCGCGGATACCGATATGGTCCCAGTGCGCGGTGTAGATGACGTACTCGTCCGGCCGCGTCGTGCCCGGGACCACGCCGACGACATTGCGCGAGTCGAGCGTGCGGGTGGAATTGTGCAGCGTCGCGGAGGCGGTCAGCCCGTCCATCGGTACGGCTTCGAAGTCTGCCTGCGAGGCGGCGGCGGTCACGGTGTCGAAATCGAGACCGGACAGTTCGAACAGCTGACGGGCCACATCCTCGGTGACCCAGCTTTCGACGGCAGCAAATGTGCCTTCGCCCGGTTCGCGGGCGAGATCCAGCTGGGCGCCGGTCCAGGAACCCGAGACCACGTTCCAGCCATAGGAGGCCGGGGCGGTCTGGTGGATCAGGATGACGCCGGCGGCACCCTGGCGGGCCGCTTCCTCATACTTGTAAGTCCAGCGGCCGTAATAGGTCATGGCATTGCCGTTGAAGAGGCCGGAATCGGGATCGGCATAGCCGGGGTCGTTGACCAGCATGACCACCGTCTTGCCCTCGACATCGACGCCCTCATAGTCGTTCCAGCCGTATTCCGGCGCGACGACGCCATAGCCGACAAAGACCAGGTCCGAACCGTCGAGCGAGACCTCGTCGGCGGCGCGCTTGGTCCAGAAGACCACGTCTTCATTCGTCGTCAGGCCGAGCGCTTCGCCATTGTGGGCGATGTCAAAGCTCGAGCTGCTCTCGTCGAGCGTGACTTCCAGCAGCGGCACCGGCTGGAAATAGCTGCCCTCATAGCCCGGCTCGAGGCCGATACGGGCCATCTCGTCGGCAATCCACTGGCTGGCGGCGATCCCGCCCGGCGTGGCCGGTGCACGGCCTTCGAATTCGTCATCCGCGAGGGTCGAGATCATGCGGCGCATATCGGCTTCCGCGATTGCGGCGCTGGAAACTCCGGTATCTTCCGCCGGCGCGGACTGTGCCGCGTCGGTTGTCTCGGCGGTCGTCTCCGGTGCCGGCGCGGCGTCCGTGTCCGCGTCGTCTGCCGGGGTGCAGGCGGCGAGCAGAAGTCCGCCCGCCAGAGTGCTCAAAACTAGTCTTCGCATGGTTCTCCCCCATGTTGCGGCCAACTGGGCCTTGGGCTTTGGCGCAAAACTGTGGCACATCCTGCATTCGTGCTCGTCGCGCACAAGGGGTGGCGTCACTGACATCGAGCGCAAATGGGGTTTGACCAAACCTGAATGACCATTCATGTTTGGTGTTGACCACACACAAGAAGAGTGGGTCGAAAGACCGGTACGCCTGAGGGGAGAGATCATGGCGGATACGAATGCAGGTGCTGCGCAAGGCAGCAACTTGCCCGGAGCGGGCTATCGCAGCCTGGTCATGGTGCTGCTGTTCCTGGTTTATGCGTTCAACTTCCTGGACCGCCAGATCATTTCCATCCTGGCCATTCCGATCAAGGAAGACCTGGGTCTGACCGACGAACAGCTTGGCCTGCTCGGCGGTATCGCCTTCGCACTCCTCTATTCCACACTGGGCGTGCCGATCGCCTGGTTTGCGGACCGGTTCAACCGGACCTGGATCATGACCGCGGCGCTGACGATCTGGAGCGGTTTCACGGCGCTCAGCGGCTTCGCCCAGAACTTCATGCAGCTCTTCCTGGCGCGTGTCGGCGTGGGCGTGGGCGAAGCGGGCGGTGTCGCACCGGCCTACACGATCATTGCCGACTATTATCCGCCCTCCAAGCGCGCCCGGGCGCTGGCGATCTACTCGCTCGGCATTCCCGTGGGCAGCGCCTTCGGCGTCATCGCCGGTTCGCAGATTGCCGGCGGCGGTATCTCCGACGCGCTGGACTGGCGCTCCGCCTTCTTCATCGTCGGTATTGCCGGCATCGTTCTGGCCCCGATTTTCAAACTCGTCGTTCGCGAGCCCAAGCGCGGCCAGTACGACCCACCGGCCGTGGCCGCGAAAGTCGAGGCACCCAGCGAAACGATCGATGTCTATCCGGCCGATCGCATCCGCATTCTCTCGATCGCCGGTGCGGTCCTGCTCGCCCTGCCCAGCCTGCTCTCCATCTTCAATGCCGTCGTGTTCGGTGCGACCCCGGTGCAGTCGGTCGGCCTGCTTGCCGCGACGGCTGCCGTGGCGGCCGTGTGCGGCTGGTTTGGCGGGCAGTGGATCGGGCGTCAGTCGAAATGGCTGCCGCTGGCGCTCGGCCTGTCTGTCCTGATGGTCTTGCCGGGCCTGGTGGCCTGGTTCGTCCCGGCCCTGACGGGCGGTGCGCCCATCGGCACGGCGGCGATCGCCTGGCTGATCGGTCGGGCCATCGCGGGTGCGCTGATCGGCTTCTTCTTCGCGACCTTCCGCGAATTCATGATGCTGGCCCTGCGCAAGCCGAGCTTCTGGCTGATGATCATGGGCGCTTCGGCTTCGTCGATGATGGGCTATGGCGTCTTCTTCTGGCTGCCCTCTTTCTTTGCGCGCAGCTTCCAGCTCTCGCTGACCGAGACGGGCTGGCTGTTCGGCGGCGTGCTGTTCGTGGCCGGCAGCCTGGGCATCTTCCTGGGCGGCGTGATGGGCGACTGGATGGGCAAGCGCAAGCGCTCGGCCTTCGCCACGGTTCCCGCCGTCGCCTTCCTGCTGTGCGCGCCGCTCTATTGGGCCGGCGTGATGTCGCCGTCCGCGACGATGGCGGTCGCGCTGCTCTTCATCCCGACGGCGCTCGGCCTGGCCTGGCTGGGTCCGGTTCTCTCGGCCTTCCAGCACCTGGTGCCGCCGCACATGCGCACCAGCGCCTCGTCGGTCTTCCTGTTGATCAACAACCTTCTGGGTATTGGCGGCGGCGTCTATGTGCTCGGCCGGTTGTCGACCGCGTTGCAGCCGACCTTCGGTGACGGTTCGCTGCGGATCTCCATCCTGATCGGTGCCAGCCTTTATCTGGTGGCTGCCTTCTTCATGTTCTGGGCATCGCGTTATCTGGCCCGTGACTGGGAAGGCGGGGGAGAGACCGTGCCGGTGCCGGAAGCAGAGCCGCCGACCGAGGCTGAACCCAGCTGATGACGGGTACCATGTTCACAGACCACTTCTTCACCAATGCCGACGGGCTGCGCATCCACTATCGCGACTATCCGGCCCAGGGCGAGGAGACCGGTGTGCCGGTGCTGTGCCTGCACGGGCTAACCCGCAATGTGAAGGATTTCGAGGATCTGGCACCGCGGATCGTGGCGAAGGGGCGGCGGGTGATCGTTGCCTCCCAGCGCGGCCGCGGCCGGTCGGATCCCGATCCGCAGGTCGAGCGCTACCAGCCGCCGGTCTATGCCGCCGACATGCTGGGCCTGCTCGACGCGCTGGGGATTGCCCGCGCGGTCTTTGTCGGCACCTCGATGGGCGGTCTGATGACCTTCGTCGTCGCCGGCCTCCAGCCGCAACGCATCGCCGCGGCGGTGATCAATGATGTCGGACCGGTGGTCTCGAAAGAGGGCCTGGACCGGATCAAGCTGAACACGTCCAGCCGCGATCCGGCGGCCAGCTGGGACGAGGCGGCGGCGCGCACGCGCGACAGCAATCTGGCCGCCTTCCCGGCGCGCGCCGGCGACGATGCCTTCTGGCTCGATTTCGCGAAGAAGACCTGGATCGACGGCGAGAATGGCGCGGTCGTGCTCGATTATGACGGCGCGATCCTGTCCATGCTGGGCGGTGATGACGGCCCGCTGCCGGAGCTCTGGGAGTTCTGGGAACCTTTCCGCACCATTCCGGCCCTCGTCGTGCGCGGCGGGATCAGCGACCTTCTCTCGCCGGAAACGGTGGCCGAAATGCGCCGGCGCAAGCCCGATCTGGGCGTGGTGGAAGTGCCCGATGTCGGCCACGCCCCCTTCATGACCGAGCCGGAGGCCTGGGCCGAGATCAGTGCCTTCCTGGATCGGGTCGACTAGGCCGCAGTCTCCGCGTCCTCTAGAGACGCCAAAGCATGGATAGATAGTATCGCGTACTCGAATATGATGAACGTGTTTATACTACTTTTCGCGCTATCATATACTACTAGCCCGTGAAGCGCGGCGTGTCTATTTGGTATATCGATTTTTCGGGCGGCCTTCCATTGTTCTGTGGTTTTTATAGATTTGTATAGATGCTCATCAAATATTTTGAATAGATAGAATCCTCTCTCCAAAACGGGTGCCGTTAAATAGGATAAAGGTAGGCTCGAGATAGTGTCGCGAACGTCTCTAAGACTTGTTATATTGGAAAACGGATTTTCAGTATACAAATTCTCTCGAGCGTATCGTTCGATCTCCGGAAAAAGGGCGCAAGGTATTTGGCTAAATTGCCCATCTCTGTATGAACGAAAACAATAAGTGACCCGACTGAGCAAGATATCATCACAGCCGCACTTTTCTAGGTTTTTCGTCAAGCTGATCTCAAAGGCAGCAAGATTGTTCTCATAAAAATTTGACAGTTTCTCATCTAAATCTGTAAGTTCCGCGATTTCATTGTGCAGCTCTGTCTGAAATGGATGCGGTAACCAACCGAGAGCCAAAATTTCTCGATTTGTTTGGTGCTTCGCAAAAACAGGTTCCCACCGATTGAAATATTCAGAAAATACTTGTGCAATTCGATTGATTGTTGGCTGGTGTTCTCTAATCTGTGCGGCTAGGCCCTCCGTGGCGACGGTTAGACGCGTGTAGTCTGACTGGAATTTTTCAAGGAGTTGGGCGGCGGCGAGGCCTAGCTGGTGCATGGATTGAACGGCTGACCGAAGTCCAGCGGCGGCTTGAAGGATCTTACCTTCTTGTTTTGGCATCTAGTGCAGCCTTTCCGTGCCGTATGAACTTACTTTGATCTTAGGAAAAAATTTTCCAGCAGTCCGGCATCCGGCTTTTCATTCCAGAACAGCCGGGCGCCGGCCTCGCCCTCGATATCGGCGGCGCAGATATGGCCGGTCTTCACCTTCGCATTGCTGTCGGCACCGCTCAGCGCGGCATGCATGTAGCGCAACACACCGTTTGATGTGATGACCAGGGTGAGGGGTGTTTGAGCCGCATCGCGCATGGCCGCGAGCGCATTGGCCTTGAGTGTCGCCTCGTCCGGCGACCAGTCGGCGCCCTCCGGGCGGCGATGATGCTTGTCCCAAGTGTCCAGTGCGTCCTGGCCGAATTCAGCGACGATCTCGTCATTGGACTTGCCGCCCCAGGCGCCGTAGTCGATCTCCTTCAGGCGGTCGTCGATTTCGGGTGTGCCGGCAAAACCGGTCAGTCCGGCGACGATTTCCGCGGCGCGCCGCGTGCGCTTCAGCGGCCCGCAGACGATACGGCCCGGTGTCAGTCCGGCAGCCGCCAGCGCTTCACCCAGCGCCCGCGCCTGGGCCTCGCCGCTCTCGACCAGCGGCAGGTCTTCCTTCGCGCCGACCCAGACCGGCGTGTCGCCGGGGCCGAATGTATTGCCGTGGCGGGCGAGCAGGATTTTCGTCATGCCACCAGCTCCCCCTCGCGGGCGATGATCTCTTCCACGCGCACGGCGTCTTCCGGTGCATCGACCGACCAGGCCGAGCGGCCGCGATAATCGGTCAGCACGACGCGGATCGGGATGCCGTTCTCCAGGGCGCGCAACTGTTCCAGGCTCTCGGTCAGCTCGAACGGGGTCGGCTCCAGCGCCACCAGTTTTTCAAGCGTGTCGCGGCGATAGCCGTAGAGGCCGATATGCTGATAGGTCGGCGCGCCTTCTGCGGGCTTGCGGCGGAAGGGGATGACGGCCTTGGAGAAATACATCGCATCCATCGCCTTGTTGAACACGACGGTCGTGCCTGAGGCCGAGCCCTTCGCCTTGTCGGCGCGCATCCGGGCTTCGGTCTCCGCGGGCAGTTCGATGGCGGGCGTGGCCATTTGAAGTGAGGGATCCGCCCGCAGCGTCTCGGCAACGCCGCCGATCACCCAGGGCGGGATGAGGGGCGCGTCGCCCTGCACGTTGATGATGATTTCCGCATCGCTGTCGAGGCGGCGCACGGCGTCAAGCGCGCGTTCGGTCCCGTTACGGCAGGCCGGGTCCGTCATCACGGCTTCGCCGCCGGCAGCGGTTACGGCATCCAGGATGCGTTCGTCATCGGTTGCGACCACGACGCGGTCGACCCCGTCGGCCGCCGCCGCGATCCGCCAGACCCGCTCGATCATCATCCTGCCGGCGATCTTCGCCAGCGGCTTTCCAGGAAACCGGGTCGACCCGTAGCGGGCGGGAATGACGGCAAGAACGGACATGTGGCGCAGCTCCCTCGGTTTTTCCGGCTTGTTCCACAATCCGCCGGGAATTGCCATATTGGCAGTATCCACGACCCTGGATGCGGAATTTCCCCGTGCACTCGCGGCATTGATGTGTACACATGACGCCGCCCGGACCCTGAACAGCCCGGGACTCCTGTCACCGAAGGCGAAACGAGGACGTTAGATGCGCCATTTCCTGTCCACCGAAGATTGGTCCCGCAACGAACTTCAGGGCCTGCTCGACCGAGCAGCCGCCTTCAAGTCGGGCGTGAAAAGCCGATCGCTGGAGGGCAAGTCGATTGCGCTGGTCTTCTTCAATCCCTCGCTGCGAACGCGATCGAGTTTCGACATTGGCGCCCATCAGCTGGGCGGCCATGCCATCGTACTCGACGCCAAGGGCGCGACCTGGCCGATGGAGTTCGGTGACGGCGCCATCATGGACGGTGCCGAGGAAGAACATGTGCGCGAGGCTGCGCGCGTGCTGTCGGGCTATGTCGACCTGATCGCCATCCGCTGCTTCCCCGAATTCAAGGACTGGCAGGCCGAGCGCGAGGATCCGATGATCTCCGCTTTCGCGAAGCACGCGACGGTGCCGGTCATCAACATGGAGACCATCGTCCACCCCTGTCAGGAACTGGCCCATATGCTGGCCCTGCAGGAGCGTTCCGGTCCGGTGGCGGGCAAGAATTATCTTTTGACCTGGGTGCCGCACCCCAAACCGCTGAATACGGCCGTGGCCAATTCCTCGCTGCTGATCGCGTCGAAATTCGGCGCCAATGTCCGCATCCTGGTGCCGGATGAGGTCTACCGTCTCGACGAGCGCTACATGTCGGCTGCGGAACGCTTCACGGCTGAAGGCGGCGGTTCGGTAACGCTGACCACCGATGTCGAAGCCGCCTATTCCGGCGCCGACGTCGTGTATGCCAAGAGCTGGGGGGCGCTGCCCTTCTACGGCAATTGGGGCGAGGAAGCGCCGTTCCGGGCGAAGGGCGCCGATTTCATGATCACGCCGGAAAAGATGGCGCTGACCAATAATGCCGTTGTTTCACACTGCCTGCCGATGCGCCGCAATGTGAAGATCGCCGATGCCGTGGTCGACAGCGACGCCTTCATGGGGATCGACGAGGCGGAAAACCGGCTGCACGTCCAGAAGGCCGTCATGGAAGCCCTCGCCCTGCAAGGGGGGGCGGAATGAGCGGCAAGGACGCGGCCCAGCCGCCGGTTCGCCAGACCATCGTGCAATTGCTGTCGCACATGCGCGACGGCAAGGAGATCCGCGAATACCTGCACCGCTTCTCCGGCGTCGACCAGGAACGCTTTGCCGTCATCAAGGTCGGCGGTGCGGTCATCCAGGACGATCTGGACGGGCTCGCCTCGGCGCTCGCCTTCCTGCAGACCGTCGGCCTGACGCCGGTCGTGGTGCATGGCGGCGGACCGCAGCTGGATGCGGCGCTGGACGCAGCGGGGATCCCCACCGAGCGGATCAATGGCCTGCGCGTCACGCGTGAACCGGCCATCCCGGTCATCCGCGACACGCTGACCGAAGCCAACCTCGCCCTGGTGGATGCGATCCGCGCCGCCGGCGGGCGTGCGGCGGCCATCCCGCGCGGTGTGTTCGAGGCCGAACTGGTCGACGAAAAGACCCTCGGGCGGGTCGGCGAGCCGAGCCGGGTCCGGCTGGACCTAGTGGCCGCGGCGGCCCGGGCCGGCCAGGCCTCGATCCTGGCTTGTCTGGGGGAGACGGCTGACGGGTGTCTCGTCAATGTCAATGCCGATACCGCGGTGCGTGCCCTGGTGCATGCGCTGCAGCCCTACAAGGTCGTCTTCCTCACGGGGACGGGCGGGCTGCTCGACGAGTACGGCGATATCCTGTCCTCCATCAACCTGGCGACCGACTTCGCCGAGCTGATGGAAGCCGACTGGGTCAATGGCGGCATGCGGTTGAAGCTCGAAGAGATCAAGCGCCTGCTTGACGACTTGCCGCTGTCATCCTCGGTGTCGATCACGCGACCGGCCGAGCTGGCCCGCGAGCTCTTCACTCATGCCGGTGCCGGTACGCTGATCCGCCGGGGCGAGCGCATCAAGGCGGCTGCGTCGAAGGACGAACTGGATCTGGCCAAGCTCGACACGCTGGTGACCAAGGCGTTCGGCCGTCCGCCGATCGCGGGCTACTGGGACAGCCTTGTGATCGACCAGGCCTTCGTGACCGACAGCTATCGCGCCGCGGCCATCACCACCCGGCTGGACGACTGGATCTACCTGGACAAGTTCGCCGTGCTCGACGATGCGCGCGGTGAGGGGCTGGGCCGGGCGGTCTGGCACCGGCTGGTCGAATACGCGCCGCGCCTGATCTGGCGGTCGCGCACCAGCAATCCGGTCAATGGCTTCTATTTCGACGAATGCGACGGTGCCGTGCGCCAGGGCGACTGGACCGTGTTCTGGCGTGGTGATGATGTCAGCCTGACCGGTATCGACGCCGTGGTGCAAAAGGCATTTGCCCTGCCGCCCACGCTCGAGGCGCCGAAATGACCGCCCGGATCGGACTGATTGGCGCACGCGGACATACCGGCCGGGAATTGCTGCGCCTGATCGGCGGCCGGGACGACATGATCCTGGCCTATGCCAGCTCGCGCGAGTTTGCCGGCAAGCCCGTGGCCGAGATGGCACCGGAGATCGGCGGCGATCTCGCATTCGAGGCGCTGTCGCCGGAGGATGTCGCCGCGCGGCCCGTCGATGCCGTGATCCTGGCGCTGCCGAACGGGGCCTCGGCGCCGTTCGTCGCGGTTATCCCGGACGGGACCGTGATCGTCGACCTGTCGGCCGACTACCGGTTTGACGACAACTGGGTCTACGGCCTGCCGGAAATCCACGGCCGTGAACACATCCGCCAGGCGCGCCGCATTGCCAATCCGGGCTGCTACGCCACAGCCGGCCAGCTGGCGATCGCGCCGCTGCGCGGCCGTCTGGCCGGCCCGGCGCATGTGTTCGGCGTGTCGGGCTATTCCGGCGCCGGCACGACGCCGTCGCGCAAGAATGATCCGGATGCGCTGGCCGACAATCTGATGCCCTATGCCCTGATGGGGCATATCCATGAGGGCGAGATGAGCCGTCATCTCGGCGAGAGTGTCCGCTTCACCCCGCATGTCGCGCAATTCTTCCGCGGCATCGTGGCGACGGTGCATGTCGAGCTGGCCGAGCCGATGGATCGCGACACGCTGATCGGACGTTTTCGTGATGCCTATGCCGACGAACCCCTGATCGAGGTCGTCGAGCGCATACCGGAAGTGCGCGACGGCGCCGGCAATCCCGGCGCGGTGGTTGGCGGGTTCGCGGTGGATGAGAGCGGCCGGCGCGTCGTCATCGTCAGCGCGCTGGACAATCTCCTCAAGGGGGCGGCCACCCAGGCGATGCAGAATCTCACCCTGGCGCTGGGGCTCGAGGAGCTGCGCGGCTAGCGGGGGCAGACAGTCCCGGAGGTTTGTCGTCCTTCCCCTCGATGGGGAAGGTGGGCCAGCGCGTAGCGCTGGCTCGGAAGGGGTGAATCCCGGTGCCGGCTGTCTGATTGCATAGTCGCGAGGACCTCGCCGCCACCCCATCCACCACGCCTTCGGCGCGGTCCCCCTTCCCCATCAAGGGGAAGGACAGGGGCCTTACCCGTCGTCGTTGGAGTATCCGCGCACGACGCCGGTCTCTGCGTCGATGGCCTGCCAGCGGTCTTCATACGCAGCGTCGCGCTCGACGCGGACATGCCCTTCGGCGCGCCAGAGGGTGAAGTCGCGCGTGCGGCCGCCATCGAGTGGAATCGCCAGTTCGCCGACGGGGTCGAACGTCCGGAAGTCCTCGCGCAGGCGCGGCACTTCCAGCGGGCGGTGGGACACGATCAGGATCGGGCCGTCGATCGTCTCCGGCAGCGGCCAGATATCCTCGGCATGGTTCACGGGACCGGAATAACGAAGCCACATGCGCATCTCCGCCTGCAGCGAGGGCGCATAGCGCTGGGTCTGGTGAAAGACATTGCGGTCGTCGAACACGATGAAGGCATAGTCGTCCGCGGCGGCGGCTTCGGTGATGGCAGCAGCCGTTTCCGGCCAGGCGCGGATACGCTTGGTGGCGTTATCCAGGCCGGCCATCTCCACCAGCGCCGGGCTGGCGGCCATCACGGCAAAGGAAATGCCCAGGATGCTGTGCAGGGCGATCGAGCCGATCAGCACCCAGCGGCGCCAGCCGGGCCCGTTCAGAAGGAAGAGCGTGACCAGGAGTGTCGCGGCGACATAGGCACCGGCCGCCCAGTTGGCGTGGGCGCGGCTGATGAAGGCCTGGATCGAGACGGCAAGAATAGCGGGAATGATGAAGGCGGCCAGCAGACGGCGTTCGGGCGCGATGCTGCGGAGTTTCAGCGCGCCGGCGATCAGCAGACCGATCAGGACCGGGAACAGGAAGGGGCCGAAGACAGCGATCTGCTCGACGAGGAATTCGGCCATCTCGGCCGGATGGAACAGATCGCCGCCCCAGTTCGCATTGGCCGCCGTGTGCGTGACGGTGGCGAAGTCGTTCGCTGCGTTCCAGGCGAGATTGGGGGCCAGGCAGGCGAGCGCGATGAGCGCGGCAATGGCACCTTTCAGGCTCAGCAGCGCCCGGCGCAGCGGCGCGTCGATCACGATGCCGATGGCCGTGCCGACGACGAAATAGATCATCGCGTACTTGGAGAGAAAGCCGAGGCCGATAGCGAGGCCCAGACCCGTCGCGGATGCCCAGCCCCCGCCATCACGCAGGCGCAGCAGGGCGTAGAGGCCGGCCGACCACGCACAGAGCAGAAGCGCATCGGTCGAGATGACGACGCCGGACAGCCAGATCGAGGGCAGGGTAAGATAGACGGCTGCAGCCCAGAAGCCAGCCCGGCTGTCCGCCAGCCTTTGTGCGCTCGCGAAAAGAAAGGCCGCCGTTGCCGAATGCAGCAGGGGCGCCGGCAGGCGGACGGCGAAATCGCTGTCCCCGAGCAGGCCGGTCGATGCCGCGATCAGCCAGGCGATCATCGGCGGTTTGGAAAAATACCCCCAGTCGAACTCGCGGGACCAGATCCAGTACTGGGTCTCGTCTGCGTAGAGCGCAACCGGCGAGATCGCCAGTGCCACAAGGCGCATCAACGCGACGCCAACAATCAGGCCGATCGTCGCCTGTCGCCAGGGATTCGTCCGTGAAGATTCGGCGAAGGTGGAATCAGTCATTCGGACGTCCCGTTTCCGCTGCTGAAAAGTGTAACATTTTGGCCGCAGCCTATGCGCTTTTCGCACGGGCCGGTAAAGGGCCCCCGTGGAGAAAATTCCGGCCGTCAGACGGAGCCGCATCCCCGATTTTGAGGTTTTGTGCGGCTGCACACACATATTTTGGGTTTGCTGCGCTGCAGCGCCCGCTCAGGCGGCAAGGTTAACCCCGCAGGCTGTCACAAAAGCTTATCATATACGTCTTGGAAAGTTTTTACGCCCGGCGTAGGAGGCGCGTGCTTCGTACCCGGGGGCCGTGCCCCCATCTGATCATCCATTGGGGGACATGCTCCATGTCTTTTATGAAAAAGCTTTCCTATAGCGCGGCGACTGTCGCCCTGCTGGCTGCCGCTCCGGCTGCCGTTCACGCCCAGGTGACGTCTGCACAGCTGCGCGGCACCGTGGTGGACGAAAACGGCGCTCCGGTGTCCGGCGCGTCCGTCACCATCATGCACCTGCCGTCCGGCACGTCCGGCTCGGCCACCACAACCTCGACCGGCTCCTTCTTCGAGAGCGGTCTGCGCGTCGGCGGCCCTTACCGCATCTTCGTGTCGGCTCCGGGCTTCCAGGGCGACGTGATCGACGACCTGATGATCCAGCCGGGCTCGCAAGCTCCGCTGACCATCCGTCTGAGCTCCGCCACGGAAGACGTGATCACCGTCACCGGCCAGGCCATCAACACGCTGGACCTGAACAATGGTGTGGGTTCGACCTACTCCGCGCGTGACGTGTCCAACGCTCCGTCGCTGAACCGCGACCTGATCGACACGCTGCGCCTCGACCCGCTGGTTTCCCAGTCGGGCGAAAGCTTCATGTCGATCGCCGGCCAGTCCCCGCGTTTCAACGCCGTGTCCATCGACGGCTCGCTGCAGCAGGACAATTTCGGCCTGGGTTCGAACACCTACGCCACCAGCCGTTCGCCGATCAACATCGACATCGTCGAGTCCGCGTCTGTCGTGGCCGCCGAATACTCGGTGACCTCGGGTAACTTCCAGGGTGGCCTGATCAACGTCGTGACCCGCTCGGGTACGAACGAGTTCGACGGCGCAGCCTTCTACTACCGCGCTGACGAAGACTTCCGCGGCAATGTCACCGACGGCGTGTTCGTCGAGTCGGTTCCGTACGAAGAAGAAGAGTACGGCCTCTCGCTCTCCGGCCCGATCATCGAGGACAAGCTGTTCTTCCTGGTCTCCTACGACGAGTACACCGCAGCGACCCCGACCGACCGTTCTGCCACGTTCGAAAATGCCGGCATCGACCCGGCCTTCTGGACGACGCTGGCCAGCATGGTCCAGAACCAGTACGGCTTCGACATCGGTTCCCGCCCGCAGCAGGAATCCTATCCGTCGACCTCCGAGCGTCTGCTCGCCAAGCTCGACTGGAACATCAACGCTGACCACCGCGCCTCGTTCACCTACCAGTCGACCGAAGAACTCGACACCTCGACCTCGGCCTACTCCTACGACACCGCCTTCTACGGCGTGCCGCTGGAAATCGAGGCGATGACCTTCCAGCTGTTCTCCGATTGGTCGGAAAACCTGTCCACGACCTTCCGTATCTCCAACACGGAATTCGTCCGCGGCCAGATCTGCGGCGCCGGTTCTGACCAGCCGCAACTGTCCTTCGACGGCTGGACCGTCGCCGAGCTCGCCGGCACCCCGCTGGACGGCCTGGCCACGCAGAACCTGTCGAACATCATCGCTGGCTGCGACATCTACCGTCACGGCAACGAGTACAATGACGAGCGTCTGATCGTCTTCGGCTCGGCCGACTACACCTGGAACGACCACATCTTCACGGTCGGCGGTGAGTACGAACAGTTCGACCTGTTCAACCTCTTCGGCCAGCAGTCCAACGGCGAATTCACCTTCTTCTCGCCGCAAGAACTGATCAACGGCACCGCGCGTATCGAATACCGCAACGTCAACAGCAATGACGCCCGCGAAGGCGCCACGAGCTGGGGCTATGACCGCTTCACCGCCTTTGCCGAAGACACCTGGCAGCTGCGTGACGATCTCTCGGTCAACTTCGGTGTCCGCTACGAGCGTTACAGCCAGGACGACGAGCCGTATGCCGACCCGGTCATCGCCGCTCAGTACGGCCGCGACACCTCGGCCAACCTGGATGGCAAAGACATCCTGATGCCGCGTGCCGGCTTCCGCTGGGATGCCCTGGACCGTACGACGGTGTCGGGTGGTTTCGGCCTGTTCTCGGGCGGCGCTCCGCAGGTCTGGATCTCCAACGCCTTCCAGACGCCGACGGTTTATGCCCGTCTGAACAATGCCTCGGTCTCCAGCCTGACGGTCCCGCAGTCCCTGCGTGATCAGGTGGCAGCCCAGAACCCGGTCTCGATCGACATGATCGATCCGAGCTTCGAGATCCCGGCTGACTGGCGTGCGTCCCTGCGTCTCGACCAGAGCTTCGACCTGCGCTTCGGTGGTCTGGACTTCGGCAGCGACTACGTCTTCACGGCGCAGTACCTGTACTCCAAGTCCGAAAACAGCTTCGCCTGGGACAACCTGGCTCAGCTGGAACTCGGCTACGCCCAGGGCGTGGCTCCGGACGGTCGTCCGATCTATGCCGATCTGGACGATCTGGGCGAAGCCAACCTGACCATGCTGACGAATGTCGACAGCGGCGAAAGCCACGTCTTCACCGTCGGCCTGTCCAAGGAGTACGAGAACGGTCTCGGCTTCAACGTCAGCTATGCCTACCAGGACGTTCAGTCGGCCCTGTACGACACGTCTTCGCGCGGCATCTCCTCCTGGCGTTCGCAGACGACCTCCGACCGTAACGGCGTGACCCCGTCGACCTCGCTCTACCAGGTTGAAGATCGTTTCGTGACGGCCTTCTGGTACGAGCGTGAGTTCTTCGGCGATCTGACGACCCGCCTCGACCTGATCGGCGAGTTCACCTCGGGCTCTCCGTACAGCTACACCTTCGACGTGGGTTCCTCGAACCCGCTGTTCGGCCGCGCCGGTCAGGGTGAAAGCCCGTACGATGCGGACCTGCTGTACATCCCGGAAGCCACCGATGCGCGCGTCGTCTACGCAAGCGGCTTCGATCTGGCAGGCTTCAACGAGCTGGTCGACGGTGCCGGTGTGCCCCGCGGTCAGATCTTCGAAGGCAACTCGCTGACCTCGCCGTGGAACCAGCAATGGGACCTGCGTATCCAGCAGGAACTGCCCTTCTTCTCGGGTGCTGTTGAGCAGTGGGTCGGTGAGAACCGCCTGAACATGGTCATCGACATCTTCAACGTGGCCAACCTGCTGAACGACGAGTGGGGCACGCAAGTGAACGGCCCGTCCTTCGGCCAGGCCAACATCGTGTCTGCCGATCTGGTCTCGGCTGCCGACGTCGCCGTCAACGGCGTCGACGGTGCGACGGCCCTGACGGGTGATGCGCCGCGCACGGCCTGCCTCTCGGCTGGTGACTGTGTGTACCGCTTCAACTCCTTCAACGGCAGCCGCGCCAATTCGACGGCCAGCCGTGGTAGCTCGCTCTACTCCATCCGCGTCGGTCTGCGCTACGAGTTCTAAGCCAGACTTTCCGGATGACCGGACTTGTGGAAGGGCGGCCCTTGTGGCCGCCCTTCTTCGTTTTGTGTCTCGCGCGGCGGCCCGCGTCATGATAGAGCCGCGGCCCATGACGACCCTGCCATTCCCCCCCGCTCTCACCCTGCCGCATGAGACCGCTCCGGTCCGGCGGATCTTCACCTGCTGGCCGTCCGCGGCCGATTTGTGGGAAGAGGATCTCGAACCGGCCCAGGCCGAGTTCGGCGACTTTCTCAACGCACTCGCAGAGCCGTCCGTCCGCGGCGAAACGCTGGATCTCGTCGTGCTCGCGGCGACGGCCCAGGCGGAAGCTTCCGCCCGTCAGGCGATGGGCCGTCGCGCGAACGTCGTGCGCGAGGCTTTCGGGGATGTCTGGGCGCGTGATACCGGCCCCGTCTTCGTCAAGGATCACGGCAAGGACGTTGCCATCCGCTTCCGCTTCAATGGCTGGGGCGGAAAGTACGACCTGCCCGGTGACGACACGGTGGGCGGCGCGATCGCCCGCATTGCGGACGCGCCCGAGCGTCATGTCGATCTGGTCGCCGAAGGCGGCGCGCTGGAGTTCGACGGTGACGGCACGCTGATCACGACGCGGCAATGCCTGCTCAACCCGAACCGCAATCCCGGCCTCACCGAGGCGCAGGTCGAGGATGTGCTCAAGCAGACCTTCGGCGTGCGCAAGGTGCTGTGGATCGATGAGGGCCTGGTCGCCGACCACACCGATGGACATATCGACAATATTGTCCGCTTTGCCCGGCCGGGCGTCGTGATCTGCCAGGCGCCGTCAGGCGAGGACGATCCGCAGACGGCGGTGCTGTCATCGATCGCGCGGCAGCTTTCGCGCATGACCGACGCCAAGGGCCGGCGGCTGAAAGTCTACACCATCCCGTCGCCGGGGCGGGTGGATCTGGGCGATGGCGAGATCGTGCCCGCCAGCCACATGAACTGGGTGATCGGACCGCGCAATGTGGTCGTGCCGACCTATGGCACGGCCAGTGCGGCTGCGGCCGTTGCAGCGCTGCGCCCGCTGTTTCCGCATCACACCGTTGTCGGATCGTCAGCGCGTGCCATACTTTCCGGTGGAGGGGCTTTCCATTGTGTCACATGCCATCAGCCTGGAGTGTGAGGATTGATGCGAAGCGTACTGACTGCCCTGGGCCTTGTGCTCGCGTCTGCAATGCCGGCCGCCGCCGGCCATGACAGCGCCAGCCCGACCGAACGGGAAGACTATCCCTATCTCGGCGCCTTGCGTGAAAGACTGGATGAGGCCGCGACCGACCAGCGCGTGGTCGGCCTCGTGGCGGCCGTGATCGAGCATGGCGAACCGGTCTTCATCTATACCCACGGGGAAACGGCTGCCGGCTCCGGCGAGACCGTGACCGCAGAGACGATGTTCCGCGCCGCGTCGGTCTCGAAGACCTTCACCGGCACCTTGCTGGGCGTGCTCGAGGCGCAGGGCCTGGTCGACATGAGCGCGCCGGTCCCGGTCGATGTCCTGCAGCTGCGCGGTGGCCGCCAGCCGACGCTGGAGGAAATCGCCAGCCACCGCACCGGCCTGCCGCCCAACGCCTATGATCTGGACCTGGAAGCTGGGCAGGCGCCGGACCGCATTCGCATGCGCCTTGCCGGGGTCGATCTCCTGTGCCCGGTCGGCGATTGCTACACCTACCAGAACGTCGCCTTCTCCGCGCTGGAAAGCGTCGTGGAGGATGCCACCGGGACCGATTTCAACACGGCCCTGCGCGACTACCTGATCGAGCCTCTGGGGCTGCCGGCCGCTTCGGTCGGAACCGCGGCGCTCGAGGCGTCGCCCTCCTGGGCCCGGCCGCACAGCGGCTGGCGGCGCACGGCGAATAGGCCGGGAAATCCGCGTACGCCCTATGATTCCATCCCGTCGGCTTCCGGTCTCAACCTGTCGCTCAACGATCTGATCGCCTGGGCGCAGGTGCAGCTGGGCACGGCGCCCGGGCTGGACGAGGCCGTGCGTGTGCGTATCCACAGCCCGTTGACCGACACGCTGCGCGAGACGCGCCGGCTGGGCCGCTTGCGCGACCGGGTCGACAGCACTGCCTACGGGCTCGGCTGGCGCATCTATGAATGGGGCGACCGCACGCTGGTGCTGCATTCGGGCTATCTGTCCGGCTATGGCGCCCAGATCGTGCTCGAGCCGGAGACCGGTTTCGCCTTTGTGGCGCTGTGGAATTCGGACAACCGGCCGGCCTGGTGGCTGTGGCCGACCGTGATGGATCTGCGCACCGGCGACGGGCCGGGCGACTGGATCGAAGAGGTTATGGAGGACTGACGGGATGGCCCGTACGATTTCGGTGGCCGCCCTGCAGGCGGCATTCGGCGAGGACATGGACGCCAATATCGCGACCGTGAAAGAGCTCGTGCGCGAGGCTGCCGGACGGGGCGCCCAGGTCGTGCTGCCGCCGGAACTTTTCCAGGGACCCTATTTCTGCAAGGTGCAGGACGAGCGCTTCTTCGCGACGGCCTGGCCGGCGATGGAACATCCCTGCGTGACGGCGCTGGCGCCGCTGGCCGCCGAACTGGGCGTGGTCATCCCCGTCTCGATCTACGAGCGCGACGGGCCGCACTACTATAATTCGCTTGTCATGCTGGACGCCGACGGCAAGGCGCTGGGTGTCTATCGCAAGAGCCATATCCCCGATGGCCCCGGCTATATGGAGAAGTTCTACTTCCGCCCCGGAGATACTGGTTTCAAGGTCTGGGACACGAAGGTCGGCAAGATCGGCGTGGGCATCTGCTGGGACCAGTGGTTCCCGGAAGCGGCGCGTTGCATGACCATGCTTGGAGCAGAGGTGCTGCTTTATCCGACCGCGATCGGTTCGGAGCCGCATGATGACAGCCTCGACACCGCCATCCGCTGGCAGCGCGCAATGCAGGGACACGCCGTGTCAAACGTCATTCCCGTGATCGCCGCCAACCGGATCGGCAATGAGGATGGCCAGGTCTTCTATGGTTCGTCCTTCGTGACGGACCATACCGGCGAGAAGCTGGAAGAGCTGGGCCGGAACGAGACCGGCGTGGTCTCAGCGACCTATGATCTGGACTTCCTGCAACGTCACCGCGCGGCCTGGGGCTTCTTCCGGGATCGCCGTCAGGATCTCTACGCGCCGTTCTTTTCGCCGAAAGTCTAGCTTTCTGTGATCGCATTTTCGGGCCGTAAAACCGGTCCCCACTTTTGCTGAAAATGCGCTAGCCGGACGAACCGGGGCGCTTGCCCATGGGAACAAGGATGGCAACGGTGATGGCGACTGCTATGGCCGGCCAGCCGAACGCGATCGCCTGGTCGGTCTGTCCGCGGGTCAGGCTCCAGGCGGCAGCGGTAAAGCCGGCCGATGACAGGGCGGCTGCCGTGAGCAGCACAATCAGGCGGAATGCCATCTACTCCTCCAGTCCCCCCTCAAGAGACCGGTAGCGGTCCTTCAGGGCTTCATCATGGCAGGTGTTGGCTAACGATCGGTTTCCACCGCCGGCGCCTTGAAGGGCGCCGGCGGCGGTCTGTTACCGGTTGTCGGGTTGCGACCGGACGCGTTTCAGGCCCAGCCGGGTGATCCGGTAGGGGCCGCTGCAGTGCGACGCGATATAGCGCCGGCGGCGCAGCTTGGCGAAGAGGGCAAGGGAACAGCCGTTCCAGGCCCATCCGTCGCGCGTGACGGTGGTGATGTCGATAATGCGGCCGCGTTCGTCCTTCTCGAAATCGATACGGCCGCCCTGGGCGAGCAGGTGCAGGACCCGCTGCTCGGGCTTGGATATGTCCATGGTGATGTCAGCTTGAAAAAGGCACACGAAAACGCCGGCCGCAGCTCACGCATGCGGCAGCGTTGATCGATCAGGCCCGGTCGTCCGTGACCGGGCCCTACCGGGCCTCTTGGCTGATGGACATAAAGTCTCCGAAAGTCAGGCTTCGGAGATAATGGCTCCGGCGTTGCCGTGCAAGCCGGGCGTGGGCGGTTACCCGCCCATCAGGGCGCCCTTGATCCCGTCGAAGATGAATTGTGCGGCCAGTGCGGCGAGGATGACGCCGAGGATCCGGGTGATCATCGCGGCCATCGACTCGCCGATCAGCTTCATTACCGGGCCGATCATCAGGAAAACGACCAGGCAGAAGACCAGGATGATCGCGACTGCCGCCAGAACGATACCCTGCTCGCTCAGGCTGGTGGCGTCGGACATGAACAGCATCATCGTGGCGATGGCGCCGGGGCCGGCCAGCATCGGGATGGCCATCGGGAAGACGGAGATGTCGTCCCATTTCTCCGGGTGCGTGTCGTGCTCGCCGATGATTTCTTCGGCGCGCTCCTCGCGGCGCTCGGTGCGCTTCTCGAAGATCATTTCCAGCGCCATCAGGAAGAGCAGGACACCGCCGGCCGCGCGGAAAGCGTCCAGCGAGATATGCATGGCGTTCAGCAGCCAGGCCCCGCCCAGGGCAAAGCCCAGGAGCACACCCGAAGCAATCACCACCGAGCGGATCGCCATCGAGCGGCGATGCGATTTCGGAGCGCCATCGGTCAGCGCCGCAAAGATCGGCGCCACGCCGGGCGGGTCGATGGCCACGAAGAAGGTGACCAGGGCGGAGGTGAAGAGTTCGAGCATGTCGGTGTCCTGTCTGTGGCCGCCCGCATAACCGGAGCGCGCAGAAAGGTCACGGATTTTCTCGCGCATGGCTTTGCAGGATAGTCATGCAAATTGGCCGTGGGCGGGCTGAGGAAAGGTGTGTCCCGCGCGCTCCGGGCGGATATTCTGCAGATCGCAGACGGGGGAGGGATCATGCCGGACTGGTTGCCACCGATACTCGGGACGCTGGACATCGCGGCATTTGCCGCGCTGATCATCGGTGTTTTGTGGAATGCGCGGGAGACCCGTCGTTCCACCTATATCAATCTGGAGACCGAAGCGCTGAACATCTTCCGCTTCGAAGCGGAGCATCGCGCTGTTCTGGCCCGGATCTTCAACGAGCCCGAGGACAGGCCGGTCGAGTTGGATGACGAAGAGACTGTCGTTGCCAACAATTACTTCCTCCAGATCCTGAACCTGTTCGAGATCGCCGTGCGGCTGCGCAGCCGGGGCAATCTCGATCCGATGATTTTCGGGACCTGGGTGTCCTGGTTTCTCGAGGTCTCGGAGATGGGCTGGTTCCGGCGCAACTGGCCTGACTACAGGCTGCACTATTCACCGGACATGCGCGGTATATTCGACACCTATTTCCGCACCGTTCCTGACCTCTCCATTCCCTTCGAAGAGCGCCGGAAATACTTTTTCGAAGCTGCGGCGAAGCAGATGAAATGCCGCACGGTCAGAAAGTGGCTGGACAATGCCTGATATCGATATCCGCCCGCTCGAGTGCGCCGGAGTTGCCGGGGCCGCGGCCTGGGCCGCCCAACAGCTGCGGCCGATGCCGGCCTATATCTCGCACGGGGAAATCCTGTCCGGCCGCAGTCCGGACGGAAGGCGCTGGGCGGACGATCTGGATACCGTGCTGGCGAGAGATTTCTCGGCGTGCCTGGAAGGCGGCGGGTTTGTGCTCGTCGCGCGCCGGGGTGATTCGATCGCGGGATTGTGCGCGGTTGCGCTCGAAAGTGCTGCCGGAACCCGGATCGCGACGATCGAGGACTTGCTGGTCGGCGAAGACGGGCGGGGCCATGGGCTGGGATCCCGGCTGCTCGAGGCTGCCGAGACGCTCTGCCGCGAAAACAATGCCGACCGGATCATGCTGGAAAGCGGCATTGCCAATGATAGCGCCCACAGCTTCTTCGAGGGGCGGGGCTATCGCGCCGTCTCGAAAGTCTTCCTGCGCGAGTAACAAGCCGGGTTTGGCCTAGGCCGCCCGTATGCTTTCCAGGAACTGGGTGACCTGGACGTGCAGCTCGCCGGAGGCCGAGGTGAGGTCGCTCGAGGCGCGCTGCATCCCTGCCGTTGCATTCCGGCTCGACGTCATCGCCGTGTCCAGCCGGGCGACATTCTCCGCAACCCGTTCCGAACTGGTGCTGGCGATCCGGGCGCTGTCATCGATCTGATGGGTAGCGCTGGACTGATCCTCGACGGCCTGGCGGATCGTTCCGGACAGGGCGCTGATGCGGTCGATTGTCGCGGCGATATTGCGGATCGCGGTTTCCGATTGACGGGCGACGTCCTGCACCGAGGCCACCTGAGCCGTGATGTCTTCGGTAGCTTTCGTGGTCTGCTCGGCAAGGGCCTTCACTTCGCTGGCCACGACGGCGAAGCCCTTGCCGGCTTCGCCTGCGCGGGCGGCCTCGATGGTGGCGTTGAGGGCGAGAAGATTGGTCTGGCTGGCGATCTGGCTGATCAGCTCGACAATCTCGCCGATCGTGCGGCCTGTCTCGGACAGGCGACCGACGATCTCGTCGGTCTTGCGGGCCTCGGCAACCGCCGTCGCGGCGATCTCGGCGGCCTGGCCGGCATTGGTGTTGATGTCGGCAACCGACAGGGACAATGCATCCGCCGAGCGGGAGACCGTTTCCACCTGGGTGCGTGACTCGCCGGACGCTGTGCGCACTTCCTGCAGGGAGGCCAGCGACTGTTCCACGGCCGTCTGCAGGTCGCCGGAATGCCGTCCGACCGTACCGGCAGCATCGGTCAGCGTGTTCACGACGGTGAGGACCGAGCGCTCGAAATCCTCGGCGACCTGACGCATCAGGGCCTCGCGTTCGCGGGCGATCTCCGTCTGCTGGGCATATTGCCGCTCGGCTTCTTCACGAGCGCGGTCGGCCAGATTGGCGCGGAATTCGATCACCGAGCGGGCAATGGCGCCGATCTCGTCACCGCGGTCGGCCCCGTCGATCTCGATATCGAGATCGCCGCTGCGCAGCCTGTCCAGCCCTGTCTGCAAACGTCCCAGGGGGCGTGCCACGCCCAGGGCGAGCCAGACGGCCAGACCGAGGAATGCCAGGCCCACCGGCGCACAGGTCAGGCCGATCACCAGCATCTGGTCGGCAATCAGCCCGTCGATATGCGCGGCGATATCACCGGAGACGAAGGCCTGGGCGGCTTCGGGCGAGCCGAGCTGGCCGAGCATGGCCTGGCGGAAGGCGTAGAAGGCGAAAGCGGTGCCGCCCATCATGATGGCGCCTGCGGTGACCACCATCACGATGAAACGGCCTTTGATCGAAAGGGTCACGGTGAATACGCCCCTGGCTGCTGAGTGGACTTCCGGGTGTTCCGGTCCGGGTCCGATCTTTTGCGCCGTGAGCGTAAAAATGAGGTAACCGCGATCAGCCCTGCGTCAAAGAGTCCAGCCGGCCCCAGGCGACAAAGGCGCCGTTGAGATAATCGGTGTCCGACTTGCCATAGAGGAAGGCTTCGCCGTCCGGCGTCAACACATCGCCGCCGGCCGCCTTCAGCACGGCGTGGCCGGCGCCGGTATCCCATTCGCAGGTGGGGCCGAAGCGCGGATAGACATCGGCCGAACCTTCCGCCACGAGGCAGAATTTCAGCGAGCTTCCCGCAGAGATCTTTTCGGTAACGCCGACACTGTCGGCGAAAGCGACGGTCTTTTCGTCGGCGTGCGAGCGGCTCATCACGGCCGTCCGGCCGCCTTCTGGCGCCTGACGCGTGGTGATCGGTTCGAGCGTGTCGCGGCTGACCGGCTGGCCGGGCTTCAGCGCGCCGGCCCAGGCGGTCTCGCCGCCGACAAAGATGCGCTCGCGCGCCGGCGCATAGACGCAGCCAGCGGTCGGGGTGCGGTCCTCGATCAGCGCGATATTGATGGTGAACTCGCCGTTCTTGTTGATGAATTCCTTGGTGCCGTCGACGGGGTCGACCAGGATGAAGGCGCGGCCCGTATCCGGACGCAGGCCGGCGCTGAAGCTCTCCTCGGCGAGCACCGGCACATCCGGTACGCACCTTGCCAGCTCCTCCAGGATAATGGCTTCGGCCAGCTCGTCCGCATCGGTGACCGGCGAGCGATCAGCCTTGCCGCGCGTATCGAAATCGCTGTTGTAGACCTCCATCACCTTCACCGCCGCAAGGCTGCAGATACGGGCAAATTCGAAGGCAAGCGCATTGCGGTCGGCGGGCAGGGACATCGTCGTCATAACCTGGTGAGAAACGGCACGAAGAGGTGATACCGGGGGCATAGGGGAATTGCCCTGCCGCGCCAAGCCTGTATGCAGGGGTTCCGGCGCGGGCCGGATCAGGACTGGAGCAGGGTGTGCCACAGGCGCCGGACATTTGTGTACATATTGTCGCCTATCGCAGTCATGAGACGATCGGGCGCTGCCTCGCCGCGCTCGAGGCCCAGACCGTGCGCCCGGGCGAGGTGCTGGTGCTCGAGAACGGGTCGCCCGACGGCGAGCGGGTAACGGCTTCAGACCTGCCGGACTGGGTGACCTTTATCGAGTCCGACACCAATCTGGGCTTTGCTGCCGGCAATAACCGGCTGGTCGAGAAAAGCTCGGGGCGCTGGGTGGTCTTTCTCAATCCGGATGCTTTCGCGCGGCCTGACTGGATCGAGCAGCTGACAGCCGCGATCGAGCGATATCCGGATATCGCCCTGTTCGGTTCGACCCAGTACAGCGCCGAACGGCCGGACTTGCTGGACGGGGCCGGCGATGTCTATCACGCGGCCGGGCTGGCCTATCGGGCGGCTTATATGCGGCCTGTCTCCCTCCTGCCCGGGGAGGGTGAGGTGTTCGGGCCCTGTGGCGCGGCCGCCATGGTCCGGCGCGACATCTTCGAGGCCCTGAACGGCTTCGACGAAAGCTTCTTCTGCTACAATGAAGACGTCGATCTCGCCTTCCGCGCCCGCCTGCTGGGCCACCGGGCGATCCAGCTGCGCGACGCGGCCGTCGATCATATGGGCTATGCCTCGTCCGGCCGGCGGTCGGAGTTTGCCACCTATTACGGGGTGCGAAACAGGACGTGGGTTTTTCTGAAGAATACGCCTGATTGCCTGCTGATCGTGCTCTTGCCGCTTCACGTCAGCGCGACGCTTGCAATGTGGTTGTCGTCGGCGCGCTTCGGTCAGGCTGGTGTTTTCGGGCGTGCGATCAAGGACGCCATGTCGGGATGGCGAGAGCTGCGGTCATCCCGGCGGAGCATTCAGTCCAGGGCGAAAGTCGGCAGTTGGGGAATCGCCCGGGCCATGGCCTGGAACCCCTGGCGTCTGATCTCGCGTTCGACGGATATCCGGCCTTACAAGGGCGTGTAGGTCAGCACTCAATGCTTTCGAGCGCGGTCACATCGACCCGTTCGAGGTCGATCGTGTTGCGCTCAAGGTCCCAGTCCGGCCAGATGCCGATATAGCCGTGATCCCAGACGCAGGTGGGAGGGGATACGTCAAAAGTTACGTCCTGATAGTCGTCACCGACAGCGTAGCGTTCCCATCCGTCCTGGCCGATCCCCGGCAGGAAGACGTTGAAGCGTACGCCTTCCGCCGGCTGGTCGCTGGCGGCGCGTACACGGAAGGTCAGGCGGAGGCGCCGGCCTTGCAAGGCTTCCAGCTCATGAGGGGCCAACGCAAAAAAAGCGCCGGCCGACTGCATGCCATCCAGCGGACCACGCGATGCCGCGATGCGCACGAAGGCGGTCTGCCCCTCGGTCAGGACGGTCGCTTCCAGCCCGTTTCCCGTTCCGATCGCATTCAGCGTGTCGCCTTCATAGACCAGGCCCTCCGCCTGGATCTGTTCCGGGGTTCGCTTGGTGGAGTCGCCAAAGGCGAGGGCGCCGGCGACCATGCCGCCCGTGACGAGGGCGGCGATCGGGTAGAAGGCCCAGTCAGGCAAGGAGAACATCGCGCATCCCGTGATCGCGTTACCGGAGCGACTGTTTGGCCCTTGATGCGCAGAAGGTCAATCGCGCCGTCTCGCCCGTGCATGGTCTGCAACGGACTCAAAATGGCCGCGTTTTGATGATGACATCTTCCACGAACGCCAGTGTGTCCGGCGGAAAACTTGAGAGGTCACTTGAACTTTTCACCGACGCAGCCGATTCTGGACGTATGAACGTGCGTCCGGAATTGCCCTCAGATCCGCTCAAGGAAGCCGTGGCCCGGCTGGATGGCGCGATGACGCGTGTCGAGCGCGTGGCCGGCCGTATGCGGTCCCGCGTCGAACGGGCCGAGACGGCGGCCGACCAGGCCCGCAATGCCGATGACGACCGGGCACGGCTGGCCGAGGCGCTGGATGAGGCGCGCGGCCGCGAAGCAGCGCTGCACCAGGCTGCCCAGGAAGCGTCCGATGCGCTCGACCGGGCGATCGAGGACCTGCGCGGTCTGGCGGGTGAGGAGTAGGCGGCATGTCCAAGGTCACCGTGACGCTCAATGGCCGCGAGTTCACCATCGGCTGCGAAGACGGCCAGGAGGCCTATCTGCGCGAGCTGGCGGGGCAGCTTGACGAGCGCGTCGGCGGGATTGTCGAGCAGGTCGGCCAGATCGGCGATGTCCGGCTCCTGCTGATGGCGGCCCTGATGCTTATTGACGAGCACAAGGAAAGCGAGCGGCGGATCGAGGCGCTGGAAAACCATATCGAGCGGCTGCGTCATGAACGCCATGGCGCGGCGAGCCTGCAGGCCGAGGAGCGCCAGCGCATGGTGAGCTGCCTGATCGATGTGGCTGAGCGCCTGGAAGCCTTTGCCACCGATCTGGAAGGCGAGCCGCCGGCCGGGCCGGGCGAGGCGGACAGTGCCGCTGCTGCACACCTCGCGGATGCCCGCGCTTGAGACTGGCGCCGGAAAACGCCACATAGACATCGTGACGGTTATCTGCTGCGTGCGACAGGAGCGTTTATCCCGCTGACCGTACATCTCCACGAGGGAGCTGCCTCTGTTCGGGACCGTGGTCCCTTGCAAGCGGCGCCCACCTGAATTGTCGGGTCCGTGGGGATACACACGCACCACCGGCGCAAGTGGAGCCGTCACACCCGCTGTCCGCCAGGATCATGACTGAAACGACTGACGCAAAAGCCGTTCTGAGGCGCCGCCTGATCGCCGACCGTATTGCCGCATCGGCCGGCCGGCCGGATGCCGGCGAACGGCTGGTCGGCCGCTTTGCACCCAACTGGCGTCCCCGCGCCGGCATGGTCGTGGCGGGGTATCATCCGCTGCCGCACGAGATCGATCCCGGGCCGCTGATGGCGTCATTCGCCGCCGCGGGCGCGCAACTCTGTCTGCCGGTCATGCAAGGTCGCGACAGGCCGCTGGTCTTCCGGTGCTGGCGGCCCGGCGACACGCTGGAAGCCCGGGCCTTCGGCGTGAAGGAGCCGACCGACCGGGCGCCTGAAGCTGTGCCGGATCTGGTTCTTGTGCCGCTGGTCGGTGTGGATCGCCAGGGTGTGCGTCTGGGCTTCGGTGCGGGCTATTACGACCGAACGCTGGCCCGGCTGCGCAAAGCCGGCGAGGTGCGCGTGGTCGGCCTGGCCTATCCCGAACAATGCGTCGACCGCCTGCCTTGCGAGGATCATGACGAGCGGCTCGATGCGCTCGTCACGGACGAAGGCTGGCAGGCCTTCGCCTGAGCCCAAAAGGAAACGCCCCGCCGGAAAGGCAGGGCGTTCCACAGTCTTCAAAGTCCGGACATCGCCTAGTAGCGGTAGTGTTCCGCCTTGAACGGGCCGGCCTGCGGCACGCCGATATAATCGGCCTGGTCGCTGGACAGTTCGGTCAGCTTGGCGCCCAGCTTGTCGAGGTGCAGGCGGGCAACCTTCTCGTCCAGGTGCTTGGGCAGGATGTAGACCTCGTTCTTGTATTCGTCGCCCTTCGTCCAGAGCTCGATCTGGGCGAGCGTCTGATTGGTGAAGGAGGACGACATCACGAAGGACGGGTGGCCCGTCGCATTGCCCAGGTTCACCAGGCGACCTTCCGACATCAGGATGATGCGGTTGCCATCCGGGAATTGCACGAGGTCGACCTGCGGCTTCACATTCGTCCACTGGAAGTTCTTCAGGCTCTCGACCTGAATCTCATTGTCGAAGTGGCCGATATTGCAGACGATCGCCATGTCCTTCATGGCGCGCATGTGGTCGACGGTGATGATGTCCTTATTGCCCGTCGCAGTGACGAAGATGTCCATCTCGGCAACGACATCGTCCAGGCGCACAACCTCGAAACCGTCCATGCAGGCCTGCAGGGCGCAGATCGGGTCAATCTCGGTGACATAGACGCGGGCGCCGGCGCCGCGCAGTGACTCGGCCGAGCCCTTGCCGACATCGCCATAGCCGCAGACGACGGCCTTCTTGCCGGCCATCATCACGTCGGTGCCGCGGCGGATAGCGTCCACGAGGCTCTCGCGGCAGCCATAACGGTTGTCGAACTTGGACTTGGTGACGCTGTCATTGACGTTGATCGCCGGGAAGGGCAGCTCGCCGCGCTTGGCCATCTGGTAGAGACGCATCACGCCGGTCGTGGTTTCTTCAGAGACACCCTGGATGGCGTTCTTGGCCTTGGTGAACCAGCCCGGCGTGGCTTCGAAGCGCTTGCGGATCTGGGCGAAGAGCGCGGTCTCTTCCTCGGACTTCGGGTGATCCAGCAGCGAATGATCGGCTTCGGCCTTCTCGCCCAGGATCAGGTACATGGTGGCATCGCCGCCATCGTCCAGGATCATGTTGGCGGTTTCGCCGTCCGGCCAATGGAAGATGGCGTCGGCATAGTCCCAGTACTCTTCCAGCGTCTCGCCCTTGTAGGCGAAGACCGGGATTTTCTGCTCGGCGATCGCCGCCGCAGCATGGTCCTGGGTGGAGAAGATATTGCACGAGGCCCAGCGGACCTCGGCGCCCAGTGCGACCAGCGTCTCGATGAGAACCGCGGTCTGGATCGTCATGTGCAGCGAGCCGGCGATGCGGGCGCCCTTCAGGGGCTGGGCCTTGCCGAACTCCTCGCGCAGGGACATCAGGCCCGGCATCTCGATCTCGGCCATCTCGATCTCGGTCCGGCCCCATTTGGCCAGCGAGATGTCCTTGATGACGTGGGGGTGGTCGGCGGCGAACTGGGTTTTATCCGCAACAGCAGTCATGACCTTCAGGTCCTCTTCGTGTTTCGGGTTTCTGACGGGGCGCCGGGTGGCGCCGGAAATACCGGGGCCGGCGCATGGCTGCGGCCGGCCCCGTCTTATCGGTTTGGCGTCGTCTAGGCGAGCCCGCGCAGTGCGTCCACCAGGTCGGTCTTCTCCCAGGAGAAGCCGCCATCCTCGGCCGGCTTGCGGCCGAAATGGCCGTAGGCCGCGGTGCGGGCATAGATCGGCCGGTTCAGCTTCAGATGGGTGCGGATGCCGCGGGGCGACAGGTCCACCAGCTGACGCAGCGTGTTTTCCAGCTTCACCTCGTCGACCTGGCCGGTGCCATGGCAGTCGACATAGAGCGAAAGCGGCTTCGAGACACCGATCGCATAGGACACCTGGATCGTGCAGCGCTTGGCGAGGCCGGCGGCCACGACATTCTTGGCCAGGTAGCGGCAGGCATAGGCGGCCGAGCGGTCGACTTTCGTCGGGTCCTTGCCCGAGAAGGCGCCGCCGCCGTGCGGGGCCGCGCCGCCATAGGTGTCGACGATGATCTTGCGGCCGGTCAGGCCGGCATCACCGTCCGGGCCACCGATCACGAAGGTGCCGGTCGGGTTGACGTAGAACTCGTCCTCCGGCGGCAGCCAGCCGTCGGGCAGGACTTCCTCGACCACAGGACGAACGAGCTCGCGCACCTGGGCCTGGTTGAGATTGCCTTTGTGCTGGGTCGAGACGACGACGGACGTGATCCCGGCGGGAATGCCGTTCTCATATCGCATCGTCACCTGGGACTTGGCGTCCGGTTCGAACTCCGGCCGCTCGCCGCTTTTGCGCAGCTCGGCCATCCGCTTGAGGATCTTGTGGGAATACAGGATCGGGGCGGGCATCAGCTCCGGTGTCTCGTCCGAGGCATAGCCGAACATGATGCCCTGATCGCCCGCGCCTTCATCCTTGTCGTCGCCGGCGTCCACGCCCTGCGCGATGTGGGCGGACTGTTCGTGCAGGAAATTCTGGAAGTTGGCGTGCTTCCAATGGAAGCCTTCCTGCTCATAGCCGATATCGCGGATCGCCTCGCGGGCGGCCTGCTCGATTTCGTCATTGTCGATCTCCGCCGCGCAGCGGACCTCACCGGCCAGGACGATCTGGTTCGTCGTGGTCAGGGTCTCACAGGCAACACGCGCTTCGGGGTCCTTGGACAGGAAAAGATCGACGATCGTGTCGGAGACACGGTCGCACACCTTGTCCGGATGGCCTTCGGAAACGCTTTCGGAGGTAAAGATGTAGGACGGTCTACTCACTGCGCATATCCTCATATAAAGATCGCTTTATATCGCGTGGGGTAGAGCAGATACGCGCACCGGATGCAAGCCTCTTGCTGAGAACACCGCCGGCGCGGCACGGTGAAAGCGCCCCTTTCAATCCCGTTCACATAAAGATATCTTTATGTCGCCATGTTATTGCGATATAGAGTGGCGCCAACGAATTCGACACGCCCTGCAAAACCGGCTGCCCGCCGGCAGGGCCAGCTGAAGGTGACCCATGAGTGCGGACGGCAGTACGATACAGGCCCGGAACGGACTGAACGTGTCCTTCGAATTCTTCCCGCCCAAGACCGAGGCGATGGAAGAAACGCTCTGGGAGTCGATTTCCCGGCTTGAACCCCTGTCGCCGAACTTCGTTTCGGTGACTTACGGTGCCGGCGGTTCGACCCGCGACCGGACCCACCGGACGGTTCGGCGGATTGTGCAAGAAACGGATATCCGGCCTGCCGCGCACCTGACCTGCGTATCCGCCACACGCGGCGAGATCGATGACGTGATCCGCGATTACTGGTCGGCCGGGATCCGTCACATCGTTGCCCTGCGCGGCGATCCGCCGGACGGTATCGGCGAGGCCTACACGCCGCACCCGGGCGGCTATGCCAACGCCGCCGAGCTGGCGGGCGGGATCCGCAAGATCGGCGATTTCGAGATTTCCGTCGGCTGCTATCCGGAAAAGCATCCGGAGAGCCGCGACTTCGACTATGACATCGACTTGCTGAAGCAGAAGATCGACAACGGCGCCACGCGCGCCATCACGCAGTTCTTCTTCGAGCCGGACGTGTATTTCCGCTTCCGCGAGCGGGCCGAGCGCGCCGGCATCACCATCCCGATTGTGCCGGGCATCATGCTGCAGGCCAATTTCAACGGTCTCAAGCGGATGGCGGGACTGTGCGGGGCCAGCCTGCCGGTCTGGCTGCACGAGGCCTATGACGGGCTGGACGACGATGCCGGTACGCGCAAGCTGGTGACGGCCCATGTCGCGGCCAAGCTGTGCAGCAAGCTGCAGGCTGGCGGTGTCGACAATTTCCACTTCTACACGCTCAACCGGGCGGAGCTGGCGCTCTCGACCTGCCAGCTGCTTGGTGTGAAGGCCGAGCAGCGTGAGCCGGAGGGGGTTGCGTGATGACATCAGGCGAACGGGTTGAAGCGCTTGCAGCGCTGGGGCGCGAGCGTGTCCTGATCCTCGACGGTGCGATGGGGACCCAGATCCAGGATCTCAAGCTGGATGAAGAGGGGTATCGCGGCGAGCGCTTTGCTGACTGGCCGTCGGCGATCAAGGGTAATAACGACATTCTCAATCTCACCACGCCCGAGGCGGTGAAGACGATCCACAAGGCCTATTTCGAGGCTGGTTCCGACATCGTCGAGACCAATACTTTCTCGGCCACCTCTATCGCCCAGGCCGATTACGGCATGCAGGAGCTGGCGCCCGAGATTGCGCGCGAAGGTGCGCGTCTGGCCCGCGAGGCCGCCGACGAGATCGAGGCGGAAACCGGAACGCCGCGCGGTGTGGCCGGGGCCATCGGGCCGACCAACAAGACGCTGTCCATCTCGCCGGATGTGAATGATCCCGGCTTCCGCGACATCGACTTCGAAACCATCCGCAAGGCCTATCACGAACAGGCCGCGGCCATGGCCGAGCATGTCGATTTCTTCCTGATCGAGACCGTGTTCGACACGCTCAATGCCAAGGCGGCCATCAAGGCGTTGCTCGATCTGAAGGCCGAAACCGGTATTGACCGTCCGATCATGATTTCCGGCACGATCACCGACCGCTCCGGCCGCACCCTGTCCGGCCAGACGGCCGAGGCCTTCTGGTATTCCGTGCGCCATGCGCGTCCCTGGGCCGTGGGGCTGAACTGTGCGCTGGGGGCCGAGGAGATGCGGCCCTATATCGCCGAGATCGCCCGGGTCGCGGATACCCGCATCATCACCTATCCCAATGCCGGCCTGCCCAACGATATGGGCGAGTATGACGAGACCCCGGACGAGACGTCCGGCTTCGTCGGCGAGTGGGCGCAGTCGGGCCTGGTCAATATTCTGGGCGGGTGCTGCGGCACCACGCCTGAGCATATCCGGGCCATCGCCGAGGCCGTGAAGGGCGCCAAGCCGCGCCGCCCGGCCAAGCGTGAGCGCGCGATGCGCCTGTCCGGCCTCGAACCCTTCGAACTTTCCGCCTGAGGGCAATTATTCCATGGCTGTTGCTGTACCCACCTTCGTCAATGTCGGCGAGAGGACGAATGTCACTGGCTCCGCCCGCTTCCGCAAGCTGATCACGGAAGGGGATTATGCGGAGGCCGTGTCCGTCGCCCGCCAGCAGGTCGAGAACGGTGCCCAGGTGATCGACGTCAATATGGACGAGGGCCTGCTCGACAGCGTCGAGGCGATGACGACCTTCCTGCGCATGATCGCCGGCGAGCCCGATGTGGCCCGTGTGCCGGTGATGATCGACAGTTCCAAATGGGAGGTGATCGAGGCCGGTCTGCAGAATGTGCAGGGCAAGGCCATCGTCAACTCGATCAGCCTGAAAGAGGGCGAGGACCAGTTCCGCGAACACGCCGGGAAATGCCTGGCCTATGGCGCCGCCGTGGTGGTCATGGCCTTCGACGAGACCGGGCAGGCCGATACCGCCGACCGCAAGTTCGAGATCTGCGAACGGGCCTACAAGATCCTCGTCGACGAGATCGGTTTTCCGCCCGAGGACATCATCTTCGATCCCAACATCTTTGCTGTCGCGACGGGGATCGAGGAGCACAACAACTACGCGGTGGATTTCATCGAGGCGACCAAGCGCATCCGCGAGAACCTGCCCGGCTGCCACGTCTCCGGCGGTCTGTCGAACATCTCCTTTTCCTTCCGTGGCAATGAGCCGGTGCGCCGGGCCATGCACTCGGTCTTCCTCTATCACGCCATCAAGGCGGGGATGGATATGGGGATCGTCAATGCCGGCCAGCTCGACATCTATGACGATATCGATCCGGAGCTGCGCGAGCTGGTCGAGGATGTCATCCTCAATCGCCGCGATGACTCCACGGACCGCCTGCTCGAGGCGGCCGAACAGTATCGCGGGCAGGGCGGCGGTACGGGCAAGGAACGCGACCTTTCCTGGCGCGAGGCTGCGGTCGGAGACCGTATCCGGCACGCCCTCGTGCACGGGATCAACGAGTTCATCGTCGAGGATACCGAAGAGGCGCGCCAGCAGTTCGACCGTCCCCTGCATGTGATCGAAGGTCCGCTGATGGACGGGATGAATGTCGTCGGCGACCTGTTCGGTGACGGCAAGATGTTCCTGCCCCAGGTGGTGAAGTCGGCGCGCGTGATGAAACAGGCCGTGGCCCACCTCATTCCCTTCATGGAGGAGGAGAAAGAGGCAGCAGGCGAGGAACAGTCGTCCAATGGCCGCATCGTGCTCGCGACGGTGAAGGGCGATGTCCACGATATCGGCAAAAATATCGTCGGCGTCGTGCTGCAGTGTAACGGCTATGACGTGATCGATCTCGGCGTGATGGTGCCCTGCGAGAAGATCCTGGAGACCGCCCGCAAGGAGAAGGCCGACGTGATCGGCCTGTCCGGACTGATCACACCCTCGCTCGACGAGATGGTGTTCGTGGCCTCCGAGATGGAGCGCAAGCAGATCGAGATCCCCCTGTTGATCGGCGGTGCGACGACCTCACCGGCGCACACGGCCGTGAAGATCGATCCGGCGATCTCGGTCGCGCCCGTGATTCACGTCCTCGACGCCAGTCGCGCGGTCGGTGTGGTGTCGAAACTCCTGTCCGATGGCCGTGATGACTATGCCCGCGATGTGCGCGCCGATCTCGCCAAAATCCGCGAACGACGCCTCGCCGCCCGCTCATCGAAGAAGCGTGTGCCGCTCGCCGAGGCGCGCCGCAAGAGCTGGGATTGCGACTGGTCGCAATACACACCGCCACGCCCGAACTGGACCGGGGTGAAAACCTTCGAGCCAGACGTGGCGACACTGGTCGACTATATCGACTGGACCCCCTTCTTCTTCACCTGGGAGATGAAGGGCAGCTATCCGGCGATCTTCGACGATCCCAATCGGGGCGAGGCCGCCCGGTCGCTGTTCGATGACGCCCAGACCATGCTCAGGCAAATCGTCGATGAGGGTCTGCTCAAGCCGCGCGCGGTCTGCGGCCTCTGGCCGGCCAATCGCGACGGTGATGATGTGGTGCTGTACTCCGATGACAGCCGCAAGACCGTGCTGGACCGTTTCTACGGGCTGCGCCAGCAGGCCGCGAAGTCGAATGACCGGCCGCATCTCAGCCAGTTCGATTTCCTCGCGCCTGAGGGCAATGAGGACTGGATCGGCGGGTTTGCCGTCACCGCCGGTGACAATCCCGACGTGCTTGCGGCCTTCGAGAAGGCCAAGGACGACTACAGCGCGATCATGTTCAAGGCGCTGTCGGATCGCCTGGCCGAAGCTGCGGCGGAATGGCTGCACGAGGAAGTGCGCAAACACCATTGGGGTTATGCGCCGGACGAGGCCCACTCCAACCGCGAGCTGATCGAGGAAGCCTATGCCGGCATCCGCCCGGCGCCGGGCTATCCTTCACAGCCTGACCACACCGAAAAGGTCACGCTCTTCAAACTCCTCGACGCGCCCGAGAATGCGGGCATCAGCCTGACCAACTCCTTCGCAATGACGCCGGCCTCATCGGTTTCGGGTGTCTACCTCTCTCATCCGGACAGCCACTACTTCGCCGTTGGCCGGATCGAGCGTGACCAGGTCGAGGACTATGCCGCGCGCAAGGGCTGGACGGTCGAGGAATGCGAGCGGATGCTGGCCCCGATCCTGGACTATGCGCCGGGTGCGGAAAGCGCGGCCTGATCCGTCTGATTCAGCGTATGCTTGGACATTATCGGGCGTTTGGGCCATATCCGCCAACCTCAGCTGACGGAGACTGTCCATGCGCCTCGCCTTCTTTGGAGATATTGTCGGAAAGACCGGTCGTCGCGCTGTCGAGGACCACTTGCCGGACCTCCGGGAACGCTTGTCGCTCGATTTCGTGGTCATCAATGCCGAGAACGCGGCGGCAGGCTTCGGGATTACCGAGCGGATCTGCAATCAGCTGTTCGATCTGGGCGCCGATGTCATCACGCTGGGTAATCATGCCTGGGATCAGCGCGAGGCGCTGAGCTATATCGAGCGGGAACCGCGCCTTCTGCGCCCGGCCAATTATCCGGTGGGATCGACGCCGGGCGCTGGCGCCAATCTCTACGATCTGCCTGACGGTCGCCGCATCCTGGTGATCAACGCCATGGGCAATCTCTTCATGGAAACGCTGGACGATCCGTTCGCGGCTGTTGAACGGGAGCTGGCTGCGGCGCCGTTGGGCGTGGTTGCGGACGCGGTGCTGCTGGATTTCCACGGCGAGGCGACCAGCGAGAAGATGGCGATGGGCGTGTTCTGCGACGGCCGGGCGAGCCTCGTGGTCGGCACCCATACGCATGTGCCGACCTCGGACACGCGCATCCTGCCGGGGGGTACAGCCTACCAGACCGATGCCGGCATGTGCGGCGACTATGACAGTGTCATCGGCATGGACAAGGAAGAGCCTCTACGCCGTTTCACCACCCGCATGCGCTCCGGCCGTTTTGAGCCGGCGACCGGAGAGGCGACGCTGTGCGGCGTTTTCGTAGAAACGGACGATGCGACCGGCCTGGCTGTGCGGTGCGAACCTGTGCGGATTGGTGGCCAGCTTTCGGAATATATTCCCGACTGATGTGACAAAAATGATGCGTCGTGGCGGTTTCTTCCATTTCCAGCCGCTCGCCTCGCTTGATCGTCTCACCGCCTTCGCTAGCGTGACGAGACCGGATTTTCGCGGCTTGCCTGCGAAAGTGTCCGGTGCCGGCCAGGCGCACTCCGCTCAGTTGGAGCGGGCTGCGCACCAGGTGGATCGCTTTGGGCCGGCATGCGTTCGCTGATGGGGGAATGATTCTTGCGTGTGATGCCGTTCAGGTCAGTGAGTGCAGGGGAATTCATGTTCAAGCAGACGATCCGCTTCGAACGCGCGCAGGACGCCTATGTGTTCGACCGGCACATGACGGATTTTCTCCGGTTGTGCGACAAGGAGACCGCACAGGGCGATGATGAGGCGTGTGTCTTCACGACCCGGCTTGAGGACGACGGGGCTCATATCCGCGTGGTCCAGACGGACAATGCCGATCTGCTTGGCCGCTTCCTCGCCTATCTGTCGGTTCACGACTTCCCGCCGGCGGCAGAAACCGGGTTCCGCAAGGAGCGCTATTATCTGTAGCGTCAGGTCTCTCGCACCTTTGCCATGTCACGCGGTGTCGCAGGGTCTTGCCGGTTTTCCTGAGATAAGGCCTTGATCTGAAGCGGCCGCGCTGGATGATGCTCCTGCAGAAACTCCGGGGGAGCGCGTGACCCGTATCGTACCAGTGATCATGTCCGGCGGTTCCGGTACGCGGCTCTGGCCGCTCTCGCGTACTGCGCATCCCAAACAGCTCCACGCACTAGTGTCCGACGGAACGATGCTTCAGGAGACCGTTCGCCGTGTCTCTGGCAGAGGAGAGCGATATCGCTTTGAAACGCCGATCGTTGTTCTCAACGAACGGCAGTGCGACCTGGCCAGGACACAGCTGGAGGCGATGGATGCCGGCGCCGTGCGTCTGGTCGTGGAACCGGTGGGCCGGAATACGGCCCCGGTTGCCGCCGTGGCGGCCGAGCTGGTTCGACGCGAGTATGGCGATGACGCGTTGATCCTGCTACTTCCGGCCGATCATCATATTCGCGATGCCGCCGGCTTCAGGGCCGCAGTGGCAACCGGTGCCGGACTTGCCGAAAACGGCCATATCATCACATTCGGTATCCAGCCCGAGCGCCCGGAAACCGGCTATGGCTATATACGCCGGGGTGAGGCGCTGGGCGGCGGCTACCGCGTCAGGGCCTTCACGGAAAAACCTGACCTGGAGCGTGCCAAGGGCTTCCTCGCTGATGGGGGCTACTACTGGAATGCTGGCATATTCCTGTTCGAGGCCGGCCATCTTGCTGCCGAGATGTCGCAGCACTGCCCGGATGTTCTGACGGCCAGCCGGGCCGCTGTCGAGGCCGCCGCCGGGGACGCGTCGACACTGCGGCTCGACGCTGCCGCGTTTTCGGCCTGTCCGTCCATCTCCTTCGACTATGCCGTCATGGAACGCACGGAGAATGCCGCGGTCGTACCGGCCGATATCGGTTGGTCGGACGTGGGCGCCTGGGGGGCTCTCTGGGACATCGCCGATCGTGATGAGGCCGGCAATGCAACGCGTGGCGATGTCGATCTCGTCGACACGCGTGGCAGCTACGTGCTGTCGACGGGCCGGAAGGTCGGCGTGATCGGTGTCGACGATCTTGTTGTGGTTGAAACGCCCGATGCTGTTCTGGTCGTGCGCCGGGAAGCCGGCCAGTCGGTCAAGTCGATCGTCGAGGCGCTGCAGGCTGCCGGGCGGGCAGACCTGCTCTGACGGGCAATTCGACTTGGCACAGGGGCGCGCTTCTTGTGTCGTGAGCAGTGGCCATCGCCGCTCAATCTGAGTATGCAGTGACCCTCGAATCCGCAGGAAGAGGGATTGTCACCATGGCCGGACACTCCAAATGGGCCAATATCCAGCACCGCAAGGGGCGCCAGGACAAGCTGCGCTCCAAGCTGTTCTCGCGTCTGTCGAAGGAAATTTCGATCGCTGCGAAAATGGGCGGCCCGGACCCTGATGCCAATCCCCGTCTGCGCCTGGCGATTGCCAACGCCAAGGGCCAGTCGATGCCCAAGGACAATATCCAGCGTGCAATCGACAAGGCCTCCGGCGGCGACAGCGAAGCCTATGAAGACATCCGCTATGAAGGCTTCGGCCCGGCCGGGATCGGCGTGATCGTGGAAGTGTCGACCGACAACCGCAACCGGGCGGCGGCCGAGGTGCGCACGGCCTTCGCCAAGAATGGCGGTAATATGGGCGAGACCGGTTCGGTCGCCTTCATGTTCGATAATGTCGGCGAGATCCGCTATCCGCTCTCCAAGGCGGACGAGGACACGATGATGGAAGCCGCCATCGAGGCCGGCGCCGAGGATGTGACTTCCGAAGCCGGTGACGAGGACGAGGAAGGCGAGCACATCATCTACACCGCCCGCGAGGATCTGATGGATGTCGTGACAGCCCTGTCGGGCACGTTCGAAGATCCCTCCTCGGCCAAGCTGATCTGGAAGCCGCAGAACCTGATCGAAGTGACCGGCGACAAGGTTGCGACACTGATGAAGATGATGGAAGCGCTGGAAGATTGTGACGACGTGCAGAACGTCTACGCCAATTTCGACGTTTCCGACGAGGACATGGCCGCCCTGGGCTGATAGGACCTCCTTTAGGGGGCAGTTTGCCGAGGGCATCCATGGAGCACGCACGCCGTTTTGCCGACTGGGGCCGAAGCCAGGCTCTGCCATTCTGGGCAGAGCGGGGCTGGGACCGGCGCAATGGTGGCTTCTTCGAAACGCTCGATATGGACGGAGCCGGCATAACCGGCGATATCCGGCGTGTGCGGGCCCAGGCCAGGCAAGCCTATGTCTTTGCCCGCGCCGCGTGCGAGGGCTGGCTGGATCGTACCGATCTGGCCGAAGCCGGCCTGGACCGTCTCGCACGGATTGCCCGCTCGCCCGACGGCCAGCCGGGCTGGGTGCATCTGGTTCACGATGATGGCCGGGTCGCCGACAGCCGGCGCGATTTCTACGATCATGCCTTCATCATCCTGGCGGCGGCCTGGGTCTGGAAAGCAACCGGTGCCGGGCGCTTCCTCGACATGGCGCACGAGACGCTGGCCTTTATCGACATGCACATGCCGGCCGATCACGGCGGTTACCGCGAGGCGATCGGCGCGCCGCTTCTGCCCCGTCGGCAAAACCCGCACATGCATCTCTTCGAGGCCTTGCTGTCGCTCTATGAGTTGACCGGCGAGACCGGTCTGGTGCCGCGGATCGACGCGATCAAGGGGCTTTTCGACCGGCACTTCTTTGTGGCGGAGACCGGGCTGCTGCGGGAGTTCTTCGAACCGGACTGGCAGCCGCATGGCGAACGGGGCGCCCATGTCGAGCCGGGGCACTGGTGTGAATGGACCTGGCTGCTCGCCGAGCATGGCCGCCTTCTGGGCCGCGCCGCGGATCCAGCCGGGCCGGTGCTCTACCGGCGCGCCATGCAGCAGGGGCGCAGTGCGCAGACCGGCCTGCTGATGGCCGGTATGACGGCGCAAGGCGATATTGTCGACGCCCGGTCGCGCACCTGGATGCAGACCGAATGGGTGCGCGCGGCCGCGGTCGCGGGCAGCCGCAGCGAACTCGACCAGGCCTGCCGCGCACTGGTTCGCTGGCATCTGGAAGGTGTGGTCTCTGGCGGCTGGATCGACAAGCGGGGCGCAGACGGCGAGGATCTGGCATCGGGCATGCCCGCCTCGACACTCTATCACCTCGTCGGCGCTCTGGCGGAAGTCGAACGCCATCTCTGAACGCTGTTCATATTGTCATGTGGGGGCGCCAACTCTACGGTCTCGACCTGACCGAAAGACAGGATATTCATGGATTTGACGTCCGACCTTGCCGTCCATGCCGAACGCCTCGGCAAAGTCTCGCTCCGCACGCTGGCGGATAGCGGCGAGGCGCGTTCAAGCCGCCTGCTCGCGAGCGCCGCGGGTATCGAGTTCGACGCGTCAAAGCAGCGGCTGGACGAGGCGGCACTCGGCGCGCTCTTCAAGGCGGCCCGCGAAGCCGGTTTTGAAGCGAAGCGCGACAAGCTCCTGTCGGGCGGGATTGTGAACCCGACCGAGGATCGTCCCGCCCTGCACATGGCCTATCGGCATGGCGCCAGGATATCCGGCACCCCGGAAGCGGAGCTCGTCGACAGGACCCAGGCGCAGACGCGCGCCTTCGCGGAGACGGTCCGGTCCGGAGACTATGCGCCTTCGGGCCAGCCGATTTCCCGCGTCGTCAATATCGGTATCGGCGGATCGGATCTCGGCCCGCGGCTTGTGGCGGACGCCCTGTTGGACCTGGCCGGTGGCGGGCCCGAGCTGCGCTTTGTGGCCTCGCTCGATCCGAGCGACCTGAAACAGGCTGTGTCGGGTGTCGAGCCGGAAGCCATTTTGTTCGTCGTCGCATCGAAATCCTTCTCGACCCAGGAAACGCTGATGTCGGCCGAGGCCGCGCGCGACTGGCTGGAAGGGCATGTCGGGCCCGAACGCGCCGGGGCCCATTTCGTTGCCGCCTCGGCAGCCCCGGACAAGGCACGGGCATTCGGTATCGCACCGGAGCATGTGTTCGATTTCCCGGACTGGGTGGGCGGACGATATTCGGTATGGAGCGCCGTCGGACTGGCGCTCGAGATCGGGCTGGGTCCGGACCTGTTCGAGGACTTCCGGGCCGGCGCCCGCGATATGGACGCGCATTTTGCCGTCGCGCCGCTGGAAGAGAATATTCCGGTCCTCAAAGGGCTGATCGATGTCTGGAACCGGGTGGCGCTGGGCTATCCCAGCCGCTGCGTCGCGGCCTACTCGGCGCGCCTGGGCAAGCTGGCCGACTATTTCCAGCAGCTGGAAATGGAATCGCTCGGCAAGTCCGTGACGCTGGACAACCGCCCGGGGCCGACGCCCGGCGGGGCGCTCGTCTGGGGTGGGAATGGCACCGAGATCCAGCATTCCTTCTTCCAGTGGCTGCACCAGGGCAGGGATGTCGTGCCGGTCGATTTCATCGGCATCGCCCGGCATTTCGCCAGTTCCGATCTGCGCGAGCGGGCGCTTGCGGCCAATATGGCGGCCCAGGGGGCGGCACTACTGGATGGCCGGCAAGTCGATCCGAAGGACGAGCCCCTGCTGGCGGCGCACAAGTCCATGCCGGGCGGGCGCCCATCGACCACGCTTTTGCTCGACGACCTGTCCGCCCGCACGCTGGGCGCCCTTATCGCCTTGCATGAGCACAAGGTTTTCGTCGAAAGCGTGATGTACGAGATCAATCCCTTTGACCAATGGGGCGTCGAGCTGGGAAAAGTTCTGACCAAGGGGATTTTGGATGGCGAGATATCCGAGTATGACGCCTCGACTCGTGCCCTTCTTGCCCGTACGGGTCTGATACAGGACTAATCCCGGCGCTCCCGCGCCGGTGTCCGACCGGCCGACCAGTGGAGATCGCCGCATGAAAGCACCGAACGGAACCTCGCTCACGGCGATGGCGAACGCCATCCGTGCCCTGTCCATGGATGCCGTCCAGGCGGCCAATTCGGGCCACCCCGGCATGCCGATGGGCATGGCTGACGTGGCGACCGTTCTCTGGTCGCGCCACATGAAGTTCGATCCGGCGGCGCCGGCCTGGGCCGATCGGGACCGTTTCGTCCTGTCCGCGGGTCACGGCTCGATGCTGATCTATTCGCTCCTCCACCTGACCGGGTTCGAGGACATGACGATCGATCAGATCAAGCAGTTCCGCCAGCTCGACTCGCTGACCGCCGGCCACCCGGAATACGGCCACACGCCGGGCGTGGAGGCGACGACCGGGCCGCTGGGGCAGGGTATCTCCATGTCTGTCGGCATGGCGCTGGCCGAGCGCATGATGAATGCCCGCTATGGTGACGACCTCGTCGACCACCGCACCTGGGTCATCGCGTCGGATGGCGACCTGCAGGAAGGCATCAGCCACGAGGCGATCTCGCTGGCCGGCCATCTCGGGCTGAACCGTCTTTGCGTCCTGTGGGACGATAACGAGATTTCGATCGACGGCCCGACGCAGCTTTCCGAGTCGACCGATGTTCTCAAGCGCTTCGAGGCAGCCAACTGGGCCGTGTCGCGCATCGACGGACACGACATGGAGGCGATCGACGCGGCGCTCGAGGCAGCGAAGACGAGCGACAAGCCGGTGCTGATCGCCTGCCGCACAACAATCGGCTATGGCGCGCCGACGAAGGCCGGCACCGCCGGCAGCCACGGCTCGCCGCTGGGTCCGGACGAGATCGCGGGCGCGCGCAAGGCTCTGGGCTGGGATCACCCGGCCTTCGAAGTGCCGTCAGACATCCTGGACGCCTGGCGCGCCGCCGGTTCCCCGGAAGCCCACGCCGCCTGGCGTGACCGCCTGGCCGACCACGACCAGGCCGATGCCTTCGTGGCCCAGCTGTCCGGTGAGCCGGGCGAAGCGGAGCTGGCTGCAATGGCAGACTGGCGCCGCAAGATGGCCGCGGAGAAGCCGTCCCTGGCGACTCGCGCCTCGTCCGGTCAGGCCCTGGGGGCCATCATCGATACCTGGCCCGGTCTTGTCGGCGGCTCTGCCGACTTGACCGGATCCAACCTCACTAAGACGCCGGATGTCGGTGTGGTGAAGGCGGGCGATTATGCCGGCCAGTACATCCATTTCGGCGTGCGTGAGCATGGCATGGCGGCCTGCGCCAACGGCATGTCGCTGCATGGCGGCTTCCGTCCGCATGTGGCGACCTTCCTGGTGTTCTCCGATTATTGCCGTCCGTCGATCCGCATGTCGGCACTGATGCAGCAGCCGGTCATCTATGTGATGACCCACGACTCGATCGGTCTGGGCGAGGATGGTCCGACCCACCAGCCGGTGGAAACCCTGGCCGCTCTGCGGGCCATTCCCAATGTCGAGGTTTTCCGCCCCTGCGATGCACTGGAGACCGCCGAAGCCTGGGAAGCCGCGTTGACGCGTCTCGATGGCCCGACCGTACTTGCCCTGTCGCGCCAGAAACTGCCGCATCTGCGCTCGGACGATGGTGCCGAGAACCTGTCGGCGCGCGGCGCCTACACGCTGGTCGACACCGATGGCGCGCCTGATGTGCTGCTGATCGCGACGGGATCGGAAGTGTCGCTGGCCGTTGAGGCCGCTGGAACGCTCGCCGGCGAGGGTATCGCTGCACGCGTGGTGTCCGCGCCCTGTGTCGAGCGTTTCCTGGCCCAGGATGCCGGTTATCAGGACGAGGTCCTGCCGCAGGGCGTTCCCTGTGTCGCGGCAGAAGCTGCGCTGCGCTATGGCTGGGATGCCGTGATCGGCCGCGGCGGGGCGTTTGTCGGCATGAACGGTTTCGGCGCCAGTGCGCCGGCCGAGACGCTGTACGAGCACTTCGGTATCACGGCCGACGCGATTGCGGCGGCTGCACGCGGGCTGGTGCGCGGCTAGGCTGTGGACTCATAACTTCTGATCCAGAGGCGGGCTGAGGCGAGAGCGACGGCGGCGAGGAAGTTTCTTGCGAGCTTGTCGAAGCGCGTGGCGCATCTTCGGAAGTGTTTGAGTTTGCAGAAGTAGCGTTCGACGAGATTGCGTTGCCGGTAGATGTGCCTGGCAACCGATCGCTGAAGCTTTCGATCCTTCTGGGTCGGGATGTGGGCCGTCGCGCCGATGGCCTCGATCTGCTCGACGAGCGCGCGGGCGTCATAGCCGCGATCGGCGACGACATGGCGGGTCCGGGTCAAGCTGGCGATCAGCTCGGCGCCGACGCCCTTGTCGGAAGCCTGGCCCTGCGACAAGCCTAAGCGGATGGGCAGTCCGCGCTCGTCGACAATGGCGTGGATCTTGGTGCTCAGTCCCCCACGAGAGAGGCCGGTGGCGTGATCCGGGCCCCCTTTTTTCCACCGGCGGCGTGCTGGTGGGCGCGGATGATCGAGCTGTCGATGAAGGCCATGGATTCCGGTG